>Ga0066376_10001939_pt1 | contig 19668 bp, 15 predicted proteins | sample Knorr_S15_td_Bot_FD_77009 | JGI IMG/M metagenome (GOLD analysis project Ga0066376, IMG submission 77009) | Marine microbial communities from Southern Atlantic Ocean transect - Knorr_S15_td_Bottom_ad_5009_LV_A | ecosystem: Environmental > Aquatic > Marine > Oceanic | place: Southern Atlantic...
GGGGGGCAGGTATTCACACTCTCATAAACTCTGGTACCGAGAACGGGGGCAGGTCACTTCGAATGCTACGTGCACCGTCCCGTGCATCGCGCTGAAGAACTCCGTGATCGACACCTCGCTCGTCTCGATCATGCTGCGCGCCCCCACCCGCCCTCCTTCCGTCCGCACCGTCACCGCCGTCATTGCCTGATGCACGTCGAGCCCAACATACTTGCTGTTCCGTTTCATGAGAGCCGCCCTCTGTTTCGGTCCAAGGTCGTTCCGTAACGCCTTGGTACCCCCAGGGGGCGTGCTTTCAACTTGTGTTAAGTGTCATCCACTGAATGTGAGAATGAACAACCTGAAACTGGTAGCGCTCACTGCACTCGGCGTTGTCGTCACGCCGATCCCTTCGGTTGCCCAACGAGCCACGCCTTCTCCCCCCAAGGTGGAGTTGTTGCTCCAAGACCCACTGCAGTTCGCAACTCCTGGAGACCGGTGCGAGGCTCAGATATGTCTACGCTTGCTGGCACTCATTGGCGGAGCCGAGCAAACGATCGACTTCGCGATCTACGGAGCTCGCAATCAGACCGCGATCCTTGAGGCATTGGTGGCCGCACAGGCGCGCGGCGTGACGGTTCGGGGCATCGTCGATAGGGATATCACGGGAAGCAACTACTACACGTCGACGGATGAGTGGGTGTCCCGCCTGGGGACGGTTGGAAGCGACCGGGCCAGAGAAGCCGAACCTGAGAGCGAAGGTGATTTTGAGCCAAAGTGCACTCGCCCGAATGACTTCACGGGTCCGCTTCAATGCCTGGCGTTTGACCTGGGTAGGGGATGGCTACTGGCCGAACACGCCAGCCGAGACGACTTCACGGATCCTGAGTCGGGTGGAGTGAATCACATCATGCACGACAAGTTCTTTGTCGTGGATGGACGGTACGTCTGGACCGGGTCAGCGAACATCTCTGATTCGGGAACGGGGGGCTACAACGCCAACGCCGTGATTGTGATGGACTCCCGTGAGGTGGCAGCGATCTATGCCAGAGAATTGGACCAACTTCTGGCCCGGAGCTCTCCAGATGCGAGAAAGGCCCGTGACGGTATCGAAGTCCTTCGCCTCGGGGATGCTGAGATCACGACGTGGTTCTCGCCTCAGGACGATGCCATGCGGTTTGGCGTAGAGGGGCTGATCGCGAAGGCTCGACATCGAGTGGATGTGGCTGTCTTCTACCTGACCAACAAATACGTAACGGCTGAGTTGATCGGAGCCCACAATCGTGGGGTGGACATTCGTGTGATCGTGGATGCCACTTCAGCGAAGAATGGCTATACAAAGCATGAGTTACTCCGGGTCGCAGGGCTCCCAGTGAAGGTCGAGAACTGGGGTGGAAAGATGCACATGAAGGCTGCCGCGATCGATGGAGAGTACTTAATCGTGGGTTCGATGAACTGGACCCGTGCTGGAGAGGACACGAACGACGAGAACACTCTCTTGATACGGTCTCCAGAGATGTCGGAGCAGTTTCACAGCTTCTTTGACGCCCTATGGGCTTCTATTCCCACCGAATTTGCGCTCTCAGGTGCTCGCCCAGACCCGGAGTCGCGGTTGTCCGGGACAGCCTGTTCGGACGGTGTGGACAACGACTTTGACGATCTCGCTGACGACGACGACCCTGGTTGTGGGGAGAACCCCAGGCCTCTGGAGTTGCTCCCTCCACACCAAGTAGTCAGAAAAACCTCGACCAGACCACCGTCCACACACCGGCTCTACTCTTCAGTAGCCTGTGACCCCAGCTATCCTGACTGGTTCGTGTGCATCCCACTCTCTCCCCCCGCGCGAGACCTCGACTGTGGACAGATACCATACCGCCGCCTTGCAGTACGTTCCCCGGACGGCCATCGGTTCGACGTGGATCGAAACGGTATCGGCTGTGAGGGAGCCCGGTGAGCTGGGGCTGGACAACACTTAACAAATGGGCCTCCGGCTCGGGTCGCCTACGGGGCCCCTCGACCCAACCGGCTGCGCCGGGCGGACTTTAGGCGAAGAGATGTGGCTTGTAGGTCTGAAGCAGAAGTAAGAAGCGAGGCAGCGGGCCGGTTCGGGGGCCCTGAACGCTCCGGATCGTTCCGGACAACGTGCGCCACCTCTTCTTGTTCGTCGACTTAGTGGGCGAACCCGCTGGAACCGTAGTCGACGTCTTTCGGGACAGCGGGTTGTTTCTCGGTCGCATGCACCTTCCCTGGCCGCTGCCGCTCTCCTCCCGGCACCCCATCGCCCACGCCACGGCGGAGCATCTCTACGTGGTCTCTTACGACGAACTCGATGTTCCCCACGTTTCTCGCTTGAGAATCGTGAAGGGACAATGAGGACAGCTACCTAGCCGCCCGTCCCCTGGCTACCAGCCGCCCGCTCGCGTCGATCCCGCTCAGCGTCCGCCTCTCGAAAGAGCTGTCTCTGGGACGACGAGATCTGAAGCAGACGTACGGCTTCCGACAGCACCGGGTCCCGCGACATGCGCACGTCGGCCTCAGCGCCGAGGTCGTCCATACGCTGGGCCACGCTGATGCGAGCGCGCCATTTCAGGTATGTCTGGATGTCCGGGTCGGCGAGTTGTTCCTCCGTCAGGCCCTCCTCGACGAGCGAGGCCAGGAAGTCGTCGAACTCCGTGTCGGTCAGCCCTGCGGCGTCGCCGGCCGCCATCCTCGCGGTGGCCGCTTCGAACCCGAGTTCGGCGAGGCGGAGACCCAAGGGGATCTGCCCTTCGTTCACTGACTGAATCAACTCCCGCTCGACGAGCGTCGTCGTATCGTCCGCAACCGCGAGATCGGGGAAGATTCCACCGCCGTTGATGAGGGAGCGACCCTGGGCGGTCCTCACACGCGGGAATGTGTCGAGATCCTCAGCGATGGGGCGGAACTGGCGGTCACGCGCGCGTTGCAAGGAACGGCCGAGCGGCGTGTGCCACGAACCGGTCGTGAAGCGCAGGCGTCGGTCATAGGGCAACGGCATCACCGTCTGCACGACGCCTTTCCCGAACGTGCGCTCACCCATGACGAGCGCGCGGTCGAAGTCCTGAAGCGCGCCGGCGAGGATCTCGGCCCCGGATGCCGTGAAGCGATCGACCAGCACCACGATCGGGAGGTCGGCGACCAGCTCGGGCCAGCGATCGGTGTAGGAATCCGTCTGGGTCTCGGGTGCGCCATCGCCGGGCACGCGCTGCACCGTGCTGGCGAGCGTCGAGCCGGGCTTCAGGAAGAGGTCGGCCAACATGAGCGACTCGTCGAGGAAGCCGCCCGGGTTGCGTCGCAGATCGATCACGAGCCCCCGTGTATCCGCGAGCTCGGCCAGCGCGGCGTTCATCTCCTGGGCCGCGTTGCGCGCCACTCGGTCGAGCAGCACGTAGCCGATGCCGCTCTCGAGAACACCGTAGTGAACCGCGGGCACGTGCACCTGAGCGCGCGTGATGTCGAACCCGATCGGCTCGTCGAAGCCCCCGCGCTTGATCTTGACGAGCACGTCGGTGCCGCTGGGACCCCGGATCGAGTCCGCCGCCATGCCGGTGGACCAGTCCGACGCATCGTTCGTATTCACGCCGACGATGACGTCACCGACGATGATCCCCACCTGCATGGCGGGCGTGCTGCGGAAAACGGCCGTGACCGTGACTTCTTCGTTGAGCAGTGTGATCTGGAGTCCGATTCCGGAATAGTTGCCGGTCGTCTCCTCTTCCCACGCATCGGACTCGATCTGTGTGAAGAGCTCCGCGTATGGGTCGTCGAGTTCTTGGATGAGGCCGTCGATGGCCGCCTCCCACAGCGTGGAGTCGCTGACGCCGTCCACCTGCAATCTCGCGATCTGCGGAATGATCTCTGCCAACGCCTCGGGGTCGGGCGACTCGCCTATTGCCTCGACCCTGGTGAGAAGTTCGCCGAATGGGCCCGTGGCGTCGTCCTCCGAGCTGCGCCGGAGCAACACCGTGAGACCGCCGATTGCGGCCTCCCAAAGCCTCGTATCGCTGAAGCCGTCCATGTGCATCCTGGTGATGGCCTCGACGGCTTCCTCCAGGATCTCGAGCTCTGGCGGGTCCCCCACCACCGCATCGGACCGAATGGCGGTGGCCTGAGCGTCCAGACTCGGCGCGGCAACCGTCAGGAACAATGCCAGGATCAGCGTCATCGTTGCGAAACGGTGTTTCATGCGGGCGCCCTCGGCGTCGGCGTCGTTTTCGTAAGTGCCCTTCTCTAACCCCCGCGTACGGAGGCGCGTTCCGGGTATTACTGCTGTGGCGCGACTCTGCTCTGCAACTTCTGGACCGAAGGGATACTTTTCTTTCGTCGCTACCGAAAGGGTCGGAGGCATGAGGCCAAGACTCAAACTCGACGCTGGCCGGTCATGAGCCAAAGCGAAGCCCGCCCTCCGCTGCGTGTGGCGCTGGCGCAGTTCAAGCCCACCAAGGCCGACGTCGCCCGCAACGTCGGCGCGGTGCGCGACATCGTCGGGTCGCTGGGCGGCGAGGCCGACCTCGTCGTGTTTCCAGAGACGGCGCTCAGCGGATACTTCCTGGAAGGAGGCGTGTCCGAGGCCGCTCTGACGCTCGAACAGTTGAGCGACCTGCTCGGGCCGCCGGCGCCTGACGGGCCCGATGTAGTAATCGGCTTCTACGAGCGCTGGCGCCGGCGCCTGTACAACAGCGCCGCCTACCTGGAATCGGCCGACGGAGCGTGGTTCGTGCGCCACGTGCACCGGAAGATGTTCTTGCCCACGTACGGCGTCTTCGACGAGGCGCGCTTCGTCGAGCCCGGTACGGAGCTACGGGCGTTCGATACTCGTTTCGGGCGCCTCGGCATCGTGATCTGCGAAGAGATGTGGCACTCGCTACCGGGCACGATCCTGGCGCTGGACGGCGCCGAGCTGCTGGTCGTCGTCAGCGCCTCGCCGGCGCGTGATTTCACCGCCGGCTCGGGCGGGCGTCCCGCCAATCTCGAGCGCTGGCATCAGATCGCACCAGCCGCCGCCATCGAGCATGGCGTTTTCGTGGTGGTGGCGCAGCTCGTCGGGTCCGAGGGAGGCAAGTTGTTCCCCGGAGGGTCGCTCGCGGTCGGGCCGGATGGCTCGGTGCTCGCAGAGGGTCCTCTGCTCGACGAGGCCGTGACCATCGCTCTGTTGGACGCGTCGTCCATCGATCGCGCGAGGGCCGCTTCGCCGCTGCTCTCAGATCTCGAACAGATGCTGCCTCACCTGCAGCGGTCGATCGAAGCGACTCGGGACGGCGGGGCGAGCCTGGAGGTCGAAGACGAATCGGAGGACGAGGTTTCGCGGGAGGACCTGGTACCGGCCTTGGTCGGGAGGGGCCCGATCCCGACGGACGACGCGGCCTTGAAGAGTCCGGCGGGGCTCGAGCTCGATCTCGAGTTGGTCGAGCGCACGCTGGTTGAGTTCATTCGCGAAGAGGTGCGGCGGAGACGGGGCTTCGAGCGAGTGGTAATGGGTGTGAGCGGAGGCGTCGATTCGGCGGTTTCGCTTTTCCTGGCGTGCAAAGCGCTGGGACCGGAGAACGTGTACGGTTTCCGCCTCCCGTACCGGACGTCGAGCGAGGAGAGCCTGCAGCATGCCGCGCTGGCGCTGGAGGCGACTGGGGCACACACGCGCACGATCGAGATCTCGGACGCCATCGATCGATACGTGGAGGAGTACGAGTCGGAGATCTCGCCGCTGCGCAAAGGCAACCTCATGGCGCGCTTGCGCGCCGTGATCTTGTTCGACCAGTCGGCCAGCCTGCATGCACTTCCTCTGGGCACCGGCAACAAGAGCGAACGACTGCTCGGGTACTTCACCTGGCACGCCGACGACTCTCCACCCATCAACCCGCTCGGGGACCTGTTCAAGACGCAGGTGTGGGCCTTGGCCCGCCACCTCGGCGTACCAGACGTGATCATCGAGAAGCCGGCCACCGCGGATCTCGTGAAGGGTGTCACGGACGAGGATGAAATGGGCGTGTCCTACAGCGACGCGGACCCGATCCTCCATGCATTGCTGCGCGGCTACTCGCCGGATGATCTCGTGCGCTTCGCGTTCGACCCCGAGGCCGTCGCCGTCGTCTGGCGGCGGCTGCAGAGCACCCACTGGAAGCGGGAGCTGCCCACCGTGGCCGTGCTGTCGTCCAGCGCGATCGGCGAGTTCTATCTCAGGCCGGTCGACTACTAACGGGCGACTACGAGGCGCTGGCTACCGGCTGCGCGCTCCTCAGCTGATGGGCCGGCCCTTCGGAAGGATCTTGGCGGCCCAGAGCCCCGAGTTCATGTCCGAGAAGAAGACGAAGCCCTTGTGAGGCTGCGGCCCCCAGACGCTCACTTGGTTCTGTAGGAAGCCTGCCGGGTCCTGAGGCTTGTAGACGGCGATCTCGCGGCCCTGGCGGCCTAGGTTGCCCATGAGCTCCCCCGAGACGTCTACGACGCGCAGACCGCCCTTGTAGTACGCCTGGTACAACACGTCGTCCTCGACCCAGGTGTTGTGCGTGCCCGCTTCGGGCACTTCGTAGCGGGCCACGTCCCTGGGGTTCTCCGGGTCCGTGAAGTCGATGATGTGCAGGTATCCGTCCATGCGTCCCTGCACCCCACCCGCACCGGTCGCGGGATCGTAGGGCTTGTTGTCGACGCCCTGTCCGGCCCACGCCCGACCGCGGCCGCCCCCGATTTCATCGCCGAGGAAGAGATAGAATTTTCCGGTCGATTCCTGGAAGTAGGGGAAGGCCGCGTGCGTTTGTCCGACGGGGTAGGGGACGCTCGTTACGAAGACCGGATTCTCGATGGTGCCGCCCCACTTCCCGTTCCCCACGTCGACCACCACCACGCCCGTCCGCCACTCCGAGGAATACGCCAGGCCGTCATGGACCCAGACGTCGTGCACACGGCTGTCGGGGTGGTTGTACTCGCTGACGAACTTGGGGTCGTACGGATCGCGCACGTCGATGATGACGTACTTGTCCCCGCCTGCGAGCGCGAACAGGTAGTCCTCGGTGGCGAACATATTGTGCACGCCACCGGTCACTCCATGACTGTCGAACGTCGACGCGATGCGGGGATGCGCCGGGTCCGCCATGTCGAGGATGACGACACCGTTTCTCCGGTTCGAAGCCCCTTCGCGGGAGAGCGCGGCGTAGCGACCGCTGGGTGCGGCCTTCACATCGTTCACCGTGCGCGCGTCGATCAACAACGAGTCCGTCTTGATAATGTTGGTGGGGTCGGTGACATCCCAGAAGTAGGCCCAGCCGTTGGCAGACCACGTACCGGTGATCGCGTAGTCGCGTCCGTCCAAGCCCTCGAAGATCCACAGATCCGAAGTGTGGGTATCGCGGACCGTCCCCCGGCCCTGGAGTTCGATCTCCTGGACCGCGTCACGGCCGTGAATGAGGACGGTCTTGCGGCCGGTCAGCGGCCCGGACATCGCCAACAGCGTATAGCGGCCCGGGACCTCTGCGACGAAAGTGCCGTCCTCCAGGATCGCCGATGCGCCCGGTGACCGGATCGAGTCGTCCGCCACGAACGTATAGGCCCACGTCAGGGGCAGGTCGGGCTGCGAGCCCTCCGGGCCCCGAGCGTCCACGGAGAAGTGCAGCACGTCTCCGGTGCGGGCGCGGTCCTCGCCGCCCTCGATGGTGAGCTCCGTCGCCGGAAACGGAAGCACGTCGAAGGAGGTCTGTACTTCCATCTCTCCGTCGGCGTCGGCCATGATCGTGACCGAACCCTCGGCCTTGGCGGTGACCGTTCCCCACCCGTCCACCTCGGCGATGTCTGGGTTCGAGCTGCTCCAAGCGAACGATGGCTCGGGGCGGCGCGTGCCGTCGAGGTGGAACGCCATTGGATGGTGGGTGATCGTCGTGCCCACGAAGAGGCGCTGAGCCGAGGCGTTCAACTCCACCCGGTCGAGGGCCGGCCAGGAAACGCTCACCGGGATGCGCAGAGTGGGCGGAGTGCCCGTGGCTCCAGCGGGCAGCACGCCCGTCGCGACGATCTCGTAGCTTCCTGCCTCGAACGACTGAACCACCCCATTCCGGTACCTGAGCGCGGAACGCGGTGCGGCGACGCGAATCACCATGTCGACGGAGTCACCCGACTCATCCACCGCGCGAACGGTCAGAGAGGCCTGGGCGCCCGCCACGAGCGACACCTGGGCGGGCTCGGCTACCAGCGTGACGCCTGTGACTGCGCCAGTGTTTTGGGCGCGCAAGCCAGTGCTGGTGAGCGCGAGAGCCGTGCTCAACATCAGGATCAGAGGCAGGTGTCTTCTGTTCATCATCGCCTTGCTCGAACCGCTCATATGTGGTTTCTCCGGGCCGAACGATGTTGACGGGCCCCGAAGCGGGCAAGAGAATCAGGATCGCCGACTCGGCGACCCCCATCCCAGAGAGTGAAGAGCATGACGAAGCGCCTACTGCCATCTGCCTTCTCAGCCGTCGCCGCGGCTGCCTTCGCGTTTGCGTTTACGACGCCTGTCGCCGCGCAGCATCGCGTGACGACGCCCGAACAGCAGTTCGGCCACGAGATCGGTGCGGACTACGTACTGCCCAACTACGAAGCCCTCCACGCATACTGGATCAAGCTCGCCGGTGAGTCCGACCGCATGATCCTGGACACGATCGGATATACGGAGGAAGGGCGCCCACACCTCCAGGCGATCATCACGTCACCGGAGAACCACGCGCGCATCGACCGCCTGCGTGAGATCTCGCGCACCATGGCCAAAGCCGAGGGGGTGAGCGAGGCGGAAGCGCGTGCCCTGGCCCTGGAGGGGAAAGCGACGGTCTGGATCGACGGCGGGCTGCACGCCACCGAGGTGCTCGGGGCCCAGCAGCTCATGGAGATGGTATTTCGACTGAACGACTACACCGATGCCGAGACGCTGCGCATCCTCGACAACGTCATCATCCTGGCGACGCACGCGAATCCGGATGGCCATGCGCTCGTCGCGAACTGGTACATGCGTCAGGACGACCCGATGGCACGCAGCACGGGCGGGGTGCCGGTGCTGTACAACAAGTACGCCGGGCACGACAACAACCGCGATTTCTACATGGCCGCTCTGGCCGAGTCCCAGAACATCAACACGTCGATCTATCGCGTATGGTACCCGCAGATCGTGTACAACCACCACCAGACGGGCCCGGCGGGAACCGTGATGTTCGCGCCTCCCTTCAGGGATCCGCCGAACCACTACTTCGATCCACTCATCATGACGGGGCTGGATCAGGTCGGCTCGGCGATGCACCAGCGTTTCGTACGCGAGGGCAAGGGCGGCACGACCATGCGTTCCGGTTCGTCGTACTCCACGTGGTGGAACGGCGGGCTGCGCACCACGCCGTACTTCAAGAACATGATCGGGCTGCTCACCGAGACGATCGGCAACCCGACACCCGTCGAGATCCCGTTCTTGCCCAGGCAGCAGATGCCCAGGGGGGACCTGCCGCTCCCCGTCGAGCCTGGTCCCTGGCATTTCCGTCAGTCGGTCGAGTACTCCCAGACGGCCAATTGGGCCGTGCTGGATTTCGCCTCCCGGAACTCTGACCACCTGCTGCTCAACATTTGGCAGATGGGTCACAACGCCATCGAGCGTGGCAGCACGGACTCGTGGACCACATTTCCCTTCGAGATCGATGCGGCCGCCGAGGCCATGAACCGCGGCACGAGGGACGACTGGGAGCGCATCCTACGAGCTCCCGCGGACCGGGATCCTCGCGGTTTCATCATCCCGTCGGACCAGCGTGACTTTCTCACCGCGACGAAGTTCGTGAACACCCTTCTCTACAACGGGGTCGACGTGCAGCGGGCGACGGCGGACTTCACGGTGGCCGGGACCCGGTACCTAGAGGGGTCCTACGTGGTGACAGCCGCCCAGGCGTTCCGTCCTCACGTGCTCGACATGTTCGAAAAACAAGAGCATCCCAATGACTTCGCCTACCCTGGCGCGCCGCCGACGTCGCCCTACGACAACACCGGATGGACGCTGGCATGGCAGATGGGCATCGAGTTCGATCGCATCATGGACGGCTTTGACGGTCCCTTCGAGCTCATCGATGACATCATCTCGGCGCCGCCGACGGGGATCGTCGCTGGGGCCTCCAATGCGCGCGGGTATCTGGTGGACCACATCAACGACGCGTTCATCGCGGTCAATCGAGTGCTGGCGGCGGGTGGCAGCGCGTTCTGGTATACGGACGAGCTCAACGCCGGCGGTCAGGACTTCGCAGCGGGCGCGTTCTACCTCGAGACCGATCGCGCCACGGTGGAGGCGCTCGCTCGGGACAAAGGGCTCAACTTCGTTGGCGTGCCCACCCGACCCGCCGGCAACACCATGGAGCTCAAGCCGGTGAAAATCGGTCTCTGGGACCGCTACGGGGGGTCGATGCCGTCCGGCTGGACGCGAATGATCCTGGAGGACTTCGAGTTCGACTTCGACGTGCTGTATCCGCCTGACCTCGACAACGCAGACCTCTCCCAGTACGACGTGCTCGTATTCGAGGACGGCGCCATCCCCGGAGCCGCCGGCGCGGGCGGTGGTCGCGGCGGGCGAGGGGGCCGCGGCGGCGGTCCCGACCCCAGCACGATCCCAGAAGAGTACCGCGGCCGCATGGGCAGCGTGTCGGTCGATGGCACCGTGCCGAAGATCCTCGACTACGTGCGCAACGGAGGCGCCGCGATCACCATCGGAACATCGGCGAGCTTGGCGCAGCACGCCGGCTTGCCTGTGAGCAACCATCTGCTGGAGAACGGCAACCCGCTCACGCGCGAGCAATACTTCACGCCGGGCTCCGTCCTGGACATGAAGGTCGACCACGGCAGCCCACTCACGCACGGCTTCGGCGAGCGCGTAAACGTGCTCTTCAGCCACAGCCCGACCTTCTCGCTGGACGCCGGTGCGGAGGCGCAGGGTGTACGCCGCATCGGGTGGTTCGATACCGACAGTCCGCTCAAGAGCGGGTGGGCGTGGGGTGCGCGATACCTGGAGGGCGGTGTCGGTGCCATCGAGGCCGACTACGGGCAGGGCAAGATGTTCATCTTCGGCCCCAGGATCACCTTCCGTGCGCAGCCGCACGGGACGTTCGGATTCCTCTTCAACGGCATCTACTACGGAGCCACGGACAACCGGCCGATCTCGGAGTAGGCGGTGACGCCGCGGGATGAGGCCAGGGCGACGCCCGACACCTGACCGTGAACCGGGTGCTCGGGCCGTGGCTCGCCGCTGGCGCAGCGGCGCTGTCGCGCTCTTCCGGCCCGCTGTCTGCACAGGAGAGCCTCCGGTCCGAGGCAGCGGGCTGCTATGAGTTCGAGGTGCAGCACTCGGGGGTGTGGCCCGAGAGCGCCGACTCGCTTTTCTACCGACCACCGCCGTTGGTGGAGTTCACACTCCTGAGTCGGGAGGTCGAGGGGAGGCATACGATCGTCGTGCCTGCGGGGTCCGTGCCGAGCCCCCACTCGCGCGCGTTCTGGTGGACGGTCGCGGATACCCTACACGCGGTCTGGTCTACCGGCTTCATCGGCTTGCGCGCCGAGCTGATGATGTCGGACGACGGCCTGATCGGGGAGGCGCACCGCTTCACCGATGAGGCTTCGGCGATGCCTGCCACGAAAGCGCCGTTCGTCGGCCGGCGGGTCCCCTGCGACCGCCCGACTCGGTTTCCAATCGCCTCGATGCGCCACCGGGGGGGGGGGCGCGTGCATCCGAGGGACCCGAGCGTTCGGTGAACGCCTAACCCTAGCGCTTCGCTACTCGCCACCAACGCACGACCCTCGGTTTCCGCGGAAATCGCGTGCGTTCGCTCGGTGCCACGGTCGCACTTACCGCAACCGAGGCCCAGCCGCTCTTTATTGGCAGATCAGCGGAGGACCGTCATTCAACCAGGGGAGTCGTGAATGTACCGAAGCAGCGCCGGATCTCGAGCTTCGCATGGTTGGCGGTAGTGACGGCGGCAGCTTGCTCCGACATCACCGAAAGCGAAGACCCCGTTGTTCAGTCGGGGCCCTTCAGAGTGCTGGAGTGGAACATCACGGGCAGCGCCGTCACGGCCAATCGGACGATCCTCGAGGGCGTCTTCGCATCCGAGGACGCCGATATCATCGTGCTCCAGGAGACCGGTCGTGGGGCAGGGACGATCTCCGGAATTCTCGTCCCGGAGTATTCGCTGGTCGCCGCGTTGAACGGTCAGGACATCTGGGTCCGCAACAACGATCGCTTCAATGTCGTCGCGACCGGTCAACACGCTTTTCCCGGAGGCTGCAACGGCAACGACCTGGGCAGCTCATCGGTCGGTCTGGAAGACATGGCGTCGGACGGGCGGCTCCTCTACGTGTACAGTTCGCACTTCTGCATCCTTGACGGCTTTGGTGGATCGGTGGATCCGTCGCCGGAATTCTCGAACGAGAACCAGCAGGAGCACATGTGCGCCTTGATGGGCGGTGTGGAAGAGGCCGCGCGCAACGGCACCGCCTTGATCGCCGCGGACTTCAACAGCGTCGACCTCGCCGCCGGCGAGAGTCTCGTGGCATTCCTCGATGGCTCGGGCAGCCTGAATGCCGGGTTTTGCGAGTCCACCGACGTGGGCATGAGGGAGATCGGCCTGATCGACGTCACTCGCATCGTGGGCTCGGGAAGCGCGAGTCTCTATAGCGATCCGCACAGCGTGAGCAGGGACGCTGTCGGATTCGGTCAACACGGCTACGTGGTGACGAGCGTCGATCTCGGCATGGCTGGAGGCTGATCGACACCGCGACGATGTGTGCGTGGTCGAACCGCTGAAATAGTCCTGGGCACATGGGGTTGAGGGCTCATGCCTTGCCCTGGTGCTCAACCCCCCCAAGAGGACTCATGCCGTTTTGCCACCGCTTGTGTCCAAGTAGATCCCTGCGCCCCGGTTTCTCCGTCGTCCTCGCGGCCCTCGCCATCGCGGCGTGCTCGGAGCGGAGGCCGGCTCCCTTCGAGATCGACCCGCTGGCAGCGGTTACGATCGACGGAACGAATGGTGGGACCTGCCAGATCCTGTGGGCCGGCCAAACCATAGATGCCGGGACGGTGTGGGTCTCCGAAGACGGCGAGAACCTGACCGTTACTTATGCCACCACCGGGGGATGGGAGCTCGCCGAGGCGGACATGTGGGTCGGTACGTCGCTCGCCGATTTGCCCCGGGGTGGGTGCAAGTCTGAACGGAGCGGCAAGTCCGCCAAGAGCGGCAAGTCCAGCAAGAGCGGCAAAGCGTGTAAGTCCGCGCACAGCAAGAAGTCGAAAAAGTCGAAGAAGTCGAAGAAGTCGAAAAAATCGGCGCGGAACCCGACGGTCGGGAAGTTCCCCTACAAGTCGGGCGACTTAGCGGGGGCAACGACCTTCACTTTCACGGTCCCGCTCGAGTCCTTGGGTGACGACGTGTGCGACGAGTCCTACCTCATGGCGGCACACGCGGCGCTCCAGGTGGTGGACGGCAGTGGAAACGTCGTTCAGACGGAGACCGGCTGGGCCGATGGTGACGACATCGGCGGAGGGAGCTGGGCGACGTATTTTGCCATCACGATCACCTGTGACCCGCCGGCACCCGCAACGCAAACTGCGTTCGCATACATCGCGGACCTAGCGACCTGCTCCCTGGACTTCGACTTCGACCGCGGTGGCAACGCCGACTTCAGTGACTGGGGCTGGTCGAGCGGCTTTCTACAGTCCGAAGTGGACTACACGTTCGACCTATACGTCGGCGCAGAAGGCTGTGACCTCGCCAACGCAACACTTGTGGGGACGATCAGGGCGGCTATAGAGGGGGAGATCTGAGTGCGACATACACGATGAACGCCCCCTACTTCCTGATCGATACGCACTTCTTCTGGCACGCATATGAGCGCTTGCCGCGCGATGGCAACGGGCAATACACAATCGACCCTGGCGCGTACACGGAAATCCATGCGCCGGTGCTCGATCCGACGAGCGACAGGTTTGGGGCGTACTACGTTCGTAGCGACGTAGCCCGGATTATCGCCCGAGCAACGGTGGGAGGTTTCTAGGCGGGTACGAGTGTCAGGCGACCCGAGGGCGGCATACAATCCACCGTTCGCTTCAGGTCGTCTGATCCACCGGTCGCACGAGCACTTCGCTCACCGACACATGCGCGGGGGCGCTCAGCGCGAAGAGCACGCTCTCGGCGACGTCCTCGGGCTGTAGCGTACGCTTGCCCTCCCACGCGTGCTCCAACCACTCGCGAAACGGCCGATTGGCGTCCGAGTCGAAAAGCTCTGTGGAGACGATGCCGGGTTGGATGTCCGTGATCCGGATTCCGTACTTCGAGCCGAGCTCCAGGTGCAGGCCCCACGACAGCCCACGAACCGCAAACTTGGTCGCGGAGTAGACCGAGCCCCCCGGGAAGGGTCTGCGCCCGGCAACCGAACCGATGTTGACGATGTGCCCCGACCGCTGCTCGGTCATCGTGGGCAGGACCGCCGCGATGCCGTTCAAGACACCGTGTATGTTGACGTCGACCATGAGCTTCCAGTCGTCGACGCGGCCCTCCGCGAACGGTGACATCGGCATCACGCCGGCGTTGTTCACGAGGATGTCGATTCCCCCGAACCGCGCGAGCGTAGCGGCGGCCAGCGCCCTGGTGTCCTCCACGCTCGTAACGTCGGTGCGCACCGCTAGCGCCTCGAAGCCGGAGTCCTCGAGCGCCTTTGCGATGGCTTCGATTCGGTCCTGGCGGCGGGCCGCGAGCACGACGTTGGCGCCCGCCCGGGCGAGTGTCTCCGCGATTGCGGCGCCGATGCCGGCGGACGCCCCGGTGACGATGGCGACGCGACCCTGCAGCGGCACGCCCGACCCTCCGGATTCGCCTGCGGGGTCGGACACGGTCAACTCGCGATCGCGGTGCCGGCCTGAGCGAGCACGACCAACAGTGCGCGCTTGATGCCTAGAGGGCCGTCTCTGTTGATGTACCACTCTCCCGGCGAGTGCACCGCGCTGGCCGCGCCGCCGCCGCCGATGGTGATCGCGGGGACTCCGAGCGAGATCGGGATGTTCGCATCGGTCGAGCTACGCTCGAGCCTCGGCTCGATGCCGAGATGCTGGCTCGCGGCGATGGCTCGCTGCACGAACGGGTCGGACTCCGAGATCTCACCCGAGGGTCGGTCACCTATCAATTCGAGGTCGAGCGTGAGTTCTTCTCCTTCCCGCCGCTGAGCGTTCGCTTCCTCGACCGCACGGCCCATCGCCCGTTGGAAGACCTCGTCGATCTTGGTCAGGCTCTCGGGGCTTTCCGATCTCATGTCGATCTCCATCCACGCCTCGAAGGGGATGGAGTTCACCGAGGTGCCGCCGCCGAGACGCCCGACGTTGTAGCTGGTGCGGGGACCGGACCTCGTGATCGCGTCTGCGGCCAGATCGAAGTAGTCGATCGCGCGTCCGAGCGCGTGCGCCGGGTTCGGCAGCCCGAAGGCGCTCCATGAGTGTCCGCCTTGTCCGCGGATCGTGACCCGATAGCGGTGCGAACCCAGACCCTTGTGCACGATGCTCTCATTGCCGGCGCCGTCGATGGAGATGAACGAATCGATGCGCGGCCCACCGTCGCGGAACAGATACTTCATGCCGCGCAGATCGCCGACACCTTCTTCCCCTACGGTACCGATGAAGAGCAGGTTGGAGGTCGTCTGTATGTCCGCTTCATTGAGCACGCGCAGCAACGCGAGTACCGCGACGAGGCCGCGCGTGTCGTCCGCGATGCCTGGAGCGAACAGTGTGTCGCCCCGTTGGCGCACCGTGACGTCGGTGCCCTCGGGGAAGACCGTGTCGAGATGTCCGGCGATCGCCACCACCTCGTCGGAGCCGGTGCCCCGCCGCAACGCGATCACGTTGCCTTCCATGTCCGTCCACACGGAGTCGACGCCCAACTCGAGCAGCATCTCCATGAAGCGGGCGCCGCGCGCCTCTTCCATGAAGGGCGGCGCAGGGATCTCCGTGAGCTGGAGCAGGTCCGCCATGACCCGAGCGTCGCGCTCGTCCACGAGCTGCATTGCACGGACTACGGCTGGATTCGCGGCCAGCGCCGCCATCTGCTCCTGGTAGTCCACTTCTTGGGCTTCGCCCTGGACTTCCCCTTGCGCTTCGAGCGCGCTGGGCACGCACAGAAGGGCCCCGCAGAGCAAGAAGAGGGATTTTCGTCCGAATGCGATCATCGGGCGCCACGCTCCATCAACGGTCGTTGTCCTCAGCCAGTGTGGCCATTAAAACGGCCCCAGGGAAGATAGCGACCGAACGTCGGTCGGGCTTCGCTCCACCCGGGTGCGACGGGAACCCGCAGGAATCGGGCCACACACGGAACCGAAGCCGCTTGATTTGCGTACTGCTTTCACTGAAGGTTCGGCCCACTTCGCCAGCGACCGACCGTCGTTTCGACGGGCTCGTACACGCCGGAGCACCATCAGCGGTGAACCACCAATCCTCCGGGGCTCTCCCGCCCCCAAACGCAATCGTCCAGTGGTTCGCTGGCGTAGGGCGCGTCACGCACACCACGTTCGAACACGCGGGCGGGTTGGGCATACTCTTCGCCCAGATCGTGGTTGCGACGGTGCGCCTGAAGGTTTCCTTCCGTTCGGTCCTGAACCAGATGTACATCATGGGGATTCAGTCTCTCCCCATCGTGCTCGTCACGGGGTCGTTGGCAGGAATCGTTACGAGTCAGCAGGGCGGCTATCAAATGACCAGCGCCGTGCCGAGTTACGTCCTGGGCAGCCTGGTCGTGGAAACCATCGTGCTCGAGATGGGCCCGGTGCTCACCGCGCTCGTGCTCGTGGGCCGCATCGGCGCCCGTATCACAGCCGAGCTCGGCACGATGGTTGTTTCCGAGCAGATCGACGCGTTCAAGTCCTTGGGCCGCGACCCGGTGGTGATTCTGGCCGCGCCGCGGGTCTTGGCCGGTGTCATGGTTCTGCCCTTACTGGTCGGCATCGCCAACCTCATCGGGATCATGGCGGGCGTGCAGGCGGCCAACCTGACCTCCGGCCTCGGGCAGGAATCGTTCTTCTTTGGAGCGCAGCTCTTCTGGCATAGCTTCGACCTCGGGTATTCGGCGACCAAGGCGATCGTCTTTGGTCTTGCGATCCCGCTCATCTCGGTCCACATGGGGCTCAAGACCAAGGGTGGCGCGGAAGGTGTCGGGCTGACGACGACCCAGGCCGTCATGTTCATGACGCTGACGATCCTGATTCTCGACGCGATGTTCCCGCCGCTCCTGCTGAACTGACGAAGGGCGCGCCGTGATCGAGTATCGCAATATCCACAAGTCCTTCGACCTGCCGGTGCTCACGGGGGTCGACATGCGGGTGGAGTCGGGCGAGATGTTCGCGCTCTTCGGGCCTTCCGGCACCGGGAAGAGTGTCCTGCTCAAGACGACCATCGGCCTGACGATTCCAGACATGGGTGAGGTCGAGGTCGACGGGATCTCGGTGTTTCGCGGTGGCAAGCGGGCCTTGGAGGCCGTACGCCAAAAGGTCGGCTACGTCTTTCAGCACTCCGCCCTGTTCGATTCGCTCAATGTCTTCGACAATGTTGCCATGGGTGTGCCCGAAGACGAGTTGGCGCGCATGCCCCGCATGGAGACCGCGGCGAAGGTCTGGGAGGCTCTCGAGCTCGTGAACCTGGAGCCGCGCGAGATTCTCTCCAAGATCCCCTCGGAGCTGTCGGGCGGCATGAAGAAGCGCGTCGGCATCGCGCGGGCGATCGTCGGTCGGCCAGAGGTCCTGCTCTGGGACGAGCCCACCACCGGGCTCGACCCGATCAATACGGCGGCGGTCGAGCGCCTCATTCAGCAGTTGTCGAAACAGCTGCAGGTAACCTCCCTGCTCGTCACGCACGACGTCGAGGGTGGGCTGTTGATCTGTGACCGTGTCGCCATGCTCGATAGCGGCACGCTTCGTTTCTGTGGAACTCCGGACGAGTTCCGGGCGTGCCCGGACCCGGTGGTCCAGGCGTTCGTTGACCGCGCGGCCGCGGAGGCCGCGCTCGACATGGTATTGGATGTGCTATGACTGAATCGACTCAAGGCTCAAGACGGCAAGCGCCGTCCCCCGAAGAGATGGCGCAACACCTGCCTTTGGGCACGAGAGGACGCGAGGCACGCGTGGGGGTCTTCGTGATCTTCGGCCTGCTGTCCTTCGCTACGGTGTTGTTCATGCTTACAGACCCGGCGATGTTCCGGCTGCGTCACGAACTCTATACCGTGGTCGATGACGCCGGGGGCGTTCGGGTCGGTGATCCCGTCCAGATGCGCGGCGTCAACATCGGGCGTGTCGCGGGTTTCCACATGCGCGATGACGACCTCGTCAGCATGAAGCTCGAGATCGAGAGGGGATCGCAGGTCCCACTGGGCTCGACCATGCGGCTCGGCGTGTCGGGCATGTTCGGTGGAAGAACCGTCGAGGTGATTCCCACCCGCGAGACGGTTTTCCACGTGGGTGGCGATACGATTCCTGGAGAAGGCGGACGGGCAGGGGGCATTCTCGGGTCAATGGACGATCTGAGCGAACAGGGCGGAAGAGTCCTGACGCAGGTGGAGTCGTTTCTCAACAACGAAACGATCGCTTCGGTGCAGGGGGGGGCTCGCGAATTCGAGGCGCTGCTCGTCCAGCTGTCCGACTTCTTCGAGGAACAGCGCACGGAGATGAGTTCGCTCATCGGGACACTTCAAGCGTCCGCTGAAGGGGTCCAGAGCGCGACCGAGGCTGGGCCGGAGCTGGCGAGCGCGATCGCTCGAGCCGACTCCGCCATGCTGGCCCTCAACGAGTTGACCGCCCAGTTGGACGGCTCGCTCGTCACCGTGCGGTCGATCCTCGAAAAGATCGACAATGGTGAGGGCACGTTCGGGAGGTTGGTGAACGACGACCAGGCCTATGTGGCGTGGCTCGATCTGAACGAGCGAATGTCCAGCTTGCTCGAGGATCTGCAGGAGAATCCGAAGAAGTACATCAACTTCTCGCTGTTTTAGGGTTGTTGGGCGGAAGGGCTGAGCGCGGCGGCATGCGGTCCCCGGGCGCTGGCTCTCCATCGCTCGCCACACGCGGTAGTAAGAGCCTGGATGTTGCGACTCCGCGATGCACCCTCTGACCGCGTACCGCCACGCTCAGCCCCACGGCTGGGGGGGATACTAGAGCCCCAAGAACTCCAGGGCTTCGCTGGGGCTCACCGCTCGGCGTCGCACGAGGCTTTTGCTCTGCCACACACGCACCGCCGGAGCGTGTTGGTGGATTGCCGCGAGTAGCCCAGTCTGAACCCCTTCGACGCAGGCGGTCGGGATGTAGATCTCGGCGCGAGGTTCAAACCCGAGGCGCAACAGGCGCCCAAGCGCACCGAGCCTGGGTGGTGGGATGGCCTCGGTCGCTACGCGGAGAACGACTGAGTTCGAGCTTGGGTACACGCCGGTCACGACGTCCCATGGTATGGTCCACGTCTCGTGGAATCCGATCAGGTGATTACACTCCAGGCCTCGCTCGGACACGACCAGAGCTGGGGCGGCGCAGTGGAGGCGCCTGTACAATACGGTCCGACCCCACAGCGCCTACGGTGGTCGCCCCCCGGCTCCAGAGACGGTAAAACCAGCCGACTGGTTCCTTAGAATGCCCCAGCTTCTTGGACCTCAGACGGCTCAAGGTCTAACATAGGATGTCGTA
>Ga0066376_10001940_pt1 | contig 19666 bp, 19 predicted proteins | sample Knorr_S15_td_Bot_FD_77009 | JGI IMG/M metagenome (GOLD analysis project Ga0066376, IMG submission 77009) | Marine microbial communities from Southern Atlantic Ocean transect - Knorr_S15_td_Bottom_ad_5009_LV_A | ecosystem: Environmental > Aquatic > Marine > Oceanic | place: Southern Atlantic...
AAGGCCAGCAGAGATCACTAGTAATTGGCTACCACCTGAGTTGTTTTCAGTGTAGTTGTATTGTGCAAGGTTGCTACCTGACCAATCAGATTGGTTTAGTGGGTTGAAGTCACCCGCTTCGATTGCGTCTTGGATTGAACCCATGTTAAGTAGGTTAGTTGCGCGGTCAACTGAGTCGTTACGACCGAATACTACTGAAGTATCCCAGCCCCAACCGTTGTCGAATGCACCGTCAAGACCAACTACTGCACGTACTGTGTCAACTACTTGCTCATAACCACGAGGACCTACGTCAGTCATACGACGACCGTAAGAGATTTCTTCACCATCAGCTACGCCGTGAGAAAGAAGTGAATCACCCATAGTTGCTGCATCGTAAGTGAAGTCAAACCATACTGGCTGTGGAGCCATTTGTTGAGTTGACCAACGCTTAGAGTAAGTGAATTCTGACACTAAACGAGTATCGTCAGTTAAATCAAAGTGACCAATACCTGTTAGGTTTAAACGACGCATTGGTGTGTAAAGGTAGCTAGTTGCTGAGTAGTTGTATGCATCACCAGCTGAAGTGAAGTCGTGCCACTCGCCGTCAGCTTGACCTTGTAAGCTTGCATTTTCAGCCCAAACGTGACCGAAAGGCGTGTAAGAAGAACCACCACAGTAGAAGCTACCGTTTTCGTAATCTTCTTCGATTGGACAATCAGAGAAATCACGGTCTGCTTGTGAAGCATCGCCACGGTCAGTGTATTGTAAACCAATAACAACGTTACCACGGTCAAAGCTTGAACCCATTGTGATATCGAAAGACGTTTCGTCTGCATCGCCTTCACCAGTGATAGCACCGTTAAGGTTCATGTCTAGACCTTCGAAGTCGTCTTTTAAGATGATGTTAACAACACCAGCTACCGCGTCAGTACCGTATACAGCAGATGCGCCGTCTTTTAGTACTTCAACTTGCTTGATCATTGATACTGGGATTGTGTTTAAGTCAACAGTTGATGCTGCGCCAGTACCAGAGTTGATCATACGACGACCGTTTACTAGTACTAGAGTACGTTGTGCACCTAAACCACGTAGGTCAACACGTGCGTTACCGCCTGAACCGTTGTTAACAGCAGGGTTAGTCATCGCACCGCTTGCTGCAGTCATTTTTTGTAGAACGCCATCGATGCTTGATGCACCCATTGCTTTGATGTCATCTGCGCCGATTAAAGTTACAGGACTAGACGTCTCCATATCGGTACGCTTAATGCGAGAACCTGTAACTTGAATTTTTTCAATAGACTCTGCTGCATCATCAGCAGCTAAAACTTGCATGCTTGAGAACATTGGGATTGCTGATACAACAGCTAAACCAAGAATTGATTTTTTCATGTGAAAACCCTACTTGTTGGAAATTTACCTTTAGTCAGGTAGCGCTCGTTATTATTAGAATCACGAGTCAGCGGAGGGCAACTTAGGCGCAGTTAACTGAACGAAAACTGAATGATAGATCAAATAAAAAACAGCAATAAATTACAGTTTCCATTTTAGGGAAAAAGGTTTCACCATGTATCAATGTTAACAGAAAAAAACACTAGAAAATCAGGCAAGTAATAAACTTAAGAACCAAAAAAAACACGATTGAAATCAATTGCACGCACTTTGTAATCAAGTGTAACTAACACCTAATTAGTGCTACAAATGAAATTTTTACAAGTTGATCACACAACGTTATAAAAACCGTAAAGGCTTAGTAAGACTGCTAACCATAGTTATTCACTAAAATTAACTAAATAGACAAAGTTAGCCTGTTTAACAGTGCATTAGAGGATGATTTTTAGGTTTTGTTCCGATTGTTTGTAATTTCACACAAACAAACAACCAATGAAGAGAATTTAAATAGAAAAAGATGACCGGGTCATGACATCGCTCACAGTGTTAGTAAAGTTTTTAACACGGTGAGCAAGCAAAAATTGGCTTAGTGAGACTGCAGAGAATCGAAATAATAAAATAGTGTTTGCGGCTGATCGTCTGCATTAATATAAGTAACAGTCATTTTCCAAGTCATTACTGACTCAGAACACGCCCCTACCATAGTATCAGCAGCCCAAAGTTGACCTGACTTTTTAAACTGCAGTGGAATAAACCCCATGTACATAGTGACACCTTCGAGTTTTGCTGAAAGGTTATTTGCATTACTTGGCAGCTTTAGGTTAATTGTAAACGGCGTTTCAGGGCTTATATCAGAATTGCTTAGCCAGATTTCATCATTATTAGGGTAATGACAATGGCTGTTATTTTCGCAACTTGTACTTGTGCTGCCCTCTTCTATACTTTGGCTATCACATGCAGCTAAAAATACACTGAAAAGGAAAATGGGTAATAAACTAGTTCGCACTCTATTTGCCTGTATAAAATAAAAGCGGATACTAGTGAGCTACCCGCGAAAAGACAACCATGCTAAATGGAATAAGCTAATAAAAATACAATCTCTGACAAAAAATAACCAACAAAGCGTTAAAATTTGATTGATGTCATAATTTTATGCAATTGACCTATCTTTTTAAGGTCAAAAATTTTATCATTTCCATCGCAAAAATAAGGGTTTCTCGAGTTTGTTTTCTGAAGCTAACATCTTTAGCTAGCTTTAGGTAACACGCTTGTGAAGTAATAGTAGGCCCCACTTTTTATGAAAGTGGGTAATTCATTTCTAAAACGCATTAATTGCAGCGGAAGCCAGAAAATGAGCCAAACAGTAGCATCACAAACTGAGTACAATTATAAAGTTGTACGCCAATTCGCTATTATGACAGTGATTTGGGGCATCGTTGGCATGAGTGTTGGGGTTCTGATTGCTGCCCAATTAGCTTGGCCAGCACTAAACTTTGATACACCATGGTTAACTTACTCTCGACTACGTCCGTTACATACGAACGCAGTAATTTTCGCATTTGGTACAAGTGCACTTTTTGCGACGTCTTATTACGTCGTACAACGTACGTGTCAAACGCGTCTTTTCTCAGATAAACTAGCGGCCTTTACCTTTTGGGGTTGGCAACTTGTTATCGTACTTGCCGCGATTACCTTACCGTTAGGTATCACGAGCTCAAAAGAATACGCAGAACTTGAATGGCCAATTGATATTCTTATCGCGGTAGTTTGGGTAACCTACGCCGTTGTATTCTTTGGTACGCTAATCAAACGTAAAGTATCGCACATTTATGTTGCAAACTGGTTCTATGCTGGTTTCATTATTACTGTTGCCGTATTACACATTGTAAACAGCATGGCAATTCCAGTTTCACTTACTAAATCATACTCTATCTACGCAGGTGCTGTAGATGCAATGGTTCAGTGGTGGTACGGTCACAACGCTGTTGGTTTCTTATTAACTGCTGGTTTCTTAGGTATGATGTACTACTTCGTACCAAAACAAGCAGGTCGCCCTGTATATTCTTACCGTTTATCGGTAGTTCACTTCTGGGCACTTGTTTCTTTATACATTTGGGCAGGTCCTCACCACCTACACTACACTGCGCTTCCAGACTGGACGCAGAGCTTAGGTATGGTTATGTCAGTTATCTTATTCGTTCCATCTTGGGGTGGTATGATCAACGGTATCATGACGTTATCAGGTGCTTGGCATAAACTACGTACTGACCCAGTATTACGTTTCTTAGTTGTTTCTCTATCTTTCTACGGTATGTCTACGTTCGAAGGCCCAATGATGGCTATCAAGTCAGTTAACGCGCTTTCTCACTACACTGACTGGACTGTAGGTCACGTACACTCAGGTGCACTAGGTTGGGTTGCAATGATTTCTATCGGTGCTATCTACCACCTTATCCCTGCACTATTCTCACAAGGCCGTATGTTCAGTGTTAAATTAGTTAACACGCACTTCTGGTTACACACTGTGGGTGTTGTTCTATACATCGTAGCAATGTGGATCTCAGGTGTAATGCAAGGTCTAATGTGGCGTGCAGTAAACTCTGACGGTACGTTAATGTACAGCTTTGTACAATCGTTAGAAGCTTCTCACCCATTCTATATCATGCGTTTCCTAGGCGGTGTATTCATCGTAACTGGTATGCTAATTATGGCTTACAACGTTTATCGTACAGTGACAGCGAAAAAAGACTCGCTTCAACTAGACGCTGACGCACAATTGGCATAATGGAGTAGGACGATGAGCAATAATAATTCACAAAACAAACACGAAATAGTCGAAAAGAACGTTGGCCTTATGGCTATCTTGACTGTTTTTGCTATCAGCTTTGGTGCACTTGTTGAGATTACTCCACTAATGTTCCAAGACGATACGACTAAACCTGTTGACGGCTTACGCCCTCTTACAGCGTTAGAAATGGAAGGCCGCGATATCTACGTGCGTGAAGGTTGTTACAACTGTCACTCTCAAATGATTCGTCCTTTCCGTGATGAGGTTGAGCGTTACGGTCACTACTCTGTAGCTGGTGAAACAGTATGGGATCACCCATTCCAATGGGGTTCAAAACGTACTGGTCCTGACCTAGCTCGTGTTGGTGAGCGTTACTCAGACGATTGGCACCATGCTCACTTAATAGACCCACGTGCTGTGGTTCCTGAGTCAAACATGCCAGCGTTTCCTTGGTTAGACGAAAACAGAGTCGATACGACCCATACACTTAAAAAGCTTCAAGTATTCCGTGATAGCTTCGGAATCGACAAAGCAAGCGACCGTTACGACGGTAAAGGTTACGGAAGTGACGAAGAGCTACAAGCTGACATTGCGAAAATCGAAGCCATGAACGATGGTAAAGGCGCAACTGAAATGCAAGCTCTAATCGCTTACTTACAACAGCTTGGCACACACTTGAAGTAATTATTATGGATTACGGAACATACAGAGGCATTTTGACTCTGGTAATTTTAGTACTGTTTATTGTGATTGTTGTATGGGCATACAGCAAGCGTAGCAAAAGCCGATTTGATAACGCTGCTAATGCCATTTTTGAAGATGAAAAAAAACACAACAACACAATCTCTAACGAGGAAAAGGAGTCTGAGAAATGACTAGCTTTTGGAGTATTTGGGTTATCGTATTAACCCTTGCGTGTCTTGCTATCATCTTCGGCCTACTTCTGTGGAACTTAAAAAACTACACAGGTGTGAAAGAAGGCGAGAGCTGTGGTCACGAGTTTGACGGCATTGAAGAACTAAACAATCCACTTCCAAAGTGGTGGACATACATGTTCTTCGCAACATTCATTTGGTCTGTCTATTACCTTGCAGCTTACCCAGGTTTAGGTAACTGGGAAGGTTTAGGTAAATGGACAAGTTCTAACCAAGGTATTACTTCTTTAGCTGAGTCTAAAGAAGCAACTGAACAAGCATTAGCTAACGGTGAGAACGTTCAATTAGACCAAGAGTATATCGCTGCTGATGAGCGTTTTGGCCCAATCTTTGAATCATTTGCTAAGCAAGATATTGAATCACTAGTAAAAGATGAAAAAGCGCTTGAAATTGGTCAACGTTTATTCTCTCAAAACTGTGCACAGTGTCATGGTTCAGATGCACGTGGTGGTCAAGGCTTCCCTAACCTAACTGATAAAGATTGGTTATACGGCGGTACGCCAGACAAGATCAAAGAAACGCTTCTTTACGGTCGTGTTGCTGCGATGCCACCTTGGGGTGCTGCACTTGGCGAGCAAGGTGTTAAAGAAATGACAGCTCACGTACTTAGCCTTTCTGGCCGTACAGTTAACCAAAAAGACGCTGCTGCAGGTGCTGCTAAGTTTGCAATGTGTGCTGCGTGTCACGGTGCTGACGGTAAAGGTTCTGTTGCACACAACTTACCATTTGGTGCGCCTAACCTAACAGATAACATCTGGTTATACGGTGGTTCTAAACGTGCAGTTGAAGAAACACTTATGAATGGCCGCGCCGGTGTAATGCCAGCATGGAAAGACATTCTTGGTGAAGATAAAGTTCACCTATTAACAGCGTACGTTTACAGCTTATCGCAAGATAAATAACCACGCGGTTAATAAAATGTATAAACAATTAATCTTTTAATTCAATAGATTAATTAAGATCAAAAAAGCCTCCATCTGGAGGCTTTTTTTTAGTCTTTTGCTTTTAGATCCGATAAAATGCGTACAACGTTTTTAAAGGTATAAGTCTATGAAACCCACTCCTTGGTATAAAAACTTTTGGCCATGGTTTTTAATCTCTTTTCCACTTGCAGCTATCATCGGCTGTGCTGGTCTTATTTATATGGCAATTGGCAACGGCCCAGATATGGTTGTTGACGATTATTATAAAAAAGGCAAAGCAATCAACCTTGAACTCAGTAAATTTAATAAAGCTAAAGCGCTTTATTTACATGGCGATTTAAATATTACTAACGATAAAGTCACGTTCACTTTTACGAAAGGTGATGCTAGTAATGTTCATTCTTTAAAAATGTCATTTTATCATCGCACCATTAAAGCCAATGACTTTGATGTGAGCTTAATGAAAAACGCCCATGGTGATTTCACTGCCCTACTCGACACCCACGTTGATGGTGCATACACAGTGTTTATTGAACCAATCGATAATAGTTGGAAACTTAAAGAAGATGTAATTCTGCCAACTGAAAAAACGATTTCGATTAGCCCTGAATATAAGTAGTAAACTCTAATGTCCGATAATTGCTTTCATTGTCTTGAAAGTGTGCCAAAAGGCTTTAATGCGACTGTCGAAATAGACGGTAAGGCACAACCTATGTGTTGTATTGGTTGCCAAACGGTTGCTGAGAATATCGTCGCCCAAGGCATGACCGATTACTATAAATTTAGAACTGTGCGCTCTGGAAAGGTTGAACAACTTGTTCCAGAGCAGCTTGAATTGATTAAAAGTTACGATAACGAAGATATTCAAGATGAGTTTATTTCTGCCACAAATGACTTATCAGAAGTACTTCTTACCGTCGAAGGTATCACCTGTGCTGCCTGCGCTTGGTTAATCGAGAAACAATTACTTAATTTAAAAGCAATTAAGCGCGTGGATGTAAATACATCAACTAATCGTGCCATGATCCAGTGGGATAAATCGGTCACACCGCTTAGCCAAATTATCACCTCATTACACGAAATCGGCTATAAAGCGTACCCATTTCAAGCAGATCTTGAAGCGAGTCAAAAACAACAAGCCGCAAAAGCGTACATCCGCCGTCTAGGGGTTGCGGGTCTGATGACCATGCAAGTTATGATGTTCGCCTTTGCCATGTATTTTGGCATGTTTTCGGGCATGGAAGAGAACTTCGAGCAGTATTTTCGCTGGATAAGCTTGGTCCTTGCGTCACCGGTAATTCTTTACAGTGCCCTGCCATTCTTAACCAATGCCATTAATGGTTTAAAAGCCAAACAGCTGAATATGGACTTACCTGTTTCATTAGCGATCTTTGGTGCCTATGGAGCCAGCTGTTATGCCACGTTAATGTCGGTTGGCGAAGTATATTTTGAATCTATCTGTATGTTTACCTTCTTATTATTATTAGGTAAGTATTTAGAATTTAGAGCTCGTTTAAAAGCCAGTGAGTTTACCGCTAACTTACAAAAGCTACTGCCGCTCACTGCTAGAATCATTAATAGCGATAATCAAGAATCAATTATTGCGGCTAAAAAACTAAAACTGGGTGATGTTGTGTTGATCAAAGCAGGTGAAACCATTCCTGCTGATGGTGTTGTTACAAAAGGCAAAACCACGGTTGATGAAGCCATGATGACGGGCGAGCATCAACCCGTTAATAAGTTTATCAGCCATCAAGTTTACGCAGGCACTATTAACCATGATGGTGTGATCAGTATAGAGATCAACAAAATAGGTCAAAATACTCTGCTTAATCAAATTATTAAGTTACAACACACCGCGTTAACTAAGCGTCCGCGATTAGTCGAAATCACGGATAAAGTCGCGCAGTGGTTTGTTGCTTGTTTATTACTGTTCGCCTCAATTACAGCGATTGGTTGGTATCAAATAGACCCCGAACATGCCTTTTGGGTCACTATTTCGGTGCTTGTTGCAACCTGTCCTTGTGCACTGAGCTTAGCGATTCCTACTGCCCTTACCTGTGCAGTAGCAAGCTTAACAAAGCGTGGAATTTTAATTAAGCAAGCCCACGTATTAGAAACGCTACCGCAACTAACCGATATTGCCTTTGATAAAACAGGCACCCTGACCCAAGGTCGTTTCACTATAGAGCGTGTTGAACTAGTAAATAGCCAGTTCAGTGAAGCAGATGCATTACGACTAGCAGCACAACTTGAAAGCTTCTCTGAGCACCCTATTGCTAATGCATTTGCAACTTACAATGACTCAGTTAATCCGATTGAGAATGTCACAATCGAACCAGGTAAAGGCATCACCGCAGAACTTAACGAACAACATATCGCGATAGGTAAAAGCGGTTGGTTTGATACCGAAAAAGCCGATGCCCAAGCAACCTTGTATATCGATAAACAAATTGTGGCGCGCTTTTACTTAGCTGATAGCCTTCGCGGTAATGCGGATAAGTTGATCGCTGAATTACATTCGCAACAGATAAAATGCCATATGTTAACGGGTGATGCGTCGAACAGTGGTAAGCGAATTGCAAAACAATTAAATTTAGATACCGTGCATGCAGCATGTAGCCCACGTGACAAACAAATCCATGTCGAAGCACTTGCCAGTGAAGGTGCCATTGTTGCTATGGTGGGTGATGGCGTGAATGACAGCCCTGTATTTGCCAGTGCGCATTTATCGATTGCGATGGAAACCGGCGCTGATATTTCCAAAAACAGTGCCGATGTGGTATTACTCAATAGTGATCTAACCGCCATAGAGCATTTGCTCACAGTGTCGAAAAAGACGCGCCGTATTGTAAAGCAAAACTTGGCATTATCACTTATTTACAATGGTTCGATTTTACCATTGGCAGCCCTTGGCCTTGTTGCTCCTTGGATGGCTGTAATTGGTATGTCTGCAAGCTCCATTTTGGTTATTACCAACTCATTAAGGTTATTAAAACTATGAGTATCATCTACATGCTTATCCCGATCGCCATTTTATTTGTGCTGATTGCTATCGGGGTGTTCTTTTGGGCTGTTAAAAGCGAACAATTTTCTGATTTAAACAAACAGGGCCACAGTATCCTGTTCGAAGACGATAAAGAGCAGCACAACAAAAGTAATGATTGATCCGCTGTTTATTAGTGCATTTGTAATGGGGTTGTTAGGCAGTGGTCATTGCCTAGCGATGTGTGGTGGCATTGCCAGTAGTTTACAGCTTGCCGCTAATAAAAACCGTGCTGTCAGTTTTTCTGTTGCTTATAACCTTGGCCGTGCGCTTAGTTACATGCTTGCTGGCGCGCTAGTCGCTGGAATTAGCAGCCGTTTTGCAGCGCAAAATACCACGATTTCAATAGCCTTATCGTTTTTAAGTGGTATTTTCATGCTGCTTGTTGGGATTTATATTATGCGCTTAGCAGCAACCCTACAGTGGCTAGAAAAGCTTGGCAAAACCTTTATATGGCAGCATCTAGCGAAGCTCAATCGTTATTTGTTACCGGTTGATACAACCCCAAAAGCCCTACTATATGGCGCTTTATGGGGCTGGTTGCCCTGTGGTTTAGTTTATTCAGCGCTAACCTGGGCACTCACTAGCCCATCAGCCTTACATGGTGCAGGTGTTATGTTGTTTTTCGCGCTAGGAACCTTTCCTGCGATGATAAGCGTAGGTCTAGTCAGCCAGAAAATAAACACTATTTTCAACCATGTTTGGACTAGGGTTATTCTAGGCAGCGTAATAATATGGTACGGTATATACTTATTAATTATAGCAACCGATAAGCTAGTTCATTAATCTTACGTGTTGTTAACTTATTTGAATGGATTTGATGTATGGACTTCTCACAAAACAAGTCAAAAGGCTTATGCACAATTAGCTGTAATAATTGCAGTATCAGCCAGCTATGTTTGCCATTTTCATTAAACGGTCAAGAAATGGATCGTCTCGATGAAATCATCGAACGTAAGAAACCACTGCATAAAGGTGATTATTTATTTGAATCTGGCGAAAGCTTAAATGCCATTTATGCGGTACGCTCAGGTTCGTTTAAGTCTTATACTTTATCAGAACAAGGTGATGAACAAATTACTGGTTTTCATCTAGCGGGTGATTTAGTTGGTTTCGATGCTATTAACAAAATGGCTCATCAAAGTTTCTCACAAGCCCTTGAAACTTCAATGGTATGTGAAATTCCATTCGATACATTAGACGAATTAGCAGGTAAATTACCTAAGCTACGCCAACAAATTATGCGTTTAATGAGTAATGAAATTAACTATGACCAAGAAATGTTATTGTTACTCAATAAAAAGTCAGCTGAAGAGCGTCTAGCCAGTTTTATTTATAATCTCGCAGAGCGTTTTGGTGCACGTGGTTTCTCACGTAAAGAATTCCGTTTAACCATGACACGTGGTGAAATCGGTAATTATTTAGGCCTTACTGTTGAAACAATTAGCCGCCTTTTAAGCCGCTTCCAAAAAGCAGGTTTAATCAAGGTAGAAGGTAAATTTATCACTATTTTGGACCAACAAGCGCTTGCAGCAACAGCGGCGATTAAATGTAAATAGAGTTTGATTTAACGCAACTTTCTATTGTTTGCCCCTTTAACTGTTCTAAATTTAGGTTACACTCAAAGTACTACTTTTTGCGGAACAGTTAAGGAGCAGCACATGGACGCAATTAAACGAATTTTAGCAGTTATAGACCCAACCAAAGAGCAGCAACATAGTTTAAGCCGCTCAATTGATCTAGCCAAAAAATCTGGCGCGACCATCACCGCTTTCCTCAGTATCTACGACTTCTCTTATGAAATGACCACAATGCTTTCTGCTGATGAGCGTGAAGCAATGCGAGAAGCCGTTATAAAAGACCGCCAAGAATGGTTAAATGAGCAAATTGCACTTTACCCAGAGCTTACCATTGATAGCTGCGTGGTTTGGCATAATCGACCTTACGAAGCCATTATCAATACCGTGATCAACGATGGTTTTGACCTTGTTGTAAAAGGCACTCATCAACACGATACGCTTAAATCAGTTATTTTCACCCCTACTGACTGGCACCTCATTCGCAAGTGCCCTGCTCCAGTTTTACTTGTTAAAGAGAAAGAGTGGCCGGCAAAAGGGAATATTTTAGCTGCAGTAAACGCAGTGAGTGAGAATGAACAACACCTTGAACTTAACAAGCGTATTATTAATGACGCTCGCTTCATTTGTGACTTGGCCAACGCAACGCTTAACCTTGTGAATGCTTACCCAGCAACACCTGTTAATATCGCGATTGAAATCCCTGAATTTAACCCAGGTGTTTATAACGAATCAGTTAAGAAGCATCACTATGAATCAACGCTCTCGTTAGCTGAAGGCTTTGCTATTGACCAAGCTCATTGCCATATTGAAGAAGGCTTACCAGAAGATGTTATTCCTGATGTTGCAGCGCGCTTAAACAGCGAATTAGTTGTAATTGGTACAGTTGGCCGTACTGGCTTAAGTGCTGCGCTTGTCGGTAACACTGCAGAGCATGTCATTGATAGCCTTGACTGCGATGTGTTAGCGTTAAAACCAGATGGCTATGTAAGCCCACTTGCTAAGTAACCTATTGAATAGAGATTAAAAAAGCCCCAGTTTGGGGCTTTTTTTTATATACAGTTTGGGGGTTTTTATATATTTGTTACATCAATAAATAATGATTCATCAATGTTTGTCGAAGAGACCACCGCCTCGCTAAAATCATAGCTTTCACGATTGCCTTCTCTATCAAGTGGTAAGTTTTCAAAATCAAATAAGTTTCTGTCTGCAAGCTGGCTTGGGCTGACATTCTGTAAAGACTTAAAGATACTTTCGACACGACCTGGGGTTTTCTTATCCCACTCTGTCAGCATGGCTTTGATTGATTGACGCTGCAGGTTTTCTTGTGAACCACATAAATTACAAGGAATGATCGGGAAATCTTTGTGCTCGGCGTATTTAATTAAATCTTTTTCACGGCAATAAGACAACGGACGAATGACCACGTTACGTTCATCATCAGAGCGTAATTTCGGTGGCATCGCTTTTAATCGTGAACCATGGAACATATTTAAGAACATTGTCTCAACGATATCATCCATGTGATGACCAAGTGCTAGTTTTGTTGCACCAATTTTTTCTGCAAATGAATAAAGTGTGCCGCGACGAAGTCGTGAACACAGACCACAGGTAGTTTTGCCCTCTGGTACTTTTTCTTTTACAACTGAGTAAGTATCTTTATCAACGATGTAATACGGGATATTTAGCGTTTCAAAGTAATCAGGCAAGATATGCTCTGGAAAACCTGGCTGCTTCTGATCAAGGTTTACCGCAATCACTTCAAATTTAATTGGCGCTGCTTTTTGTAAATTAAGCAAAATATCTAGCATTGCAAAAGAATCTTTACCACCACTGATACATGCCATAACAACATCACCGTCTTCGATCATGTTGTAATCAGTAATCGCGGTACCAACATGCCTTCTTAGACGCTTTTGAAGTTTATTAAATTCAAGAGTTTCTTTTCTAGTATCAGTTTGATTCATTTGCTCTGCTCATACAGGCTTTACTAAGCCATGTTTCATAGTAAAAAGTTCGGCGTGGATTATACGGACTTTTTGAGCGAGTTGAAATGATTAGCGTGGGATAATTAAAGCGCTTCACTGGAGAAGATACCACGTAAAGCAAAGCGCTTTGGGAATAGACTCAAAGGTTTATGAATTTATAGGCTCAAAGTTTTAATTTTCTGACTTCTGCAAACTAACTTCTTATTTATTTTACAATGCATTTATAACGGGAAGCTGTACAAGATAGGTCAGGCCAATCATCTCTGCCCCAGCAGTATTTATCATTTCTAAGTGGCTTAAGATGCCAAACAACTGGGTTGCCTTTTTTATCTAAGCGAGTTTCATTTTCAAGTTGCACTCGAATTAAATTTCTCTCTGTCGAAAGAATAGTATAAACAAAGGTTTTTCTTGCTTCAGTCTCAGAAATAAACCCTTGTTCGTCATAAGAAATTTCTAATGTTTTGTTATTAAAGGTTATAGTATGAAAATTAGCTTCACAAACTGGGCTATTTGTAGACTGCCATGAGCCTTGTAACTTAGTTTGCATTTCTTGGTTGATAGGTGAATAACTGCTACAAGCTGAACATAGCAGTAAAATAACAAAAAATGCCGGTATGATTCTCATAAATATGCTTTTAAGTCCCTGAAAAGTTTACGTTTAGCATAACGAGAATCGGAAAAATGTCCAGCAATAAGCTTAATACAAAAATAAAGGGCACATTAGCCTTGTGCCCTTTATTAACTTTAAGCGTTTTTAGTATCAGCCTTATTCTTTGCCATTCGTTTAGCACGTTTTATTGCCGATTTTTTCGATGCATTTTTCTGCGCGATTTTTAACACTTTAGCCTCTTTCAACTGCTTTTTAGCAGCTTTCAATCGCTTTTTTGCATTATCAGCGAGACTCTCTGCTTCATTGGCACACTTTACAGCTGCTTGTGCTTTAAGTGCTGCATCTTTTGCAAGTTCAGTGGTTCTAGCCACTTCTTTTTTGCTTTTTTCGATAATTTTTTCGAGCTTAGCAAGGCGCTTCTCAAATACTGACTCTGAATTTTGCATTGTACTCTCCTTTACTGACGCGTCGACATACGGGTAGGTTCAGTGACAATAAGCGAATCGACCCGATTGACTATGTCGTGATCTTTTTCTGGGTAATCCAAACAGCTTAAGAAATGACGCATACAGTTTATACGCCCGCGTTTTTTATCATCAGAGCGAATTTGTGTCCAAGGCGCATCTTTAGTATGGGTATGAAACATCATGGCATCTTTGGCGTCACTATAATCATGCCATTTAGCTAGTGATGCCATATCAACCGGGCTCAATTTCCATTGTTTTAGTGGGTCGTTTTGGCGCGATTTAAAGCGTCTAAATTGCTCTTCTCTACTGACCGAAAACCAATATTTAAATAACTTAATACCGCTATTCACCAACATACGTTCAAGTTGGGGTGTTTGGCGCATAAACTCTAAATATTCGTGGTCATCACAAAACCCCATTACCTTTTCTACTCCTGCACGGTTATACCAAGAACGATCAAATAGTATAATTTCCCCTTTGGTGGGTAGGTGGTTAATGTAACGCTGAAAATACCACTGATCACGCTCTCTTGCAGATGGCTTCTCTAAAGCCACTACGTGCGCCCCACGAGGGTTTAAGTGCTCCATAAAGCGCTTTATAGTGCCACCTTTCCCTGCCGCATCTCGCCCCTCAAATAGAATCACAATTTGCTGGTTGGTCTCTTTTACCCAGCCTTGCATTTTTAAAAGCTCAATTTGTAATTCATGCTTATGGCGCTCGTACTCAACCACCTCCATTTTACGCTTGTATGGGTAATGGCCATCGGCATTCCATTTTAAACTTGGGTTTTTAACATTTAAGTCAAAAATAACATCTAGCTTAGCTTTCGCTTTTGATAACTTTTGCGACTTAATTGAAACGGCTTCGACATCGACTGTCTGCATAACGACTCCTTTTTTACTATAACTACCTATATTTAGATTTCTATAGTTTTACTTTAAGTCAGTTATTACTTATGAGATTGATCTATATCTATCTTTTAAACACTTAAAAAGTTGTTTAGAAATAATTAGATAACACTTTTCTCCTAATTAAAATCAAGGTCGCACAACCAAAATCAAGCCCTTTTTCTATAGTAAAAAACAACCAGTAAAAATTCATATATTCATACTGTTTTTACATTTAAATACAAGCCGCTCTTTAAACTGCGCAGCAATACAAATGCTTAGCAAAAACATGAATTGAGAAAATAATCTAGGCAAGAGAAGTTGCTATTTAGAACGTGCTATTTACATTGAATTTTACAAATTTAGGCTAAGCCCAAAATACTAAGCTAAATATTGAAAAAAGAGACGTCTTCACTACTAATTAAAAACGAAAAAGAGACCTAAAAGGTCCCTTTTGAATAGTTATCAAAGCTGCGGTCAGATTTTTTACGCGCTATTTTACAATCCACGGTGTGGCGCTAATAAGCTTACCATGGCTGGGTAAAACACTTTTATCATCTTGCCACTCATCACTGACCTTCACTGAGCAACGCTGCGCTTTACAGCTAACTGCATTTGCTGAAACAGCATCTTGAGTATCAAATTTCAGCACAACACCTTGTTGTTCTGGTAACAAGAACCACATGAGTTTGCTTACAAAAAAGCCCGACAAATCAGATAATAACTCTTCAAACTCTTGATTGAGTGTATATAAGTTTGCTTTGCTAAGTTCAAAATCTGCCAAATCAGTTGCTTCAATTTGTAACTTTAATTGGCAATCATGTTTTGGATTTTCAGGTTGAACAACAATTACGGCTTTATCAGTATCTAGTTGCTTATCAAAAGGTAAAAGTAACTGAGCCTTATCTGTGTATGTTAAGTCAAACTCTTGTTTTTCTGTAATAATTTTACCAGACTTAATTGTACACACTTCGTTAGTAGCAATATCAGATAAGTAAAAATTAACTTGAGCGTATTGGAACTCGCCTTTATTAACGACTTTTAAACGATCGTAAAAGCCATCATAGGCAACAACAAATTCAGTTGCGGCTGCCTTAGTTGCAACCGCACTTAGCGCAACCGCAATGGTTGCGGCTTTAAACCATGGAAGGAGTTTATTCATCAAAGTAAGCTCTGTTTTGATTTATCATTTTATTTAATTCTTCAATGTACGCTTCACGGCGCTCAGAATACGACAACAAACCTTGTGTAAGAATGGTCGCTTCAATTGGCTTTTGCTGACGACGTAAATCGGCACGAATTGATCGTAAATCTTTATAGGCCGCATGGGTATTAATATTTTTAAAATAAGAGCTTACCGCAGCACGTACCGACTTAAAAGCGGTCACTTCATGGGCTGCTTCGTTGGCACGACGTTTTGGGATCATGCCGCAGCCTTTTTTATAACACCACTGGCCGAAGAAATTTAAACCAATGCGTGCAAAACGAGAGGTACCCCATGCTGATTCATTCGCCGCCTGCATAAGCGCAAGCTCTTTTGGAATGATATCAACACGACGCAGCGCTTGAGTAAGCGATAAAGTGTCAATGGTGGCTGGCAACTTATAGCTGGTTAAGATTTTTTTAATATCTGATTGCTGTTTGCTAGTCAGTGGCTCATTGTATTCAAGCATCATGCGCGCAATTTCTAAGGTTGCGCGTTGCTGTAAAATTTTCTTGTTTTCAGCCTCGACATGAGGGCGAATAAAATCAAAAAATGCATGTTTCTTTTCTTTCACATCCGTAAATGCTGCAAAATCCGGCAGTTTTACGTTATGCAATGGCTTTTCTTTTTTGATTACGCGCTGGGTTCCTTTTGGCGTTGTCTGTGTTTGTTCAGACTCTTCTACGACTACATCTTCTTTCATAAATGGCGATAATATTGCCCATGCAAAAAAAGCGGTCAGTAAAACTCGAAAAACGTACTTAAGCATGTATTCTCTCAAATAAACTACTACTCATGTGCGGTAACGTCACGCACATACAAAGGCGGAGTATACCAAAGCTGTGGATTTTTGGCGAATTTGCCCGAAGCACTCTACCCAAAGTTTATACAGAACCGGGTAAGAAACGGCCAATTTGCTCGCAATTTTCAAGCGCTTGCGTATACTGAAAAGCAACCAAACGAGAAATAGGAAGGTTATTTTTATGTGCCAATCTTGGCAAGCTCGTATTATTGACCAGCAAAAATATCGTCCAAACGATAATCGCTCAGCTTGGCAAGTTGACCGCTCTCGAATTATTCACGCCGCTGCATTTAGGCGTTTGCAAGCTAAAACCCAAATTATGGGTATTGGCTTGAATGATTTTTACCGAACCCGTCTTACTCACTCATTAGAAGTGGCCCAAATTGGCAGTGGTTTATTACGCCACTTGAAAAAGCAACACCCTGAATTTACGAATTTTCCGAGCGGTAGCTTACTCGAAACCTTGTGTCTTGCTCATGATATTGGCCACCCTCCTTTTGGTCATGGTGGTGAAATAGCATTAAATTACATGATGCGTGAGCACGGTGGTTTTGAAGGAAACGCGCAAACACTCAGGATTGTCTCTAAGCTTGAGCCCTATTCAAATGGCTATGGCATGAATTTAACCAGACGCACCTTGTTAGGTTTTATTAAATATCCTGCCTTTATTGATGATTTGTGGCACTGCATTCCACCTCTAAGTGAACAACGTAGCTTTATTAAAGCCGATCATTGGCGCCCAGCTAAAGGCTTGTATAAAGATGATAAAGATGTTTTCGACTGGATCATTGAGCCACTGTCCGATAATGATAAAGCACTGTTAAGTAGTCATTATAAGATTGATGAATTTAGAGCCAAAACCCACTACAAATCGATAGACTCAGCAATTATGGAATTAGCTGACGATATTGCATATGCCGTTCACGATTTAGAAGACGCTATCGCCACCGAGGTTTTAACGTTAGCAGATTGGCAAAACCATGCCCTTGAGCAGCTACAAGAGCTAGACTCAGCGTGGCTAACGACCCATTTAAGCTCGATAACCGCCAGACTCTTCTCGCATCACGAGTACGAACGAAAAGATGCCATTGGTGAATTGGTTAACACCTTTATTATCAACGCTCAGTTAGTTGTACAAAACGCAGATTTCGAATCTGAAATATTACAATACACGGTCAGCCTACCTGATGAATTTGCTGAAATTCTAAATGTGCTAAAGCATTTTGTTTTTAAACGTTTAATTCGTGAGCCAAAGATGCAGCAAGTTGAATTTAAAGGGCAAAATCTACTGATAGAATTATTTAGTGCCTTTGCCAGCGACCCTATGCGGTTACTGCCAGAAACAACGCAAGAAATATGGCTTAATGCGCACCAGCAAGGCGATAACGCAATGCGTATAATTTGTGATTATTTATCAGGGATGAGTGATGAATATGCTTATAAGACCTATCAGCGATTGTTTTTGCCATCTGCCTAACTAATTTTTGAACAGCACAGTGAATTGTTCTAGAATTAAACAGGTTATTAGTAATAATAATGACACTTCTTTGAATGCATTTTATTTAACATGGACTGAAATAATGCTCAAAAAATACCTGCTTATTAGTACTGTTGTAGCAAGCTCATTTGCTTGCTACGGCGCAGAAACACTTCCTGACCCGCTACTTGAAGAGCGTAGCATAATCATAAAAGATGCCACCCATTTTGATTGGATACGACTTAACTCTGGCGAATGGCTCAAAGGTGAACTTGTCTCCTTGTACGACAAAGAAGTCGAGTTCGACAGTGATATACTCGACACATTGATGATTGACCGTGCCGATATTTATATGATCATCTCAGACCGCCATCATACTGTTCGTTTTAATGATGGTTCAGAGCTCAGTGGCACGCTCAATATTTCAGGCGGTTATGTGAAAGTCGGTGAACAAGAAGCTAAATATCGTTACCGTGATTTAGTTTCTATCGCACCTTCTGTTGAAAGCGAATTAAGCGCGTGGACTGTCAAAATAGCGCTGGGCGCTGATATATCAAAAGGCAATACTGACCAAACCGAATATTCAGCGCGTGCTGATATCAAGCGCCGTACGGCGTCTAGCCGTTTTCTCGCAGAGTTTTTAGGCTATCGCACCACCAGCGATGAACAAGTAACTAAAAATAACATTCGTGCTAACGGTACCTTCGACTGGTTTCAGACCCAAAAAATGTATTACCGTCCTATCTTCTTCGAGTACTACCGTGATCCGTTTCAAAATATCGCCAACAAATACACTGTCGGTGCCGGTGTTGGTTACTATGTGATGGATACCGATAAAACCGAATGGGACTTCTCAACAGGCCCTGCTTATCAAAAAACTGAGTTTGATACCGTCGCTAGCGGAGAAGAAAAATCTAACTCATCTTGGTCATATTTTATTGGCACTAATTACGAGTTAGAAGTCACCAAAAAAATTGATTTTACCCTTAACTATCGCTACCTAACTGCAAACAGTGACGCCGGTGGTGATTCTCAATATGCAATGGCCGCATTTGAATTTGAAATCACAGATGATATCGACTTTGATATGTCATTAGTATGGGATTACTTAGCCGACCCAATTGCCGATGAAAACGGGGTAGTACCTGAAAAAGAAGATTACAAAATGATTTTCGCACTGGGTATTGATTTATAATCCCAATTCGCTTAATCGATACAAAAACGCCGAGCTAAGCTCGGCGTTTTCATTTTAGTTAAGTAATATATACATAACCTTATAGCGATTTAACACCCATGTTGTATAGGGTAAAGCCATAAATATCAGCGTATTGATCGATGATCTTACTTGTAGGTGTTCCTGCACCGTGACCAGCATTTGTTTCAATACGAATCAGATACGGGTTTTGTTTTGCACCTTTTTCTTGCAGCTCGGCTGCAAACTTAAATGAATGCGCAGGCACAACACGGTCATCATGATCCCCAGTTGTCACTAAGGTTGCTGGATAACTAACACCCGCTTTAACATTGTGCACAGGTGAGTAGCCTTTTAAGTAATCGATCATTTCTTTACTTTGTTCACTGGTGCCGTAGT
>Ga0066376_10001942_pt1 | contig 19664 bp, 20 predicted proteins | sample Knorr_S15_td_Bot_FD_77009 | JGI IMG/M metagenome (GOLD analysis project Ga0066376, IMG submission 77009) | Marine microbial communities from Southern Atlantic Ocean transect - Knorr_S15_td_Bottom_ad_5009_LV_A | ecosystem: Environmental > Aquatic > Marine > Oceanic | place: Southern Atlantic...
CCGATTTCCGAGGCCGGGTTTGTGGGAGCCGCAGTCGGCTCGGCGCTGACCGGTCTTCGTCCTGTCGTCGACCTCATGTACTTCGATTTTGTAACCGTGGCGTTCGACCAGTTGCTTTCTAACGCGGCCAAGAGCCGGTACATGTTCGGAGGCCAGACTAAAGTTCCCCTGACCTTGTTCGCACGCTCCGGTGCCGGGACCGGTCACGCCGCCCAGCACTCCGAGAGTTTCTACTCGATGCTGGCCCACATCCCCGGGCTCAAGGTCGTTGTGCCGTCCGATCCGTATTCGGTAAAGGGACTGCTCGCCGCAGCGATTCGCGACGATGATCCAGTGTTCCTGATAAACGACAAAAAGTTGATCAACCTCACCGGTTTTGTGCCCGACGAGGAATATGTGATTGAGCTCGGCAAAGGCCGATACACGAGGCGCGGCGACGACGTGACACTCGTTGGCATGTCTTACACGTCGATAGCGTGTCAGCAGGCTGCTGAGATGCTTGCAACCGAGGGTATCGAGGCCGAGGTGATCGACATGATGTCGCTCTCGCCTTTCGATGAAGATATCCTGCTCGAATCGGTGATGAACACGAACCGCGTCGTGATTGTCGATGAAGACACGCCCCGTGCGTCGATGGCATCCGAGTTTGCCGCGATAATCGCCGATAAGGCATTCGACTACCTCGATGCCCCGGTCAAGCGGGTAACGGCACCTCATTCCCCAGTTCCTTATAACAAGGGCCTCGAAGACGCTTTCATACCGCAGCCCGCCGACATCATCACCACAGTGCGAAAATTGTTGGGCCGCGAGTAAGTTTGGACCAGTCCCCGCTCCCTGCGAGGGAGGGTTAGGGTGTGGGTGAAACCCGTATTAGCGAATAAGTTTCCCGTCCCGGCGCGCCTGACACACCTACATTCATCCGCGCCCGAGGACGCCCGAGCCGTTCAAACGCGATGGCCCCTAACCATCGCGAACGAATAACGGGCGAGCTACCCCACCGGCATTTGCCGGTTGGTCATCTTCCGGCCGATAGCGGCCTTCTCTTCCCCACCGCCGGAGAAGATGTGCGCACCCATGTCGATCAGGACCTGCAGGTTCTGTTCGTCCGTATTGTTCGGGTCGTTCCATGAACTGAGGAACTTGAGTCCGTTCGCATCGCACGCCGCTTTCACGGTCTCCCGGGCACGGTTCATGTCGTCGGAATAAGGCGGGTCGTGCGAGTCGCCATCGCCGAACGACATTCCCATATCGCCCGGACCCCATTCGGCAAAACCAAGACCAGGCACCCGGCAAATAGCGTCTGCGTTAACCATCGATTCCTGGTTTTCCAACTTGAGCCCCAGCAACAACTCGCCTTCCGGGTTAAGCGGCCACGGGTCGGCAATTTTCAAGTACTCCTGGGCCGAAACGCCCCATATCTCGGCCGGTTGTCGTTGGCCACCCGCACCCCTCTGACCTTCGCCAAGGCCTTCTCGGCCCTTCTTGTGGAACGGGTAGCGGCACTCTTCGATGAAGGCCCGGACTGCGTCGGCCTGGCGGGCGTGGGTGTGCAGAATCCCGTGAACTCCTGCTGAAAGCACCTGGCGCACCTGCCACGCATTGGCCCGCATTTCGGCAACAGTCCGACAGTTTGACGGCAGGGTGGATATCACCGCCGGGGTGCGGTGACCGGCTTTCGTGGGACCGCCATCGACGAGACCCTTCATGAAGGCCGTCAGCCCGACGACATCGAACGCGTGATGCTCAAAATCCGTAATCAGGAAATCGGCCCACGTACTGGCCTGCTTGAGGCCGTTTTCGTAGGTCAAATCCCCGGTCCCGGTGTAGTAGACCGGCTCACCAGCTTCGAGCAGTTCGATCACCCTGTTTATTCGTTTTGCCATCCTGTATTCGGAACTCCTGAAACTTTGTTCGATTCATTGGACCCAGATATCACGTAAAACTGCGCTATCTTATTCCTGCCCGGGCCATGCTGCACCAAAAGGTTGAGCGGCTGGCCTTTGAACTTGCAGCGTACGACCATTGTTGTCAGGAGTTGACGATGAACGATCCGGCCACTGAAGCAATCGAAACATTCAAGCGCTGGGCTGCCGCGTTCAACGCCCGCGACGCCGATGCGATGGTTGCCGAGATGCACTTCCCACACATGAGGCTTGCCGGAACCGAGTTCCAGACGTGGACAACGTCAGAGGACTTCCACGGAGCCCAGCCCTCGATGACAGAGATGCTTCAGGAGGAAGGCTGGCATACGACGGTGACGAAGTCGATCGAAGCGGTTCAGGCGGGTCCCGAAAAGGTTCACCTGGTGATACGGCAGTCGAGGCAACGGGCCGATGGCACCGAGTACAACGGCTTCGACACCCTGTGGATCTTCACGAAGATCGAAGGTCGCTGGGGAGTCCAGTTCCGCTCATCATTCCTCGCCAACGCAGTGCAGGCAGTAGGTGCAGACAAGCTGGGGTTTTAGGATCCAAACTTCGCGGCATACAGCCCTCGGATGTACGCGATCTGGCCGGTGTGCTGGCCGTTTTCGACCGGGATTCGGCCGAGTGCCCACAGCAGCGTCGGCGCACGGTCGGGCTCATAGGGCCAGATCTCGGGTCGTTTGTGCTCGAGCATCTCGGTGGTAACTCCCTTCACCGCGGGAATCAACCGGTCGCGCGCCGCCTGCCAGTACGCCCTGACCTCATCGACCGAAACATCGGGGAACTCTCGCACCTGCTCGACCGAATCTCCGAATCCGTTTCGCTCCTGATCGATGCCGAGTCGGTCGGCCCAACCGCCCTCGACCCACGCGCCGTCAGCGCCCCCGCTCAGGTAGTAACCCCACATGTCTTCCATGCGCCCCATGTGCCAAAGGATCCACAGGATGTGGTTCGACTCCGGCGTGGGCATCCAGCGGGCCTCTTCGATTTCAATTCCCCGCAACCTGTTCTCCAACTGGCTTCCGTAATCGTCGAGCGATTGCAGCGCCAGGTCCCGGTGATCGAGTTGGGGCATCAGTCGGCCTCGCAAATCACGGCATCGTCGTTCTCGGCAAGGCGCAGCAGCATTGCGAACGGGTAGATCCCGGTGCCGTGGCCGTCGGTCCACAGGAACTGGAGGGCGTACTTGCCGACCTCGATATATTCGACAGCGATGATGTCTTCAGGAACGGCTGAAACGTTGAGCAACGCCCTCCCGGTCATCTCCTCGACACACGCCGCACAGGCGCACTGGAGCCGTAGGTAGCGATACGGGTAGGTGCATGTTCTGCCGTCGTCCCAGGTGATCTGAACGCCCACACCCGTCATTGTTATGCCGCTTGGAACTGTCATTGATTTTCGTGTTCTTCCCTCTGGGCTCTTCGCATGTGACCGTATGACCGGGCGATTGTTCGAGGCACTAGCCAGTTTGCACCCGGTGCGGCTGCCCAGAACTGGCAACTGCCGGTCGTTCACGTAAACTTCCACTCCCCGGTCGTCGAACCGCGTACCGAGCAGTGAAGGTTACCGCCGCTTGATTTCGAAACCGTGGACGGCTTGCATGAATTTACAGTAGAGGATTATCGCCAGATGGCAAACGAAACGATAAAAGTTGGTTTCATCGGAGCCGGTGCAAACACAGCATTGCGACACATTCCGGGCTTGCGGGCCCAGGAGGGCGTCGAGCTCGTGGGTGTCGCGAACCGGTCGCTCGAATCGAGCCAGACCGCCGCCGATAAGTACGAGATTGGCGAGGCCTACCCGACATGGCTCGACCTGGTCGAAGACCCGAGCATCGACGCCGTTTGCATCGGGACCTGGCCCTACATGCATTCGACACTTACGCTCACCGCAATGGACAACGGCAAGCACGTTCTGTGCGAGGCCCGAATGGCCATGAACGCGACGGAAGCGCGCGACATGCTGGCAGCATCGATCGCCAACCCCGATCTGATTACCCAGATCGTCCCACCCCCACATCTGATGGCCTGCGAACGCTTCCTAATTGAGCTGATCGCTGACGGCTACATCGGTGATATCGTCAACGTGAACGCCCGGGTTTTCGACGGCAGCGCATTTCCCGACTCCGACACCGACGCGCACTGGCGACACATCCGTGAACTTTCGGGCAACAACGTGATGACCACGGGCATCTGGTACGAAAACCTTATGCGACTCGTCGGCACAGCAAGCTCGGTATCGGCGATTGCCCAGGTAATCGTCCCCCACCGCCGGGGATGGGACGGGAGTCGTCTGCAAATGACAATTCCCGACCAACTCGACATCATTTACTCATTGTCCGGCGGCGGAACGGTCAACCTGTCTGTCACCACCGTTTCTGGCTCATTTACACCGCCGACCGAGATCTGGATATTCGGAACGGAAGGTACTTTGCGAATCGAAAGTGCCGGGGCGCGCGAGGCTCCGCGAGTGACCGGCGCGCGGAGGGGCGACGATGGCATGGCGGAGCTCACCGTTCCAGACGACAAAGTCGGCAGCTGGCGGGTTGAGGAGGAGTTCATCAACGCGATCCGGGGCATCGAACCCGTCACGCGTTCGAATTTCGTCGACTCTGTGAAATATATGGAGTTCACCGACGCGGTACAGAAGTCGTGGCAGAGCGGCTCCCGCATTTACCTGCCCGGCGCCTAGATGCCGGACGGGCGAAGTGAAGCTGATGCCGGGTGTGACATGCCCGGTTCAGGGTTCTCGCGGCCCCGGCATAGACTGCCGGGACTATGACGTTAACTACCACAGCATTACTAACCGGCGGGCATCCCGCGATTCGCGATTTTCCATCAGGTGAACGACCCCGAGAGCGTTTGGCTCACTACGGCGCGGGGCACCTTTCGAATTCCGAACTGCTTGCGATCTTGCTCCGTACCGGCCTCGAGGGCGAAAACGTGCTGGCGATGGCAAGCCGTGTGCTGGCTGAATTCGGTGGTCTGTCCGGTCTTTCACGGATCACATTCGACGAAATGTGCGACTCGAAGGGCATTTCCGATGCCAAGGCGTGCCAGATACTTGCCGGTATCGAGCTGGGTCGCCGTGTCGCTTCACTGACCCCTGAAGAGCGAGTGACGATCACCACGCCGTCTGATCTGGCTACCCTGTTCATGGCGGAAATGTCGTCGTTTGACCGGGAACACCTCCGGGTCGCTACCCTCTCGACGCGGAACCAGGTCCTGGGTATTGAAGACCTGTATTCGGGCAGTGTGAACGCGGCGCTGATCCGACCAGCGGAGGTCTTTGCGACCGCGGTAAGGCGGAACGCACCACAGATCGCCATCGTTCACAATCATCCGTCGGGCGACCCGACTCCGAGCGATGAGGACGTTGCGATCACCAGGACCCTGATCGAAGCAGGGAAGTTACTCGATATCGAGATAGTGGATCACCTGATCAACGGGCAGGGTCGCTACGTATCCATGCGCGAGAAGAAACTCGGCTTCGATTGAGTCGGGTTAGTTCGATGCCGGAAGTCGGACCGGCGTCGGCGTCGGCGGCCTGAGCCACACAGGAGCACGCGCTTCGGATTCATATTCTCCGTAGAAGGCTTCGACGCGATAGATCTCGCCCGTAATCGCGTCGAGGACTACCGTCAGGTTGTCGTATTTCACCAACTCACCGCCAACCAGTATCAGTTCTACCTCACCGGCAAACGCAACTGCCCATACCTCCGTGTCGGGAGATGCCGAGAGCAGACCCTTGTCTGCGCGGTACGACTCGCCAATGGCGTCGGCAAATTCTCCGAACAGGATCCTGCGGGAAATATGGTTGATCTCCTCACTGACCAGGCCGTTGTCCCGAGCGGCAATGACCGCATTGCCAAGTGCGGCAACCTCAGTCAGATAGGCAGGTCCGTCGGACTCTGAAGTCGAATTTTCCGCCGGAGCATCGGTCGCGTCATCACCAAGGCCGAATCCAACGAATACCAGCCATATCACCAGCGCTGATACCAGCACGCCAGACGAGGCAAAGATTGCCTTCTGCACCTTTGTGTTGGAGACGCGCCTGAGTTTAGGGACTCGATTACGATTGCCCCAGAACGAATGCACTGCGGTGACAATTTTTTCGTCAGAGGCGATTCGTGGCGAGCCGAATATCCGCCAGACGAACGCCAGGCCGTTGGTTATCGCGCCAAAAATCATCGCGAGCATCCGACAAGTTTAGATCGCTGCGGGATTTGACCTCTACTGTGCTACGCTCCAACTGTTGGCAAAACGCAGCCGCTCAGATCGCTTCTGGAGTTTGCGCACGGGATCGATTGGTCTTACTGAGTCAAACGGCGTTTTTGCTCGGAATCTTCTGGAAATCGAAAAGTTTGGAGATGTTGATTGACGAACGGTCCGACAGGGCGAATGGATTTCAACGCAGACATTGGCGAATCGTTCGCGGGGTACGAACTCGGCCTCGATTCCGAAATCGTCAAGTACATCACTTCGGCCAACATAGCTACGGGATTCCACGCGGGTGATCCCGATTGGATGGCCCGGACGGTTTCCCTGGCAGTCGAAAACGGTGTCGGTATCGGTGCACATCCTGCCTACCCGGACCTGGGGGGGTTCGGTCGTCGGAACATGGACCTTACGCCCGACGAAGTCAGCAATGCGGTCACCTATCAGGTCGGAGCGTTGGCGGCGTTTGCGCCCGCTAGAAAACTTCAGCACGTGAAACCGCACGGCGCGCTCTATAACACGGCCGTACGCGATGCTGATGTTGCAGAGGCTGTCGTCAGCGCGATCAAGGCGTTTGATCCAGAGCTGATTCACGTAGTTCTTGCCGGATCACAGTGGGAAGAGATCGCACGAAATCACGGCGTCAGGGTCGCACGCGAGTGCTATGCCGACAGGGCAGTGACTCCCCAGGGAACGCTTGTGCCCCGCTCGCAACCGGGCGCCGTGATCCACGAGCCGGAAGCGGTGCTTGACCGTTCGCTGAAGCTCGCGACCACCGGCAGGGTTACTGCGATCGATGGGACCGAGATTGATTTTTCAGCCGATTCGATCTGCCTGCATGGCGATACCGCCGGTGCAGTAGAGCTTGCGGCCGCGGTGCGAAACGGGCTCGAAGCGGCGGGTGTTGAGATTATCCCGATGAACGAGTTGATCAAGCCAGCCGGTAATGACTGAGCAGGCCCCAGCGGCTGATCAGAACGTGGAATACCCGCGGATTTTAGCCGTCGGCGATTCCGCATTGTTGATCGAATTCGGGTCGGAAATCGACCCGGGAGTGAACTCACGGGTCTACGCTCTCGCAGGCCAGATCGAGGCCTCGCACAATGCCGCCGTCGTAGAGTTGGTTCCGACCTATCGCTCATTGCTGGTCAACTACAACCCGCTGGTGAGCGACTACCGGGAAATGTCGAGATTTCTAGATGAGGCAGTTGCCGGCGCGAATGAAATACCCGTCTCCGCTGCCCAGCCCAATGTCATCGAACTGCCGGTCGTTTACGGTGGTGAAGATGGTCCCGACCTTGAGACGGTCGCCGAGCATGCGGGCCTTTCGACGCGCGAGGTAATCGAGATTCACTCGGGTACCGACTACCGGGTTTACATGCTCGGGTTTGCCCCGGGTTTTCCGTACTTAGGCGGCCTCGACCCCCGAATAGCATGCCCCCGGCTGAAGACCCCCCGCACGAAAGTTCCTGCGGGTTCTGTTGGTATCGCAGAATCGCAGACCGGCGTCTACCCGAACGCCAGTCCAGGTGGATGGCAATTGATCGGCAGGACCGCGGTGAAGCTGTTCGACCACGGTTTGGCAATTGCAAACACATCGCCATCGTTAATCACCCCCGGTTCGGAAGTGCGGTTTGTCCCGGTTGACAACCATGACTGAGCGGGCGATCGACAGTGACCAAACTGGCCGGATCAGGGTTATCGCGGCCGGACCGCAAAGCCTGGTCCAGGACGGCGGCCGGACCGGTTTTCAGAAACTCGGGGTGTCGGTAAGTGGTGCTGCCGACATGGACGCCCTCAACATCGGCAACCGGCTTGTGGGTAACGACCCCTACGATGCCGCAGTGGAAATCCTGCTCGGCGGTGCCGAATTCGAGTTTGAGACGGCCGCAACATTCGCGCTGACCGGCGCGGAGACCGGCGCCACTCTCGATGGTGTGCCACTGGTCAGCAACGTCTCGTACTCTGCCCATACCGCAGCACGGCTCGTACTGGAGATGCCGATCCCCGGTCAGGGGCTGCGCACCTATCTTGCCGTGGCCGGAGGAATAAAAACCCCCCCAATACTCGGATCACGCTCTACGCACGTCGCCTCGGAAATTGGCGGGGTCGGAGGCAGAGCCCTGGAACCGGGGGATGTGCTGAAGATCGGCGAGATACTCGTACCTGCCGTTTCCGGAAAGATGTTCAACAGCGGTGACAGCTCCGCCAACGATTCCGAGCTGCCCGCGGTAAACGTGCGGGTGGTCCTCGGGCCACAGGACGATGAATTTTCGGCGGCCGGCATCAGGACGTTCTTAGACTCCACATACGCAGTTACCGACCAGTCGAATCGGCAGGGGCTGCGGTTGGACGGTCCGGTGATTGAATCTCGAACCGGGAGTTACGACATCGTGTCGGACGCAGTTGTTAATGGTTCAGTGCAGGTCCCCGGCGATGGGAAGCCGATCGTCCTGCTTGCCGATCGCCAGCCAACGGGGGGTTACGCGAAGATCGCAACGGTGATAACGGTCGACCTTCCGAAGCTGGGCCAGACCGCACCGGGGACGAAAATCACGTTCGCCCCGATCAGCGTAGAAGAGTCCCAGCAACTTCTCCGAGATCGCTCGAATCGACTGCTTAAACCGGAACTGGGGCAGGCTGTCGATACGTTCTCGGTACAGGTCGACGATCTGCACGTCTCCATTGGCGTAACCGAAGACGAAGTAGGCCGTCGCGACCTCATCACGCGCATCGCCCGGATAAACGACGTGGCTTATCCGATTTCAGCCGTAAAATATACCCCTGCTGAGTAGGGACGCTTTGTTAGAATCGGCCATCGTATTCGCCACCGATGACGAAGCTCGCCCTCACGACTCACGATGAACACGCCCTAGCCCGGGGAGCACGACAACGTTCGACCAAGACCTTCTAAACGACGGGCTGCTCTTGAGCCTTATTGGCATGGGCATCGTATTTGCCGTGCTTGCCCTTTTGGCTGTGTCGATCAAGGTCCTGAACCTCTTCGATCGTAATCCAGCAGTCGTTTCTCAGGCCGCGGGTTCCGAGTTGTCACCTGAAATACCGTCATCCGCAGGCGAAATCACGGGTCAGCAAGTTGCGGCGATCGGACTCGCCCTCGCACTTTCCGAACAGAACTTGTCGCCAACCGCAGGCCCCCGCGTTGGGCCATCACCGGGGCCGTCCGCGGGTTCGTGGTTGCAAAGTGGGCGACTACGCTCGCTCGGGAACACCCCGGGCTCCGCGGGGCGGCGCGGAAAGTGAGCCCCCTGAACTACAAAATCACCATCGCCGGGCGCACCTACGATGTCCAGGTCGGCGATCTTTCATCATCTCCGGTAGAAATCACTGTCGACGGCACCGCTTACCAGGTCGAGTTCCCCGAACCTGGCCCAACCGCCGCAACTCCCACCTCGACGACAGCCGCGGCACCAATCTCGCAGCCGGCAGCCCCACGGCCAGTCGCACGCCCATCGATTCCAACCTCGGGAGGCGACGGGGTAGTTCGCTCGCCCATGCCAGGCCGGATCATCAGCGTCAGCGTTTCCGTTGAGGATGCCGTGACCAAAGGTCAACCGGTCGTCGTACTCGAATCGATGAAGATGGAAAACACGATCACATCGCCGGTCGACGGAACGGTTTCAGCCGTTCATGTAGCAGCGGGCGACTCCGTCCAGCACGGCCAGACGCTGGTCGAGATAGAACAGGCGTAGCCCCGATGCTAGACGGACTCGACGCACTGTGGGAGGGCTTCACCGCGATTGGCGATGAGCCGCAGATCGTCATCATGTGGGTAATCGCCGGGGCCTTGCTGTACGTGGGCGTGGCAAAGAAAAAAGAGCCGCTTCTCCTGGTTCCGATCTCCATGGGAATCCTTTTCGCCAACCTTCCGCTGGGCGAACTAATCCGCGAAGGTGGCGATGGTGAACCTGTCGGTCTACTGAGAACTTTCCAGAACGTGGGGATGACGACAGACATATTCCCGTTGTTGATATTCCTGGGAGTAGGTGCGGCGACCGATTTTAGTCCGATGCTATCGAACCCGAAAACCCTGTTGCTGGGTGCGGGTGCGCAGGCCGGCGTGTTTGTTGCCCTCCTGGGCGCGTTGTTGCTTGGTATGACCGACTTCTTCGAGTTCGGGCTGCTCGAAGCGTCGTCGATCGGAATTATCGGCGGGGCTGATGGCCCGACCACGATATTCATCGCCACCCGAATGAAGGAACTCGGCGATTCGCTCCCCAACGTCGATATCAGGGACATCGTGGGTGCCACGGCCGTCGCTGCATATTCCTACATGGCGCTGGTCCCGATCATCCAGCCGCCGATCATCAGGCTGCTCACAACGAAGAAAGAGCGCCTGATCAGGATGGAGTACGCGGCAAAACCGGTTTCGAAGCGTACCCAGGTGATTTTTCCGGTGCTGACCATCGTTGTTATCAGCGTGTTGGTTCCATCGGCCACTCCGCTGATCGGGATGCTGATGCTGGGGAACCTGATACGGGTTTCGGGGGTTGTCCCACGGCTCCAGGACGTATCCGAAAACGCCATGATGAATATCGTGATCATCCTGCTCGGCCTCGCGGTTGGCTCAACGATGCCAGCTGAAATCTTCCTGCAGCCCGAGACCATCGGGATATTCTTCCTCGGCCTGTTCGCGTTCATGACTGCGACCGCCGCCGGTATCCTGCTCGCGAAGCTAATGAACCTCTTATCCCGCGACAAGATCAACCCGATGATCGGGGCCGCTGGCGTGTCGGCCGTGCCGATGGCGGCGCGCGTGGTGCAGGAAATGGGTCAGAAAGAAGACCCCGACAACTACCTGCTCATGCATGCAATGGGGCCGAACGTTGCCGGAGTGATCGGTACGGCGACGGTAGCCGGTGTGCTGCTGGCAATTGTCGAGGGTCTGCTTTGACGAGTCCCCTCTCCCTCGGCGGGACGACTCGCAAGTGCCGGGCCCTCGTCTTGCGTTTGCCGTGAACGGGTGCGAATATCTGGTGTGATGCCGGCTCAGCTACCAACTTTTCTTAACAAATGAAATCCGGAGAATCCTCAATATGCCTGACCGTTCAATGAAGGGCGTCTACCCGATACTTTCAGCCCCGATCAACGAAAAAGGCCAACTGGTAGTCGAAGACCTGGAACGCCAGGTCGAGTGGATAATCGGCAAGGGCGTGCACGGGGTGGGAATCGCGGTCGCCACTGAGATATACAAGTTCACCGAAGAAGAGCGTGACCTGATCCTGAGCACTGTCGTGCGTGTGAACGACGGCCGGGTCAAAGTGGTGATGAACACCGGTGCTGAAGGTACCGATCAGGCGATATTCCTTTCGAAAAGGGCAGAGGAACTGGGTGCCGATGCACTGATGATCCGCCCGACATCTTTCATTCCTGTCCCCACTTCGGAAAACATCGATTACTTCGTGCAGATCGCCGAGTCGGTTTCGCTGCCGATTTTCCTGCAGGACCAGGGCACTGCCGTGGTTCCACCTGCGATGGCCGTTGAGTGTGCAAAGCGGCACGAGAACCTTTGCTACATCAAGGTCGAAACGCCGCCGACTATTCCCCGAATGGGCGAAACACAAAAAATGGCCGAAGGCAGTGGGCTGATCCTGTTCGGTGGAGCCGGGGGCGCGTTCGCTATCGAGGAGTTCCGACGTGGCTCAGTCGGCACAATGCCCGGTTCGACACTGCCCGACATGTTCGTGAGGGTTTGGGATCTCTTCCAGGCAGGCGATGAGGACGCTGCCGAAGCGGAGATGCAACGCCACGGTCCGTTGATCCAGGTGCTGGCGCAGGGCCAGGGGCTTGCCGGTTGGGTTTACAAGCACATCATGGTCAGAAGGGGAGTCTTTTCACCGGGGTCGGATTTCGCACGACATCCGGCATTGAAACCAGATGCCCAGCAGTACGTCGAGATTGACCGAATACTAGAAGAGCTCGACCTGATCGGTCAGTAATCCGCCAGGTGCGCCCGATGTTGGGTGACAGTAGAATCCAACCGGTTGCGAACTAGCATTCGAAGAAAAAACTGTGCCTGATCAAGAATCCGACCCCACTGACTGTCCCTCCGGCTGTAGCCCCCGCTCGCGCGTCGCCGGAACGTTCACCCCGATCAGCCTGCTCTCCGACCGAGCTCCCGGCTACAGGGTGGCGATCAATTGACAGAGACGGCAACGACCCTGGCGCTGGTGGGTAGTGACCTGTCGGGGGTGCAACTCACCGGCCTGATCATCATGTCGCTGGTGGTGGGCATCGTCGGTGGGATCGTCGGCATCGCGCTCGGCGTAATACGACTGCCTGTGATGACGGCCGTCGGTCTTGATCCGCTCATCGCTGCAAGCACCAACCTCCTCGTAAGCGTGGTCGGTGCCGTTGCGGGGTCGTGGCCTGCGATTCTGCAAAACAGGATAGTTTTTCGGGTGGTTGTCGTGATCGGCATTCCGGCGGTCATCGGTTCGTTTGTCGGTGGCCTGTACGCAGACCTCGTGTCTCGAGCGGTTCTACTGGCCATCGTTGCATTTTTGCTGCTCTGGTCTTCGGCCGCAATGATTATCCGGGCTCTCGCCGAGCTCCGGAACCGAACTGAATCGAGCGTAGACGATCCGATGGCGGGGCGTGGCGATCTGAATCCAAAAACGGTAGCTCGGGAAAGCGTTCTCGGGCTGGGAATCGGAGTAGTTGGCGGGGCCGTTGGGCTGGCGCTGGGTGTTCTGCGAATGCCTGCTCTCGTTCACGTACTCAAAATGAAGCCCGCCCTGGCCGCAGGGACCAATCTTGCACTTACAATCCTTGTCGGTCTGTCGGGATTTGCGGGCCATCTCATAAGCGGTCGAGTCGACTGGCTGCTTTCAGCTGCGGTGGGAATTCCAGCAATGGTGGGCATGTTCGCGGGCTCGCGAATGGGTGGCGATGTCGATCCCACGAAGCTCCGCCTGGTGGTAGGCATTGTGCTGCTGATCGCTTCACCTCTTGTGTTCTTCGATGCCTTTTGGGGCTAGTTACCGCGGGTCGACGTGCAAAGGCGTTTTGCAGCCGTCACACGAGACCGGTTATGCCCGGGTGGACGCACCTATAATTCGCTAATCATGACCACGATGCCCGGAACAGCATTTCGCACCGCACTGCGCGAAGAATCGCCGCTTCAAGTCGCAGGGACCACCAACGCGTATCACGCGGTGATGGCCAGGGCCGCAGGGTTTCGTGCGCTGTATCTTTCCGGTTCTGGCGTTGCCACCGCTTCCTACGGCCTGCCCGATCTCGGCATAACCACGCTCGACAACGTGCTTGAGGACGTCCGCCGCATCACTGCCGCGGTCGATTTACCGTTGCTGGTCGATGTCGATACCGGCTGGGGTGGCGCTTTCATGATCGCCCGCACGATGACCGAGATGGCCAGGGCCGGGGCTGCCGGGGTTCACATCGAAGACCAGGTGCAGGCCAAACGCTGCGGGCACCGGCCGGGAAAGCAGATCGTTTCGAGCTCGGAGATGTGCGACCGACTGAAAGCCGCCTCCGATGCGAAGACTTACGAGGATTTCGTGCTCATGGCAAGGACCGACGCGATTGCAGCCGAGGGCGTAGATGCCGCGATCGAACGGTCAGTTGCCTACGTCGAAGCCGGAGCCAACATGATCTTTGCTGAAGCAGTCAGCGATCTCGGCGACTATCGCAGGTTCAACGACGCCACCGGGGTACCGGTACTTGCGAACCTGACCGAATTCGGAATGACCCCGGCATTTTCGGTCGACGAACTCCGGTCGGTCGGAGTTGCGATCGCGTTATACCCGCTTACCGCATTTCGGGCTGCGAACAAGGCGGCCGAAAACGTGTTCAAGGCACTCCGCACAGCCGGTACCCAGAAGGACCTCATCGACGACCTGCAGACCCGCGAAGAACTTTACGAATATCTCGATTATCACAGCTATGAACGCAAGCTCGACGAGCTCTTTTCCGCTGACACCGACTCCGAGGCAAACGAACAGGACTCATCAAAATGACAACTTCAGGGCTAATGGGAATAACGGCGGGAGCATCGGCGGTATCGACGGTCGGAAAGGCCGGCGTGGGTCTGACTTACCGGGGGTATTCGATTACTGACCTGGCTGCGGAATCAACTTTTGAGGAGGTCGCATACTTGCTGATCTACGGCAAACTGCCGGGACAGCAACAACTCGATGCGTACCGGAAAAAACTCGTCGACCTGAGGTCCCTGCCAGATCCGCTGAAGTCGCTGCTGGAAGCCATGCCGGCCTCGACCCACCCGATGGACGTGCTGAGGACGGGTACATCATTCATGGGTTCTCTCGAGCCGGAAGGCGAGAATGGCCGGACGGCGGCATCAGTCGGTGACCGGTTGACGGCGTGCTTCGGGTCGATGCTTGCCTACTGGTATCGATTTCACTCAAGGAAAGAGAGGATCGACACGGAGTCTGACGACGATACGGTGGCCGGTCATTTTCTCGACCTGATTTCCGGCAGGCCAGCCGACGCCCTGAAAAGAGACGCGCTCGACGCCACGCTCGTGCTTTACGCCGAGCACGAGTTCAACGCGTCGACCTTTACGGCCAGGGTCATTACCTCGACACTGTCCGACACCTACTCGGCAATTGCCGGTGGCATTGGCGCGCTGCGAGGCCCGCTTCACGGCGGGGCGAACGAGGCGGCGATGGAACTTATTTCATCGTTCGATTCGCCGCAGGACGCAGAAAAATCTCTGCTTCATATGCTGAAGGCGCGTCGCCTGATCATGGGATTCGGACACCGGGTTTACAAGGACGGCGATCCCCGGTCACCGATCGTGAAAGAGTGGGCCAGAAGGCTTTCCGAGGCCGATGGAAACACCTCGTACTACGATATTTCAGAGCGCATCGAGAAAGTGATGATGCGCGAGAAAGGGATGTTCCCGAACCTCGATTTCTACGCGGCCACCACGTACCACATGTGCGGGGTACCAACAGCGATGTTCACCCCGGTTTTCGTGATTGCCAGAACGTCGGGATGGGTTGCCCACGTGATCGAACAGCGCGGCGACAACCGGCTGATTCGTCCCCTCGCCGAATACACCGGCCCCGAGCCACGAGAATATGTGGCGATTGGGGAGCGCGGCTAATCGAATGCAGGCAACCGACGCCGTTATCGCGCAGATCGCCGAGTATGCGGTCGACTATGAGCCCGAATCCGAACTCGCACTCGACACCGCCCGGCTCTGCCTGATGGACTCGATCGGGTGTGCTCTGCTTGCCCTGAACTACCCGGCATGCACGCGGTTGCTCGGACCCGACGTGCCAGGCACAGTGGTTCCGGATGGGTCAAGAGTGCCGGGCACGGGGTTTCAGCTCGACCCGGTGAAGGCGGCGTTCGACACCGGTGCCACTATCCGCTGGCTCGACTACAACGACACCTGGCTTGCCGCCGAGTGGGGTCATCCCTCCGACAATTTCGGTGCGATCCTGGCAATAGCCGATCACATGAGTCGTAAGTCCCGATCAGAATCGAAACGTCCGATTGGCGTACCCGAAGTCTTAAAAGCCGCCGTCAAAGCGTATGAAATTCAGGGTGTGCTGGCGCTGCAAAACTCGTTCAACAGGGTAGGCATCGATCATGTCCTGCTGGTGAAAGTTGCCTCGGCTGCGGTTGTCACCGCGATGCTGGGCGGAGATCAGGGACAGGTCGAGAGCGCAGTGTCGAACGCGTGGCTCGACGCTACTTTGCGGACCTACAGGCAAGCGCCCAACACCGGATCGCGAAAGTCCTGGGCGGCCGGCGATGCTACAGCCCGGGCAGTCCGGTTCGGTCTGAACGCGATGGCCGCAGAAATGGGTTATCCGTCGGCGTTGACCGCCCCGGACTGGGGTTTTCAGGACACCTGGTTCGGGGGCGAGGAGATCGCTCTGGCGCGCCCGCTGGGCTCTTACGTGATGGAAAACATCCTGTTCAAGGTTTCTTTCCCGGCGGAGTTCCACGCGCAAACTGCCGTCGAGGCTGCATTTGAACTTCACCCCGAGGTGGTCGAGAGACTGGACGAAGTGAAGTCCATCACGATCACCACGCAGGAGTCGGCCCTCAGGATCATCGATAAGACAGGTCCTCTGAACAACCCGGCCGACCGCGATCACTGCATCCAGTACATGACAGCCGTCGGACTTTTAAACGGGGCGCTCGCGGCTGACGATTACGAGGACGGGGTTGCAGCCGACCGGCGCATCGATCAACTGAGAGACAAGATGGTCATGGTGCACGATCAGCGATTTTCCGCCGACTATCTCGACCCTGATAAACGCTCGATCGCAAACGCGGTACAGGTCATGTTCACCGACGGCACTTCAACTGAGAAAGTGGTGATCGAATATCCACTGGGACACCGGCGCAGGCGCGCAGAAGCGAAACCGGCGCTGATCGAAAAATTCCGCTCGAATGCTGCGACTCGGTTCGACGACACGAAGGTTCAGCAATTGGACGAGTTGTTCAGCGATCAATCGGCACTTGAAACGATGGCCGTCGACGAACTTATGGACCTCCTCGTTCCTTCTGGCGATAGGCGATAGTCCCTGCGACTGAGCCGGTGCAATTTACTGGTCCTCTTCCCGACCCCTGCGGAGGGATCGCCAATCACCACGGGGTGCCCCAGTGTTTCAGCCAACTCAATTCCCTGCCATCATCCGCTGACTTTGCGCGCCCTCCCCCCGGCAATAACAGTTTCATTCGGCTGAGCAAACCGATTGACAGGCAAGTTAATCACGGTGTCGGCCCGCATCCCTCCACAGGAGTCGGGAAGAGGTGAGGATGGGGCAGTACTGAGCGAGCGAGAGGGGTGCTAATCTTCTCTACTGTTTGAAATATTCCAACGATCCATGAAAAATCCACGCGGTAGCGAGCGGCCGAAAATTCGTCCGTAAACCCTCCCAGCCCCGATTAAAAAATCTAGAAAAACTATGACCAAAACCACCGGTAGTGACCTCCTCGTTCGTGCGCTCAGGGCGGAAGGGGTCGACACCGTCTTCGGAGTAGCCGGAGACCACATCCTCCACATGCTCGACACGATGTTCGACGAGCCGCTGCGCATGATCGACTTCAGGCACGAGTCGGGTGCTGTCCACGCCGCCGACTCTTATTCGAGAATCCTCAAGCGCGGTGGCGTGATGCTCTCGACCACGCCGGGTCACGCAAACGCGATACCCGGCCTTGCAAACGCGCAGCACTCCGAAGCCCCGGTAATCAACATTGCAGGTTCGGCCGATTCGTCGAACATTGGCCGCGGTGCGATGCAGGAATTTGACCAGGTCGGATTGGCCGCTGCCGTCACCAAGGGAGCATGGGAAGTGCCGAGGCCGGCCCGCATTCCCGAGTATGTCGCGCTCGCGTTCCGCACTGCGCTTAGCGGTCGGCAGGGTCCGGTCCACCTGACGATCCCACACGACTTTCAGGAAGCTGAAGTCGACGATACCGAAGTCGCTCGGTACGCGCCAAACGAGTACGGAACGCCCCTTACGGTGATGGGCGACCCCGCGCAGGTCGAGCGTGCGATCGAAATTTTGAATTCGGCGCAGCGTCCGGTAATTTTCGCCGGTTCGTCAGCCGGTGCAACTGCGGAACCCTCTGAGGTGCGACGTCTCGTTGAGACGATGCGCATTCCGTTTGTATCCGAGGATTCGGCACGGGCCCTTATTCCGGACTCCCACGAGTATTCGATGGGATTCGGATACCAGCCCCTCAACCCTGCGGTGCAGCATGTTAGAGATGCCGATGTCGTGCTGATGCTCGGAAAGAAACTCGATTACACGCTTGGTTTCGGCGGCAGTCCGCCGTTCGCTGCGGATACGAAATTTATCGTGGTCGACCCGTCTCCCGCGCAGATCGCCCGGGCCCGTACGGCGGCTGTAGGCATAGTCGGCGACCTCGGCCACGTCATCTCGCAACTGGCCGATGCCGCGGAAAAGCGTAGTTGGTCGGAGCGAACCGAGTGGGTCGCTGCCATGCGGTCGACTCACGAGAAGTGGCATGCCGATCTCGATGCACTGGGGAAGACAGAAGACCCGATGCATCCCATGGATGTGGCGAAAGCATTGCGAAAATTCGTTGATGACGATACGCACGTCACGTTCGACGGTGGCGACTACTGCCACTTCCTGCGTGCTTCGATCAAGCGAGATCAGCCTTACAGGTTCCACAACGTTTCGAGCTTCGGCATGATCGGCGTCGGGCTGCCCTACGCAGTGGGCGCACAGGTTGCGCTGCCGGGCAACAAGGTCGTGCTTGCAAACGGCGATGGCTCGCTGGGTTTCAACGGCATGGAGATCGACACCATGGTCCGCCACAACCTGCCGGTTAAGATGTTTGTTGGCAACAACTCGATCTGGGGCATTGACTGGCAGATTCAGAAGGGCATTTACGGTCGGCCTGTGTGGACCGATCTCCTGCCGACCCGCTACGACGTAATGGCGCAGGGCCTGGGGGCGTACGGCGAGCATGTGACGAAGGTGGAAGACCTTGACGGCGCAATGAGCCGCGCTTTTGCGCACGATGGCCCGGCGCTGCTGAATATCGAAATTGCACAGATCATCAGCCCGGTTGCCGAGGCTGCCATCAACCGAAAAATGGGTTCACACGGGTAGGTCGCCATGCTTCCGGAAAAGTATTTCTACAGTGAAAACGACGTTGCGCGCCGGGTGTTGCTGCCGGGTGTGTTTGCACGGCTTATCTGGGGCGAAAAGATCATGATGGGGATCATCGATATCGAACCCGATACGGAGGTACCCGAACACCAGCACCCCCATGAGCAGGCGGGACGGATTCTCGAGGGTGCCGCATGGTTTTACGTTGGCGATGACGAGAAGCTGCTTGTCGTGGGCGATCACTACGTCATCCCCGGCGATGTGCCACACCGGGTTGTTGCGACCGGGGACGGTTGTGTGGCCCTCGACATATGGTCGCCGATCCGCGAGGAGTACATCAGCGACGACGTCGGGTTTTTCGCGAAAGACTGAGCGCAGGCACGGCAGGCGGACGGGCGATTTACGCTGACCGTTCTCCGTCAGTCAGTGAACTCCACTTCCAGCATTGGACTGCCCTTCGCCAGTGGTTCGATACCGCCGACCTGATCGCGGTACCAACCTGTTTCAGGCGCGCTCATGATTGCTCGGCGTTCGTCAGGATCGGTTATCAATCGGGCCCTTGCGGGCAGGTCGGCACGAACCGTGCCCTTCAGGTGAAACGTGAATTTCGGGTTTACCGCCAGGTTGGCCAGCCAGCTGCGCGGGCCGGGTGTCCCGGTGATGATGATCCGTCCATCAATATTGTGGAACCAGATCTCTACACGTCGCGACTGGCCGGACCGCCTTCCGGTGGTCGTTATATCAATCACGACCTCTTTGCCCTTCAGGGAATTGCGTATCTGTTCATCCATGGCGGGACCGGGCCTTACGCCCGATCCTTTTCTTATTGGCTGCTACCTTCAGAGCGATCGATCTGACGATCTGCGGTTCCACCCACACCCTAACCCTCTCCCTTCGAGGGAGAGGGA
>Ga0066376_10001943_pt1 | contig 19664 bp, 17 predicted proteins | sample Knorr_S15_td_Bot_FD_77009 | JGI IMG/M metagenome (GOLD analysis project Ga0066376, IMG submission 77009) | Marine microbial communities from Southern Atlantic Ocean transect - Knorr_S15_td_Bottom_ad_5009_LV_A | ecosystem: Environmental > Aquatic > Marine > Oceanic | place: Southern Atlantic...
GATTTCTACCTCTTTGCATTCTTTGTCTTCGACGCTTTTGCCTTGTTTGGGATCTTGTCGGCGTGTCGGTTTGCCGCTTTATTGATGGCCTTGGCTCCGGTCAGGGCGTCGTCGACCAATTGCGCCTGTTCGGCGATATGCTTTTTCATGGACCCGGTGGCCGGCGAGGCCGCGGCCGCACGTCCGGCGTAGGACGGTCTCGTCGCCTTGCCGCCGATGTCCATCAAGGTTTGCTCAAGCGGCTCGAAGATGAAGCTCCATGATCCCATGTTGCGGGGTTCTTCCTGGCACCAGATCACTTCCTCGGCGTTCTTGAAGCGGCCGATTTCCTCCGTCAGCGCCAGTTTGGGGAACGGGAAAAGCTGCTCGACCCGAAGGATATAGGTGTCTTTCTGCTTACGCTTGTCGCGCTCGGCGGAGATGTCGAAATAAACCTTGCCGGAACACAGCACCACCTTCTTGATTTTGTCGTCGGCCAGCACCTTGCCGTCGTCCCACAAAACCCGGTGGAAGGTGGTGCCCTCGCCCATATCCGCCAGCTTCGATACGCAGGCTTTATGCCGGAGAAGCGATTTCGGCGACATTAGAATCAGGGGCTTGCGGAAATCACGCCGCATCTGGCGGCGGAGAACATGGAAATAGTTGGACGGGGTGGTGCAGTTGCAAATCTGCATGTTGTCCTCTGCGCACAATTGCAAATAGCGTTCAAGCCGCGCCGAGGAATGTTCCGGTCCCTGGCCCTCATAGCCGTGCGGCAGCAACATCACCAAGCCCGACATGCGCAGCCATTTGTGTTCGCCCGATGAGATGAACTGATCGATCACCACCTGTGCGCCGTTGGCGAAGTCGCCGAACTGGGCCTCCCACAAGACCAGCATTTGCGGTTCGGCCAGGCTAAAGCCATACTCAAACCCGAGCACACCGGCCTCGGAAAGCGGGCTATCGATGACCTCAAACGGGGCCTGCCCGAAGCGCAGGTTCATCAGCGGGATGTAGCGTTCGTCGTTGGTTTGGTCGACCAGCACCGAATGGCGGTGTGAGAACGTGCCGCGGCCGGAATCCTGGCCCGACAGGCGCACCGAATTGCCTTCCAGCAACAGCGTCCCGAAGGCCAGTGCCTCGGCCGTCGCCCAGTCGATGCCATTTCCGGTTTCGATCATCTTACGTTTGGCGTCGAGCTGGCGGACGATTTTGGCGTTCAGGTTGAAGTTGTCGGGGACGCGGGTGAGCGCCTGGCCGACCTCTTTCAGGCGATCCATGGATACGCTGGTGTCGCCACGCCGGGTGTCACCCGAGGCTACGGAAAATCCGGCCCAGGCGCCGTCAAACCAATCGGCTTTGTTGGGTTTATAACTGGCGGCAGCTTCGAAGGAATCGTCCAGATCCTTTTTTACGGCAGCGAGGGCTTGGTCAACCTGCTCCTCGGTCATGATACCCTCGGCAACCAGCTTTTTGGCGTAAATTTCCCGTGTCGTCGGGTGGCTGGCGATTTTGGTGTACATGGTCGGCTGCGTGAACATCGGTTCATCGCCTTCGTTATGGCCGTGGCGGCGATAACAGATCATGTCGACGACGACGTCTTTTTTAAATTTTTGGCGGTATTCGGTGGCGATCCGGGCGCAATGGACGACGGCTTCCGGATCGTCGGCATTGACGTGGAAGATCGGCGCTGAGACGACCTTGGCGACATCCGTGCAATAGGTCGACGAACGTAAAAACGATGGCGAGGTGGTGAACCCAATTTGGTTGTTGATGACGATGTGAATTGTGCCACCAGTCTGATAGCTGATCAGGTCGGACAGGTCGAAGGCTTCCGGCACCAGGCCCTGTCCGGAAAAGGCAGCGTCGCCGTGCAACAGCAGCGCCATGACCTTTTCCCGGTCGACGTCACCCCGTTGCATTTGCTTGCCGCGCACTTTGCCCAGGCACACGGTGTTAACGACTTCCAGGTGCGATGGGTTGGCGGTCAGGCTGAGGTGGACGGTTTTGCCGTCGAACACCCGGTCCGATGAGGTGCCCAAATGGTATTTGACGTCGCCGGAGCCCAACACGTCGTCGGGATGGGTAGTAGCGCCCTGGAATTCCGAAAAAATCGCCGGGAACGGCTTGCCCATGACGTTTGCGAGCACGTTCAAGCGCCCCCGGTGGGCCATGCCGATGACGATTTCCTCGATTCCCAGTTGGCTGCCGCGCTTGAAAATTTGTTCCATGGCCGGCACCAGGCTTTCGCCGCCATCCAAGCCGAAACGTTTGGTGCCGGAGAATTTTTTGTCCAGGTACTGCTCAAACCCTTCGGTTTCTAAAAACCGGTCGAGGATGGCGCGTTTGCCCTTAGGGGTGAAGTGGGTCTGGTTGTGGATGGTTTCCATGCGTTCCTGCAACCAGGATTTTTCATCCCGGTCCTGGATGTGCATGAATTCAATACCTATGGAGCCGCGATAGGTCTGGTGCAGCACCGACATGATTTCGCGCATGGTCGCCGTTTCCAGCCCCAGCACGTAATTGATGAAGATTTCCCGGTCCAAGTCCGCGTCCTGAAAGCCGTAGGATGCCGGGTTGAGTTCCGGATGGTCCTCACGCACCTCCAGTTCCAACGGATCCAGCTTGGCCAGCAAATGGCCGCGTACGCGGTAGGACCGGATCAGCATCTGGGCACGCAGCGAATCCAGGGTCGCCTTCCGGACCTTGCCGGCATCCATGCGGGGTCCGGCCTGAGGCGCGGCGGTGACGGCCTGGGGCGCGGTGTCTTGAGCCATTTGTTCGGCCAGCGGGGCCAGATCGCCCTGACCGACGATGGTGGCGTCGGAGGGCGCCCATGACGCGCCTTTTTTGTCGGTTTCCGACCCCAAGGCTTCATCGGTGAGGGTGGCAAAAAAATCTTGCCAGCGGGGATCGACCGAACCGGGGTCGTCCTGGAAGCGTTCATACATCTCGGCGATGTAGATTTGATTGCCGGTATTAAGAAATTCGTTGAGATCGAGTGCTGTCATGGCGTCTCGACGCGCCCTTAAGACGCGCCCTTTCTTGTTAACAGGCTGAACCGGTGTTTAGCGTATTGGCGATTATCCTTTGATAGCCGCGGTCATGGTGATGCCGATGGTGGCGGGGTTTTCGGCGACATGAATGCCGGCACTTTTCATCGCCTCGATTTTGTCTCCGGCACCGCCTTTGCCGCCGGATATAATGGCGCCTGCATGGCCCATGCGCCGACCGGGGGGTGCCGTCAGACCGGCGATGAAGCCGGCGACGGGTTTTTTGACCTTGGACGATTTAATCAGGTCGGCGGCGTCTTCTTCCGCCGAGCCGCCGATTTCACCGATCATAACGATGGATTCGGTTTCGTCGTCGGCTAAGAACATTTCAATGCAATCGACGAAGTTGGTACCGTTGACCGGGTCGCCGCCGATCCCGATGCAGGTGGTCTGGCCCAGGCCTTCAGCCGTCGTCTGATGGACGGCTTCGTAAGTCAGCGTGCCCGAGCGCGACACGATGCCCACCGTGCCACGTTGGTGAATGTGGCCAGGCATAATGCCGATCTTGCACTCACCGGGGGTAATAATGCCGGGGCAATTGGGGCCGATCAGCCGGGTTTTTGATCCACTGAGCGCGTTCTTGACCTTGACCATGTCGAGAACCGGAATGCCTTCGGTGATGCACACCACCAGGGGCAGTTCGGAATCGATGGCTTCCAGGATCGCGGCGGCGGCGAACGGCGGTGGCACGTAGATGACCGACACATTGGCGCCGGTGGTTTCTACGGCTTCGGCGACGGTATCGAAAACCGGCAGGTCCAGGTGGGTGGTGCCGCCCTTTTTGGGGGTGACGCCACCGACCATCTTGGTGCCGTAGGCGATGGCCTGTTCGGAATGGAAGGTGCCCTGCGAGCCGGTGAAGCCTTGGCAAATGACCTTGCTATCGGCATTGACAAGTACGGCCATTACGCGGCCTCCTTCACGGCTTTGACAATTTTTTCTGCGGCATCCCCCAGATCATCGGCGGAAATGATCGGCAATCCGGAATCGGCCATGATCTGCTTGCCCTGATCGACGTTGGTGCCTTCCAGGCGCACCACCAGGGGGACGGAAAGGCTGACTTCCTTAGCCGCCGCGACAACGCCTTCGGCGATGATGTCACAACGCATGATGCCGCCGAAAATATTGACCAGGATGCCTTCGACGTTGTCATCGGACAGGATGATCTTGAAAGCTTCGGTGACGCGTTCCTTGGTGGCGCCGCCGCCAACGTCGAGGAAGTTGGCGGGGTCGCCACCCTTGAGCTTGATAATGTCCATGGTCGCCATCGCCAGTCCGGCGCCGTTGACCATGCAACCGATGGAGCCATCCAGCTTGATGTAGTTGAGTTCATGCTTGGAGGCTTCAAATTCGGCCGGATCTTCTTCATCAGGGTCGCGCAGGGCTTCGACCTCTTGGTGGCGGTACAGGGCGTTGTCATCGAAGTTGATCTTCGCGTCTAGCGCCATGATGTCGCCGGCGCCGGTCACCACCAGCGGGTTGATCTCGACGATGGAGGCATCCAGTTCGGTGAACGCCTTATAGACGGCGAGCATGAATTGGACGCCGGAATCGACCTGCCTGCCTTCCAGGCCAAGCCCTTCGGCAAGGCCCTTGGCGTCGTCTTCGGTCATCCCGGTGGCCGGGTCGATGGATATTTTTAAAATCTTTTCCGGCGTTTCGGCGGCGACTTCCTCGATCTCCATACCGCCTTCGGTGGAAGCCATCATGGTCAGCCGCGAGGTCTCGCGGTCCAGCAGCATGCCCAAATATAATTCGCGGGCAATGTCGGAGCCATCTTCGACATAGATGCGTTTAACTTCCTTGCCGGCGGGGCCGGTCTGCTTGGTGATCAGCACATGGCCCAGCATTTCGCCGGCGCTTTCACGGACCTCATCAAGGGATTTGACGACCCGCACACCGCCCTTGCCGTCCGGGTTGTCTTGAAACTTTCCGGCGCCGCGGCCACCGGCGTGAATTTGCGATTTGACGACATATACCGGGCCACCCAATTCTTCCGCCTGGGCGGCGGCTTCGTCGACCGTAAAGGCGACACCGCCATTGGGTACCGCGACGCCATAATCGCGGAGCAATTGCTTGGCTTGATATTCATGAATATTCATCGGAATCCTATTCTGGTCCGCTGGTCAATTCGCTGGGGATTTAGCGCCGTTTTCAGGCTGATTTTTTCTTGATGGTCTTTTTCTTGGTGGGGGCCTTTTTGACGGCTTTCTTTTTCACCGCCGCTTTCTTCGGGGCTTTCTTTTTCTTTTTGGCCTTGCCGGTAATTTTATCAATCGTTTTGATCAAGCCCTTAACGGCGCGAACGGACTGATTGAACATCTTCTTTTCGTCGGGGTTGAGTTTGATCTCGACCACACGTTCGACGCCGCGTGCACCGATAACGCAGGGCACACCCACATACATGCCCTTGATCCCGTATTCGCCACGCAAGTAAGCGGCGCACGGCAGCACCCGCTTTTTGTCTTTCAAATAGGCTTCGGCCATTTGAATGGCGGAACTGGCCGGGGCGTAGAAGGCCGAGCCGGTTTTCAGCAGGCCGACGATCTCGCCGCCGCCCATGCGGGTGCGCAGGACGATTTCGTCGATACGCTTGGCCGTTGTCCATTTCATTTTAACCAGATCCGGCAGTGGAATGCCGGCGACGGTGGAATAGCGCACCAGCGGCACCATGCTGTCGCCGTGGCCGCCCAGCACGAAGGCGGTGACGTCTTCGACGGAAACCTTGAATTCTTCCGACAGGAAAAAGCGGAAGCGCGCCGAGTCGAGAACACCGGCCATGCCGACGACCTTGTTATGGGGCAAGCCACAGGCGTCGCGCAGCACCATGACCATGACATCCAGCGGGTTGGTGATGCAGATGACGAAAGCCTTGGGGCAGTTTTCCTTGATGCCTTGGCCGACCGATTGCATGACCCGGGTGTTAATGCCGAGCAGATCGTCGCGGCTCATGCCCGGCTTGCGGGCGACGCCGGCGGTAACGATGACGACATCGGCGCCGCGGATGGCGGAATAGCTTTTCGCCCCCTTGATACGGGCATCGAAGCCTTCAACGGGCCCCGATTGCGACATATCCAGGGCCTTGCCCTGCGGAATGCCGCTAATAATATCGAACAGGACGATATCGCCCAGTTCTTTCAAACCGGCCAAATGAGCCAGCGTGCCACCGATGTTACCAGCGCCGATAAGCGCGATTTTGTTGCGAGCCATGGATTCATCCCGGGTCTGTGCGGCTTGAAACTAAAGGTGATATTGGATATTTGCTGCTTTATATGCCTTTTGTCCTACTCCGATTTAAACTCCAGGGCAATGATATTAGGCTTTTTTAGGACCGAACGGTCCATAAAGTCAATAAGCGGTCTTAATCGGCCAGGTCGAGGCCGATATCGACAGCCGGGGCGGCTTGGGTGAGGGCGCCAACGGAAATGCTGTCGACCCCGGTTTCGGCAATGGCGCGAATGGTCGCCAGGTTGACCCCGCCCGACGCCTCCAACATGACCCGGCCTGCGCAAATGTCGACCGCTTGGACCAGCATGTCGGGGCCCATGTTGTCGAGAAGGAGGCTGTCGGCGCCGGCCTCGATGGCTTCGGCGACTTGGTCCAGGGTGTCGCATTCGACCTCGATGTTTTTCAGACCCGCGGCCTTGGCGCGCCGGGTCGCTTCCCCCACCGACCCGGCGACGGCAATATGGTTGTCTTTGATCAACACCCCATCGTCGAGCCGCATGCGGTGATTGGTGGCGCCGCCCATGACGGTGGCGTATTTGCTGAGCGCCCGAAGCCCCGGCAGGGTCTTGCGGGTGTCCAACAGCACCGCCCCGGTGCCTTCGATCTTGTCGACATAGGTGCGGGTCAGGGTGGCGATCCCCGACAGTGTCTGCATGAAGTTGAGCGCCGTGCGTTCAGCCGCCAGCAAGGCTTCGGCCTGGCCTTCAACGCGGGCGATCACGGTGGCGGCGGGAATTTTCGCGCCGTCGTTTGTTTCGACAGTGATGACGGCGTCCGGGTCCAGCCGCCGGAATACCTCTAGGGCGACTGGCAGCCCGGCGACGACGATATCCTGGCGGGTGGCCATGATCAGGTTGAGCCGGGTGTCGGCGGGAATAACGGCCTTGGTGGTAAAGTCGCCGGTGCCGATGTCCTCGGCCAAAGCCACATCAACGGCGGCCTTGATGTCCGCCGGGTCAGGTATCGTCGGCGGCACGGAATTATTCCGCCGCTTGGGTAATCGCGCCGGCGGGCGGTGACATGTCCAACATTTTTTCGAGCGGTTTAAGGGCCCGGAGTCTCAGATCTTCGGGCATTTCTACCCGGGGTGCCTCGTTGGCCATGGCCAGATAGGTTTTCTCCAAAGTGTTCATTTCCATGTAGGGGCAATCGGCGCAATTGCAGTTGCCGTCGGCGCCGGGGGCGGCAAGAAAGGTTTTTTCCGGGGCTGCCTTTTCCATCTGATGAATGATGTGGCGCTCGGTGGCGACGATGAATTCATTGGCCGGGGCGCTCAAGACGAAATCCAGGATTCCCTTGGTCGACCCGATATAGTCGGCGTGGCCGAGTAAGCCCTCGGGGCATTCCGGGTGAGCAGCAACCAGAGCGCCGGGATGGGCGGCTTTGAGCTTGATCAACTCACGGGTGGAAAAGCGATCGTGGACGATACAGGTGCCATCCCACAGGGTCATTGTGCGGCCAGTCTTGGATGCCAGATAGCTGCCCAGGTGGCGATCCGGCGCGAACAGGATCGGCTGGTCTTGCGGCAACTGGTTGATGATGTGTTCGGCATTCGACGACGTCACGATGATGTCGGACAGTGCCTTCACCTCGGCCGAGCAATTGATATAGGTGATGGCGATGTGATCCGGATGCTCGGCCCGGAAGCGGGCGAAATCATCCGGCTGGCAGACGTCTTCCAAGGAGCACCCGGCGTCGGCGTCGGGCAGCACCACCGTTTTGTCGGGGCTTAGTATCTTGGCGACTTCGGCCATGAAGCGCACGCCACAGAATACGATCATGTCAGCGTCGGTAGCGGCGGCCTTGCGCGACAGGTCGAGCGAGTCGCCGACGAAATCGGCCATGTCCTGAATCTCGGCGTCCTGATAATAGTGCGCCAGGATGATGGCGTTCTTTTCGCGTCGCAGCCGTTCGATCTCGGCCCAAGGGTCAAACTTGGGATCGAGGGCCTTTTCCTTCAACGCGTCACCGTCCGGAAGGATGACGGTTTTCATCAAGGCTTTTCTCCTGTTGAGTCGGGAAATAGCGTTAATTCGCCTTTCGGCAATCGTGTCATCTGTTAAGGACTCTATTGTGGGAATTATATAGGGCTGAAAAATGCGTTCCGCAAAAGTTCAAGCACGGGTAACTGCTAACAGGTGACAATCAAATCGTCAACCGGCATGGGGTTGGGCCATGTAATCGGCGCTCTGCATTTCCATCAACCGCGACACCGTGCGTTCGAACTCAAAGGCCCCGTCACCTTCGGTATAAAGGGCTTCGGCGGGGGCGTTGGCAGAGCAAATAAGGTTGACATTGGCTTCGTAAAGAGCGTCGATCAAAGTCACAAAACGCTTGGCTACGTCCCGTTTTTCCGATCCCAGCTTGGGGATTCCTTTTAATACCAACGTATGAAAACTAGAGGCGATTTCCAAATAATCGCCGGGCCCTAGGGGTTTTTCGCACAGGTCTTTAAAATCGGCCATGGCGACGCCTTCGGCGACCATGGGGATAATGATCTCGCGTCCCTGCACCTGCAGCGTCACCGGGGCGGCGTGTCCGCCGATACTCAGGCTCCGGAAATCTTCATTCAGCCGACTTTCGGCCTTGGCGTTCGCCGGGGTTATATAGACATCCATGGCCTTTAGCCGGTCGAGGCGATAATCGACACCGGCGTCCAGTTCCAGCATCTCTAAGGATTCGCCCAGCATGTCGATGAAGGGCAGGAACAGTTCCCGTTGCAGACCGTCCTTGTAGAGGTCTTCCGGCGGCCGGTTGGACGTCGCTACAATGACGACGCCCTGATCGAACAGCGCCTCAAACAGGCGGCCCAGGATCATCGCATCGGCGATGTCGGTGACATGGAATTCGTCGAAACACAGCAGCCAGGCCTGATCGGTAATGACCCGCGCCAGCGCCGCCAGGGGTTTGGTGGTTTCCTTCGCCTTTCCCGCCTGGACCGCTTCGCGGTAATTATGCATGCGTTTGTGGACTTCGAGCATAAAGGCATGAAAGTGAACCCGCTTGCGCTCCTGGGTGGTGGTATCGAAAAACAGGTCCATGAGCATGGACTTTCCGCGCCCGACGCCCCCCCACATGTAAATGCCCCTGGGTGGCGGTATCTTGTTTCTGCCGAGTTTGAGCCGTGCTTTCCAGCCGGTCCTGCCCATTTGCGGCGTGTAATCCGTTAACCGTTTGTGCAAATCCTGCAACCGATCCATGGCGTGCGCTTGAGACGGATCGGACTTGATGGAACCGTCCTCCAGCAAGGCGCGGTAGGCTTGTTCAGGATCGTGCAGTGAATGGTGGTCCATGGGCGGGATTACCGGAATATCAGGACGCCGTCTGGGTCTGGCCCGGGTGGGAGGCGATGGGCGCCATGGCCATCTCCATTTCACGGCGCACGGCGAAGGCAACCGAGTTTCCGGCCATGGAATCGGTGACGTCATCAACGTCTGACCATTGCACCACCGCACCCTTTTTGACCGACGTCTTGAGGGTCAGGCCATGGGCTAACCCGATGGGAACAGCGCCAATGGTGAGCGAGTCGCCAGCCACCATAAGCCGCCCCCAGACAGTATACCCGCCTTCGCCGTCCAGAATTTCCCCGGCGGCCAGGTCGCGCTTGGCCGTGGCCACCACATCGGCGATGAAGTCGCGGGCGGTGCCGGTCGCCTCATTTTTGATCGCCGCCTTGGCGACACTGATTCCCAGTTCCAGCCCAATCAGATGATACGGCCGCCACAGTGCAGAATATCTGCCGCTGGCATCGGTGATCAGGCCGTAATCGGCAAAGCAGCGCTCAACGTAATCGCTGGGCGCTTCGAAGGTCACGTATACGCCCCAGCGTAGATCGCCAATCAGATCCTTGCCATCGCGCCCGCGGCTGGAAATGACCTCCACTTGCCCCTTGTGGTGCAGGGTGCCGCCATCGACCTCGGGGATCAAGGTGGCGGCCAGTTCGTCGGCGGGGCACGGCGGAAAGGTCAGGCCCCCCGGCGCCGGGGTCAGGCCGGTGGCGTTGGCCACGGCGGCCATTTCAATACCGGATTTGGTGCCGTCGAGGAAGGAATTGAACATCTTCGGATTGAGGCCGCTTTCCTTTGCCCGTTCCGGGCTGATGCCGTAATGGCCCCACACCGTTTCCGGGGTCAAGGCATGGAATTCCGGCATGTATAAGGTGCCCTTGCCCGCTGCGACCACCTCGAACCCGGCGGTCCGGGCCCAATCCACCTGTTCGCAGATCAACGCCGGTTGATCGCCGTAGGCCATGGAATAGACGATACCCGCCTGGCGGGCCTTATCAGCCAGCAACGGGCCGGCCAGGACGTCAGCTTCGACGTTGACCATGATGATATGGCGCCCGCGATCAATGGCGGCCAAGGCGTGGCGGATACCGGCTTCGGGATCGCCCGTTGCTTCGATGATCACCTCCAGGCCGCCGGCGTTGATCAGAAGACCGGCATCATCGGTCAGGAAGGTGGCACCTGTGGCCAAGGCCTTGGCCGGCGAGGTGGCGCTGGTTTGCTCTTCCGGCCAACCGGTGGCGCGCATTGCGGCGCGGGCGCGATCCACCGACAGGTCGGCGATGCCAAGAATGTGAATCCCCGGCGTATGACGGGCCTGGGCTAGGAACATGGAGCCGAACTTGCCGGCGCCGATCAGGGCGACATGGACCGGCTGATCATCTTCGGCTCGGGCCAAAAGCAATTGGTGAAGGTTCATATAAAAAGGCCAAGGTCGTATGATAACGGTTGTTCGTTTTAACCTGCGCTTGACGAGACTACCATCATATAAAAGCGGTGGGATAATCCGCCAGGGAAACAGGTGAAGATGCAAGCACTGTTAAATAATGAAGTCACGGTAGGCTGAGCTTCTTCTTCGGCGTATTAGTGGTGATGGCGATCTGGGAGGTGATGGCCCCAAGGCGCCCGTTGACGCAATCGAAGGCGGTTCGCTGGTATTCCAATTTAGGCATCGTCGCTTTGAACACAATTCTAGCCCGCATCGTCTTCCCGGTGGCGCCGGTGGTCGTCGCCATGGTGGTGACCGAGCGCGGCTGGGGATTGCTGCCGATGCTGGAATTGCCGGGCTGGGCCGTCATCGCCGCTGCCGTGGTGATTCTCGATTTCGCCATTTATCTCCAGCATGTCATGGTGCATGCGGTGCCGATGCTGTGGCGGTTGCATCGAATGCACCATGCCGACCTGGATTTCGATGTTACCACCGGGGCCCGGTTTCACCCCGTCGAAATCCTGTTGTCGATGGCGATCAAGATGGTGGTGATCATCCTGATCGGTGCGCCGGCGGTGGCGGTGCTGATCTTCGAAATCGTGCTCACCGCCACCGCCATGTTCAATCATTCCAACGTTAATCTGCCTTTAGGTATGGATAGAGTTTTTCGGTTGGTGGTGGTGACGCCTGACATGCACCGCGTCCATCATTCCGAATTACCGCATGAAACCAATTCCAATTTCGGCTTCAACCTGCCCTGGTGGGACCGGCTATTCGGGACCTACCGGGACCAACCTGAAAAGGGCCACCAAGACATGACCATCGGCATTGATCTGTTCCGCGACCCGGGTGAGCTTCATCTTCACAAGATGTTGGCGCAGCCGGTTGCCGGAGAAGTGGGGGAATTCCCCATCAAACGTCGTGATTGGGACAGATAGGGGTTATTCAGAGGGATTGAATTCCGCCATCAGCCGCGCCACCTCGATGGCCTCGGCGTCGCCGGTGGCGTTGAGGCCCTTGATGACGCATTCCCTGTCGGCGACGGAATTTTTCTGGTTGAGCTTGAACTTTCCTTCCAGCCGGTTGATCGGCATTTCGAAGGCGACGATGCCTTTAAGCATGTTTGTGCGATAGTCCTCGTCCATATCATCTATGGACCAGTTTCCAGTGGCATCGCTTTCATAATAATCGACCATGTCTGCCTGTCCCTGGAGGATGGCACCTGGGTCGTCAATCACGGCTGGTTTTCCATAGGCATGGACGGTGACGTAGTTCCAGGTCGGAACCACTTTTTCGGATTCGTACCAGTTGGGAGATATATAGGCATGAGGACCCCAGAAAACGACTAACGCTTCGGTTTCGCCATCGAAGGCCTGCCATTGCGGGTTGGCTTTGGACAGATGGCCTTTCAGGCGGCCGTGTTCGCCGCCGTCGTCCAAGAGCAATGGGATATGGCTGGCGAAAGGAATGCCATCGAAGTTCATCACCAACAAGGCGAAACTTTGCTCGCGCATAAAATCGATCAGCACCGCTTTGTCGTCGATGGCGTAATGCCGGGGCCTATACATTGAACCTGAACTCCATTGTGGGAATTGCCGGTGCGGCTTATATCATAGGTAGGAAATTTTAAAACCAATTCGGGAGAAAGCCATGGACGAAGAAATTTTCAACTTGCAACTACGCAAGTTTCTTAAAAATGTCGGGGTGACCTCGCAGCGTGAGATCGAAGGCGCCGTGCGTGCCGGCCTTGAAGACGGAACCCTGAAGGGGGAAGAAACCATCCGGGCCAAGGTCACCCTGAGCATCGAGACGCTAGGCCTCAGCGCCGATATCGAGGGTGAAATCAACCTAGCATAAAGCCGCGGTGTAAAACCTGGGTCTCTACCGTCTTTTGACCAACGCTGACTTAATTTCGCCGATCACTTTGCCGGGGTTTAAGCCCTTGGGGCACGTGTTGGTGCAATTCATGATCGTATGGCAGCGATATAATTTGAACGGGTCGTCCATGTTGTCGAGTCGCTCGCCGGCGGCTTCGTCGCGGCTGTCGGCAATCCAACGGTAGGATTGCAGCAGGATCGCGGGGCCTAGATAACGGTCACCGTTCCACCAATAGCTGGGACAGCTGGTCTGGCAACAGAAACACAAGATGCATTCCCACAGGCCATCCAATTTTTCACGTTCTTCGGGACTTTGCAGCCGTTCGCCCGGCGGCGGCGGGGTGTCGGCCTGCAACCATGGCTTGATTGAGGTGTATTGAGCGTAGGGAATGCTGAGGTCGGGGACCAGATCCTTGATTACCGGCATGTGGGGTAGGGGGGATATGGTGATATCGCCTTTATATTCCTCGATGGGCTTGATGCAGGCCAGCGTATTCGTACCGCCGATGTTGTCGCCGATGTTAAAGGCGCATGATCCACACACCCCCTCGCGGCACGACCGCCGGAAGGTCAGGGTCGAGTCCATTTCGTTCTTAATCTTGATCAGTGCGTCCAAAACCATTGGCCCGCAGGTATCGAGATCGACTTCGAAAATATCCCAGCGAGGATTTTCGCCCAGGTCCGGGTCCCAACGATAGACCTTGAAGTTTCTGATGCGCGTTGCGCCGGCCTCAGCCCGGACGGTCTTGCCCTTGGTGATCTTTGAATTGGCCGGCAGTGTGAATTCAACCATCTCGAATTGTTCCCTTTAGTAAACCCTGGCTTTGGGGACGATGTAATCGACCTCGTCGGTCAGGGTCCAGGTATGGACCGGCCGGTAGGTCAGCGTCACGGTGCCGCTATCGGCAATCCAGGCGAGCGTGTGTTTCATCCAATTGTCGTCGTCGCGGTCAGGATAATCTTCATGGGCATGGGCGCCGCGGCTTTCTTTGCGGGCGTCGGCCGAATGCATGGTCGCCAACGAACAGGCCAACAGGTTTTCCAATTCCAGGGCTTCGACAAGATCAGAATTCCAAATCATGGAGCGGTCCGAAAGCTGGATATCGGCGATGGTGCCTGAGATCTGATCTATTATTTTGACGCCTTCGGCGAGGACATCGGATGTCCTGAAGACGGCGGCGTTTTCCTGCATGGCGCGTTGCATGGCCAGCCTGATCTCACTGGTTTTGGTGCCGCCGTCAGCAAAGCGGAGCCTGTCCAGGCGATCAATGGCGTGATCGGCGCTATCGGCGGCGAGCGGTTGCAGCGGCGCACCGGGGGTGAGCAATTCGGCGGCCTTGTCTGCGGCGGCGCGGCCAAACACGACCAGGTCCAGAAGCGAATTGGTCCCGAGCCGGTTAGCGCCGTGGACAGACGTAGACGCGCATTCGCCGATCGCCATCAGGCCCGGTGTGGTGGCGTCAGGATCATCATCCGTCGGTCGCAGGACTTCACAGTAATAATTGGTTGGGATTCCTCCCATATTGTAATGCACCGTCGGCAGCACCGGGATCGGTTCCTTGGAGGCGTCTACGCCGGAGAAAATTTTTGCCGATTCGGTGATACCCGGCAGACGCTGATGAAGCAGGTCTTCGCCCAGGTGTTCCAGATGCAGGAATATGTGATCCTGCTCATCGCCAACTCCCCGCCCCTCGCGGATTTCGATGGTCATGGCGCGGCTGACCACATCGCGGCTGGCCAGATCCTTGGCCGTCGGCGCGTAGCGTTCCATGAACCGTTCACCCTTGGTGTTGGTCAGGTAGCCGCCTTCGCCGCGTGCCCCTTCGGTAATCAAGCATCCGGAGCCATAGATGCCCGTCGGGTGGAATTGGACGAATTCGTGGTCCTGTAGCGGAAGTCCGGCCCGCGCGATCATGCCGTTGCCGTCGCCCGTGCAGGTATGGGCTGAGGTGCAGGAAAAATAAGACCTCCCATAGCCGCCGGTCCCCAGCACCACCAGGTTGGCGTGGAAACGGTGAATGCTGCCGTCGTCCAAGTTCCAGGCGACAATGCCCTGGCAGGCGCCGTCGGCGTTCATGATCAGGTCGATGGCGAAGTATTCGATGAAAAATTCAGCGTTTTGTTTCAGGCTTTGCTGGTAAAGGGTGTGCAAAATGGCATGCCCGGTCCGGTCGGCGGCGGCACATGCGCGTTGCACTGGGGCCTCGCCGAAATTACGCATGTGGCCGCCGAAGGGGCGCTGATAGATTTTGCCTTCGGGCGTGCGCGAAAACGGCACCCCGTAGTGTTCGAGCTCATATACCGCCGGCACCGCTTCGCGGCACATGAATTCGATGGCATCCTGATCACCCAGCCAATCCGATCCCTTGACCGTGTCATACATATGCCAGCGCCAGTTGTCCTCGGCCATGTTGCCGAGCGCCGCGCTTATGCCGCCCTGGGCGGCGACGGTGTGTGACCGGGTCGGAAAGACCTTGGTGACACAGGCAGTTTTCAGGCCCGCGGTGGCCATACCCATGGTCGCCCGCAAACCAGCGCCGCCGGCGCCGACGACGATAACGTCGTATTTATGATCGGTGATCGGGTAGGCCTGGGCCATAGGACATCAGCCTCCGAATGCCAGTTTAGCAACGGAATAAATCGTGAAAACGCCTAGGAAAATGGCGCCCAGCTTGACTCCTATCAAGGCCACAAAGCGGACCGCCTCATGGTGGATGTAATCTTCGATAATTACCTGCATGCCGATTTGACCATGGTGGTAGACGGCGATGGTCAACAGGATTAGCAGCACCGGATTACCATCCGCACTGGCCCAGGCGACGAAGGTGGCGTGGTCGGCGTTAACCATGGAAATCGCCGATACCACGAACCACAAGATCAACGGCACCAGGGCGATGGCGGTAATCCGTTGCGCCCACCAATGGCCGACGCCGCCTTCCGTAGATAGACCGCTGCCTCGAACCCTGCTGAGTGTTGAACGGAGTTCCATTAAATCGCTCCCGCCACCCAATATCCGGCAAGGAAGGTAAGAACCGTCATCACGCCGGTGAAGATTAATACCGCCCAGCCCGAAATATTAAGTTTATCCATTTCGTAGCCCCAACCGATATCCCAGGCCAGGTGACGGATGCCGTTGGCTAGGTGGTAAAACGTCGCCCCGGTCAGTCCCAACAACACCAAACGCCCAAACCAGGAACCCAGGAACCATTGCGCCCGGGCAAAAGCCTCGGGCCCGTAGGTGGCCGAGGCAATCCAGTAGGTCATCATCACCGCACCGGCCCAAATAACGACGCCGGTGATCCGGTGCAGGATTGACAATATAGAGGTGAGCTGGGGTCGATAAACCTGAAGATGCGGTGAGAGTGGTCGGTTACCGGATGGCATGGGCGAAAACCTCTCAAACAAGGGCGGAAACGATTCGAGAGGCGCTTCCACGTTAATAAATTGGTAAACGGACGACAGGGCCAAGTCAACGCTCACGGGCTCTATAGATTGAGCCTTCGGGGCGGCGCGATGGTTGCGCCAGGTGGACGGCCCCATATCATTCTCGTGCTCGGGGCGGGGTTTCGGTACTGCCGGTTGAGTATTATTCTAAGATATTGGTTTTACTATATGTTTATTTAAACTGTGAATAGTCATGTGGATAACTTGTGGGCCATTCATGAAAGAATAAGACAGTTATACACAGAATAGTTGATTTAGGGTCCTGTTTTTAATTGAAAATATCATTCGAAATTTCCATCATTCACCGTGTACGCGAAAGCGTTGCCGCGACGTATTCTTGACCTTGCGTTTGCCGATCTTTCGGGATCGGTAGCGGGCTGAAAAGAAGACGTTGACCCGAGGCGGAATGGGGCTCTACCCACAAGACGCCGAGGGGATGCATCTAGAAAAGCATTACGCGGTTTTCCGCAGTTGTGGATCTAGGTGCAGGCAGGGGTCTCGTTGATCGCGAGACGGACTTTTCGCGAGACGGCCGCTCTCCCTGGTGGGTGTTGGCAGTCCCGTGAAGCAAAGGGTCCGTAGCGCGTGGGGGGCTTATGTTATCGGCGGTTCGCGGAAGGGGGGGATTGGCGACGAAAACTCCTGGAATCGAACCTCGCTATCCGTCCGAGGGTTAATCTCTGCCCAGGGTGTGTCCTTTTGAGGGGTGGCGGAACGATTTGGCCGTTTTTACGTACGTGGAGCCTGGCCGGCTCCGAGAGGTGTCAGGAGCGTTGTTTCGGCGGCGCGTTATTGAGGTTTCCCAGGACCTCAGTACTTGACACCTCTTTTTTTATCAGAGCACTTTTAAGCTGACAACTATATTTTGTGTTTTTGTGAAAAAATACAGCGAAGATAGTGTGATCAAAGTACTCAATTGAATCTATACTGAGTCTTGACAAGGAATTGCCTCGGCTTCATCGGCCCGAACCGCCGAGGGTTATTTCCCGTCCGTTTGCATTTTACTGATGGCGTCGTCCAACGCGACCAAGCGCTGGGCGTTCAGCACGTGCAGATTTTCGATCAGTTGGCCCTCGACGACGACGACGCCTTTGCCCTGGCTTGCGGCCTCGCCATGGGCGGCGATGATTTTCTTCGACCATTCAATAGTTTCGGCCGGGGGCGCAAATGCTTTGTTGGCGGCGTCGATGGTCTTGGGGTGAATCAAGGTCTTGCCGTCGAAACCCAATTCAACACCTTGATTGCACGAATACTGGAAGCCCTCGTCATCATTAAGGTTCAAATGCACGCCATCGAGAATGGCAATCCCGGCGGCCCGGGCCGCCAGCATGCACAACCCCAGCGAGGTTATGAATGGCAACCGGTCCGGGGTGTGGGCGCATTGCAGGTCTTTGGCCAGGTCCGATGTGCCCATGACCAAGGCGCCGACGCGGGGACTGGCATGAGAAATTTCCTCGGCATGCAGCATGCCCGACGGCGTTTCCATCATGCACCAAATTGCCAGGTCATCGGGCGCGCCGGCGGTTGCCATGATCTCTTCCGCCTGATGAACGATGCTTTCGCCTTCCACCTTCGGCAGTAGGATGGCGTGCGAACCCATGGTCGCGGCGGCGACAAGGTCGTCATGCCCCCAGGACGTATCCAGGGCGTTGACGCGAATGATCAACTCACGTTTGCCGTATCCGCCTTCCTTGATGGCATCCCGGATTTGGCTTCGCGCCATTTCCTTGGCGTCCGGTGCGACGGCGTCCTCAAGGTCCATGATCAGGCCATCGGCGGCAAGGGTTCGGCCCTTCTCCAGGGCGCGGGCGTTGGACCCCGGCATGTAAAGGATGGATCGTCGTGGCCTAGCGTTTTTCATCATTTCTGTTACCTGCTCAGTGTTTCCGGGTGCTCTACATTGCATGGGCGCAGGAAATTATCAGCCCCAAGGGGCAGGAGGCAAGGGCGGCTAGATGTCGACCAGTAAATAGGGGCCTCGGCCATGGAATTTCGTTGATTTCCGCCGCCTTCGTTACTGTTGGGCATTGGAACCCTTCAGTTTTTTCAATTTAGGGTTGATGACAGGGGGGTGAGCCAACAATTTAATGATTAAACAGAAAAATTTGCTCCCCCCAACCGCTGGGGTGGCGGTTAGGCCGCTTTCTCCATATAGGATCGGATTAATTCCTCGGCGATCTGTACCGTATTCAACGCAGCCCCCTTGCGCAGGTTGTCGGCGACAACCCAGAAATTGAGGCCGTTATCGATGGTTGCATCCATGCGGATACGGCTGACGTAGACGGCGTCTTCGCCGGCGCATTCCGTCGGCGTCACATAGCCTTCGTCGGCGCGGTGATCGACCACGACAATTCCCGGCGCCGATTTCAGCGCATCGCGGATCTCATCCTCGTTGACGTCGCCGTCGAATTCGACGTTGACGGCCTCGGCATGGCCGATGAACACCGGTACCCGCACACAGGTCGCCGTCAGCTTGATTTCCGGGTCCAGAATCTTCTTGGTTTCGGCCATCATCTTCCATTCTTCCTTGGTCGAGCCGTCGTCCATGAAGATATCGATATGGGGAATGACGTTGAAGGCGATCTGCTTGGTGAAACTTTCCTGGTGACTGACGGACGGCTGGTTCATGTAGATGCCGCGGGTCTGGTTGAACAGCTCATCCATGGGCGCCTTGCCGCCGCCGGAAACGGACTGATACGTCGATACAACCACTCGGTTGATCGGCATCAGGTCGTGCAGCGGCTTCAACGCCGTCACCAGTTGAATGGTCGAACAGTTGGGATTGGCGATGATGCCCTTGTTCCGGTAGCCGCCGATGGCGTCCGGATTGACCTCGGGCACCACCAGGGGCACGTCCGGGTCCATGCGGAATTGCGACGTGTTGTCGATGACGATGGCGCCGGCAGCAGCGGCGCGCGGGCTGTGTTCTGCCGACACCTTGGCGCCCGGCGACGACAGTACGATATCCGTGCCCTCGAAATCGAAGTCGGCCAGGTTCTGGACCTTGAGCGTCTTGTGGTCGCCGTAAGAAACCTCGGCGCCGATAGAGCGCGATGACGCCAGCGCCACGACCGTATCGGCCGGGAACTGGCGCTCTTCCATGATCGCGAGGACCTCACGACCGACGTTTCCGGTGGCGCCGACAACGGCGACTTTGTAACCCATGGCCTAAAACTCCGAAATTTATTCACACCCCGGCGGGGGAAACCCTTCGGGGGGCACCGTTTACGCCTGTTTGGCGGCCATTTCAAGCCGGGATTGGGGATGGGGTCTACCCCCGGGGTCAATTAAGTCACGGCGCGGCGTTGGATTTCGCGCACCATTTCCCCCACATTTCCTGATAGGCGGCCTCGATGCTGCGGGCATAGGC
>Ga0066376_10001945_pt1 | contig 19662 bp, 20 predicted proteins | sample Knorr_S15_td_Bot_FD_77009 | JGI IMG/M metagenome (GOLD analysis project Ga0066376, IMG submission 77009) | Marine microbial communities from Southern Atlantic Ocean transect - Knorr_S15_td_Bottom_ad_5009_LV_A | ecosystem: Environmental > Aquatic > Marine > Oceanic | place: Southern Atlantic...
CCATCGGGTCTACATCAGCGGGGGCCATCTGGCGACTATCAGTGACATGGCCGACGCCGTGCGGACGCTCATCCCTGACGCGCAGATCACCATGGGCGAGAGGCGGGTGCCTCACGTCTATCTGGTGGACAACAGCCGCATGATGGCAGACATAGGCTACGAACTGGCACCGCTGAGCATGCGCATCCTGGAGCATGCCAACGACGCCCGCGCCGAAGCAGGCTTGGACCCGCTATAGCGGGTGGTTTTGCTTCGGGCTTGCGACTGTGCGAATGGCGTTACTTTCATGTCATTCCGAGCGTAGCGAGGAATCCAAAACGCGCGCCATCACTTTTGCAGTCGCATTAGATTCCTCGTCGTCCGCGGCGGCGGTCTCCTCGGAATGACATTGCAGTATCAATCTGGATCTTGAAATAAGAGCAGAGGAATATGGACAGGCCATGTGAGCCAAGAGCATCTTGCGACCATTTTTCTCTGACATGGAGAGAAACGGAAGTTCTGAGATTGGTGGCGAGCGGTCTTTCCCCTAAATCCATTGCGGTCATTCACGGTGTGCAGTCACGCGGCGTGGAAAATCGGATTTCGCACCTTGCCGCCAAGCTCAAAGCGAAAGATTCCGAGGAAATGGTGAGCATAGCACGAGAGCATGGCCTGCTAGAGGACTAGGTGAGCCGCATTATGGCGGACATAGGCTACGAACTCGCACCGCTGAGCATGCGCATCCTGGAGCATGCCAACGACGCTCGCGCCGAGGCAGGATTGGAATCGCTAAGCGGGTAGGGCTGTGTTAGAGTGGTGTCATCAACTCCCTGTACCACTGGTCTTGACGGGCACCAGGGCGACCGGGGTATTTAAGGGGGACAGTTATGTCTAAGAGGTACGAGACAGAGGACGAAGCTCACTTTTGAGCCGATGAGCAAACGCAGGAAGAGCTTCCCATCGGAGTCCAACGTGAAGCGAGGGCGTAGGGTCGTTCACCGCTTTCAAAGAACTTGAAGAGAAGCTAGGGAGGGAAGACCCTTGCCCCTGCAAGTCGGGCCGGAAGTTCAAGAAGTGCTGCATGAAATCAGGGCGGCATGATGGCTCGATGAGAGAACACTACTTTTAGGTAGTTCTTAAAACGATACGTATTTAGTAATCCTCCCCCAAAATAGGGGGAGGATTTTTCGTTGCTGCTGCTTTGCAACTGAGCCTGCAGGCTCGTTGCTGTACAATAATTGACGGCCTTACGCAGGGTCTAAAAACCACATGAGAGGACGATTGTAAAAAATGCTGGACTACTTCCAGGTACTGGACGCGCTGTCAACCGAGGACAGGCAGGTGCAGACTGCCGCCCGCGACTTCATGGAGGCGGAGGTCCGGCCGCATATCGCTCAGTGGTGGGAGGACGGCGTCTTCCCCAGGGACATGGTGAACAAGCTGGGAGAGATGGGCTTTCTTGGCGCGAACCTTCCGAAAGAGTACGGCTCCAGCGGCATTAACAACGTTGCCTACGGACTCATCATGTACGAGTTGGAGCGCATAGACTCGGGCTTTCGCAGCTTCGCCAGCGTTCAGGGAGCACTCGTGATGTACCCGATATATCGCTACGGCTCAGAAGAGCAGAAGCAGCAGTACCTACCCAAGTTGGCCTCCGGAGAGATGGTGGGCTGCTTTGGCCTCACCGAGCATAATGGCGGCTCCGATCCCGGCGGGATGGAGACCAGGGCTCGCAAGGACGGCGAGTCTTACGTAATCAATGGCACCAAGATGTGGATCACCAACGGCAGCATCGCGGATATCGCCATAGTCTGGGCCAAGGACGAAGGGGGCACGGTACGCGGATTCATTGTGCCTACGGACACGCCGGGCTTCCAGGCCAACGACATCAAGCACAAGATGAGCATGCGCGCCTCAGTTACCAGCGAACTGGTCTTCGACAACGTTCGTATACCAGCAACGCAGATAATGCCGGAAGTGAAGGGCCTGTCTGCGCCGCTGTCCTGCCTGACGCAAGCGAGGTACGGTATCGCGTGGGGTGTGCTGGGTGCACTTGAGGGCGTGTACGAAGACGCGCTAGCCTTCACCCAGAACCGCAACACATTTGGTAAGCCCATCGCCTCGCGCCAGATAGTGCAGGCAAAGCTGGTGGATATGCTGGCCGACCACACCCGGGGCCTGCTGATGGCATGGCGTCTGGGCGTTCTTAAGGACGAAGGCAACATGAGTCACACTCACGTTTCGTTGGCCAAACGGGAGAACGTTCGAGCTGCGCTGAAGGCCTCTCGGGTAGCGAGAGAGATGCTGGGTGCCAGTGGCATAACCCTGGACTACAGCATTATTAGGCACATGCTCAACCTGGAGACAGTAGATACCTATGAGGGCACCTACGACGTGCACTCGCTGGTACTGGGCAGGGATATCACAGGCCACAACGCGCTGGTTTAGGGGCGCCGAATTCAGCCAAGTAACTCCGGTCAATTGACCTTTGTTTTGGGAGGCTACCATTGAGCATATTCGGGCTTGACGACTACACCCCCAGCGAGATCACGCCTCAGATATACGTCGGGCCTGAGTATCGGCTGAACGGCAAGATAAGGCTGGAGGAGTTGGGGTTCACGCACAGCGTTAGCCTGCAGGCTGATTACGATAGCGCCGAACACGGATTGGCTCTGGCCCATCACTGCTATTTGCCGACTCCCGTCCAACACGCGCCGTCGATTAGTCACCTGTACGAGGGCGTGGCCTTCATACACGAAGCGGTTGAGAGCGGCGGCAAGGTCTACGTCCACTGCGCAGCGGGCGTAGGTCGTTCGCCTACTCTGGTGGCAGCCTACTTCATACACCAGGGCATGGAGGTTAACGACGCCTTGGACCGTATTGTCGAACCGCGGCCTATCATTACCCCGTCATCCGACCAGGTGATGCAGTTAATTCATTTTGCGGCCGCCCATAAGGAAGCCTAGCCCGAGTCATTTCCTGGTAAGCCTCGAACGCGCCGCATAAGAGCTTGCTAGGCCCAGCGCCACATCCAGCAATAAGAAGCTCCCAGAAATGCTGGATTGAGAGGTGGGTGTGCCTTTGCATGACTGCCACAGAGTTCAAAGGCGGTGAAATAAAGTCGTCTCGATATTGATGCATGGCTGTAATGGTGGAGGAGTACCAAGAAGTGTTCAGTTACGAGGGCTTTGCCCCTAGTCAAATCACGCCGCAGATATTCATAGGCCCCTTTGATTTTGCCAGCGGCAAAATCAGATTAGAAGAGCTAGGATTCACCCATAGCGTTAGCCTGCAGGCTGAATTTGATAGTGTGGAACATGGCCTTGCTCTGGCGCACCACTGTCACCTTCCGACCATCGACCTTACACCACCCACTATCGCCCATCTGTTAGAGGGTGCCGCATTTATCGATCAAGCAGTGAAGGACGGTGGGAAGGTGTACGTGCATTGCGCAGCTGGTGTCGGGCGTTCGCCCACTTTGGTAGCCACCTATTTCATCCAGCGAGGCATGGCGGTTGGGGAGGCCATCGACCACATAATGGAAGCTAGGTCTATCAGACTGACCTCAGAGCAAGTGGCGCAATTGGCCGTCTTCGAGACCATCCAGAGGGGAACGAAGCCTGAGTCATGCGGGGAGGTTTGAAGACTTTCCCAATTATGTCTATAACAGTCGAGCAAGGTCATAATCATATGGTTTTTACAGATAAAGTTGCGCGAATAGAAGGGCTCAGATACAGGAGTACACGGCTGGAAAACAGGGCAAGAGGCTAAGTGCTGTCGGAGTTTTGCTGGGTGGTTAGAAAATGACCAGGGCCATTGCGGCTATTACCATCAGAGCTAAAAGGCCAAGGGGCGCCAGACAACCCAGAATCGCGCCTTTGAACACTGACATGATTATGGACAGTATCCCGCGCACGAAAAATGCGGCCACTGCGAAGGGTAGAAGGATCACGGAAAGTAAGGTTTTCAAATCAGCGATCATTGTACAAGTTTGCCAAGACTCTTACCATCGGCTTTGAGATGGCTAAAGCCCATCAAATAGGTCGGTCAGGATTTCGTCTGGAGGGGTTTCCGGCAACGCCCACGCGAACAGCTCTCTGCTCATGAATCCCTTGGCCTTGTCCTCGGGTATGCGGCTCATCATGGTGAAAGTGCCCTGCTGAGTCCTGTGGCATTTCACTGCGTCCCACTTGGCCTCAACGGTTTCAGATACGTCGATGATGGCATGCACGTCTTCGTCGGGCCACGCGTCGGCCATGCGGTTTTCGTAGCGGCTGCTATCCTCGCCTATGGATTTCAGTATGTCGCTGATTTCGACAAGCCTGCCTCTGGGAAACACTGTGTAGACGAGGCGCGCAGGACTCCACGGCTTGCCTAGATCGGAATAAAGCTGCGCATCGCCGGACGTCTTGCAGGCAGCCAGCGTGTGTCTGCTCATGGCCATGTGGTCTGGGTGTCCGTAGCCTCCGCCGGGATCGAAGGTAATCACAACCTTGGGCCGAAGCTCACGGATGATGGCTACCAGACGCGGCACGACCTCTTCGGCGGCGGCGTTGACCAGAGCGTTGGGGTGCGCATTTTCGGGAGTGCCTGCCATGCCTGAGTCGTGGTAGTCGAGGAAGTCTACCCGTCCAATGCCCAGGGCCCTGGCAGCCTCTCGAAGCTCTTCCTCTCTCACCTGGGCAAGAGTCTCCGGCGTGGCCAGCGTGAGGTCAGCGATCTCGCCTACCTCGCCGCGGGTAGCACACACAAGAGTAACCTCTATGCCCTCTGACGAAGCCTTCGCCAGCGTGCCTCCAGAGAGAAATGACTCGTCGTCTGGGTGTGCGTAAATCGCCAGCAGCCTTCGCTGAGAATCGTTGCTCAAACCTTCACCTCGTGTACATCTAGGACCGCAAAAAGTGTACCAGATAAATTGAACGCGATTGCCTGTTTTCTGGCATTCGCCAGTCATCTACGTTCTCTACGGTGATGCTATGTATAATGATGATCGCCATAAATCTTGATCTCCGGAGCGTCGTATGACCAGTAGACGAAACATGGATGAACCTACCACTGACCTGACTCCGGCTGACGTACTGGGTTCGGATGGCCAGTCGGCTAACTGGGAGTTCTCCACCAGGGCTCCCGGCCCCAGTGGGCGGCTGCCCTTCACAGAAGAATTCCTGGTCAATGACGCCAGTGGCTATCACTTCGCCATGAGCCAGAACGCAGGCATGGGGTGGAATCCGGCGGAGCTTTTACGCAAGCAGTTCGCCATACTGTCGACAGTGGGCGGCGTGCGCGAGCCTGATGGCACACCGATAGCCCTCGGTCTGCACATTGGTCACTTTGAGCTTATAAGGCTGGTGGAGGAGGCTGCCAAAGAGATGCGGGAGCTTAACGCTGTTCCCTTCGCCATGTTCTGCACAGACCCATGTGACGGGCGCAGCATGGGCACGCCGGGCATGCTGGACTCCCTGCCATACCGCAACGACGCCGCGCAGGTCTTTCGCAGGCTAACGCGCTCCATGCCCACGGCCAGAGGAGTCATGGGCATCGCCTCCTGCGACAAGGGTCTGCCTGCCATGATGATGGCGCTGGCTGGCCTTCGGGATATGCCAGTAGTAATAGTGCCGGGCGGCTCTACTTTGGGAGTGGAGCAGGGCGAGGACACTGGCATGATTCAGTCCATTGGCGCCCGTTTTTCCCAGGGAGAGGTGACTCTGGAATACGCCCAGGAGATGGGGTGCAAGACCTGCGCCTCACCCGGCGGCGGCTGTCAGTTCCTGGGTACTGCTGGCACATCTCAGGTCGTGTCTGAGGCTCTGGGACTGGCCATCACTCACTCCGCACTGTCTCCCTCCGGCAGCCCCGCTTGGCTGGACATCGCACGAAGGTCCGCGAAGGCGCTGCTGCTGGCCGAAAAGCGCGGTACTACGTCGCAGGATATTCTGACAGATGCGGCATTCAGAAACTCCATGGTTGTGCATGCTGCCTGTGGCGGCTCAACGAACCTGTTGCTGCACACTCCAGCCATCGCCCACGCCGCTGGACGTAGGCGCATGACAGTGGAAGACTGGAGCGCCATTAACAGGGAAACACCACGAATCGTCGACGTGCTGCCCAACGGCCCTGTGGGCTATCCCACGGTCGAGGTCTATGCCGCTGGCGGGGTTCCTGAGGTAATGCTGCACCTGCGTCGCATGGGCCTGCTAGATACGTCGGTGCTAACGGCAACAGGCCAGACGCTGGGCGAAAACCTGGACTGGTGGGAGGACTCGGAGCGACGGCAACAGGTCAGGCGTTTCCTCACGGAGGAGCGCGGCACCGACCCGGACGACATCATAATGACGCCGGATCGCGCCAAGTCCAAGGGCCTAACCAGCACAGTGACTTTCCCCTCTGGTAACATCGCGCCGGAAGGGTCTGTCATAAAGAGCACTGCCATTGACCCCACCGTGGTCGATGACGACGGTGTCTACAGAAAGCTAGGCCCAGCTCGCGTGTTCACCTCGGAGCGCGAGGCTATCTCTGCCATCAAGAGTCGTGATGAGACCAAGAAGGTGAAGGCTGGCGACATCATGGTGATGACGTGCGGCGGGCCTATGGGCACGGGCATGGAAGAGGTGTTGCAGGTCACAGTGGCGCTGAAGTACCTTGCTTTTGGCAAAGAGGTTGCGCTCATAACCGACGCTCGCTTCTCTGGCGTTTCGACAGGCGCGTGCATTGGTCACGTTGGACCGGAAGCCCTGGCCGGTGGCCCTATTGGCAAGCTGCGCGACGGCGACCTGATTGAGATCACCGTGGACCGTCTCAATCTCGTAGGCACAATTGACCTAGTGGGCGAGGACGGTCAAAACAAGGGCGTAGACTGGGGTACCGAGGAGTTGGCGCGACGCGAGATGCAAGATAACCTGAAGGCGCATCCTCAGCTGCCAGACGATTCCAGGCTATGGGCGGCATTGCAGAATGCGTCGGGCGGCACCTGGGGTGGCTGCGTCTTCGATGTCGATAGCATCATCGAAACACTTGAAGCAGGAAAGAAGGCCCTGGGCCGGTGATTTCATTCTGGCTGAGATCCGGCAATTAACATCGATACTGATAAGGAGAACAGACAATTGAGTTATCAGCACATATTCGCAGGCAACCCGCTGGACCGAGGCGAGGCCGAAAGAAGGGACGAGCAGTGGATCAGCGATAGGGCGAAAGACCCTACCAGTCGGTTTTTGCCCATGCATGACCTGAACGTGCTGATATCCGGTGATGCCAGTCCGCGCTTGGGTTGGGTCACCTTGGACGACCTGACTCAGCTTGGTGGAGACTCGGACCCCATTCTGCTGGGCATGCTGGATGGCAAAGCGCATTTTGTGGTCGACGTGTCGGCCAACAGTGACGCAGAAAATCACCTGGAGCAGAAGGAGAATTTCAGGTTTCAGGACTGTCGGTCGGCAGGAACAGAGGTGCCGGGAGAAGAAGCCGGAATTATTGCTCAGGCCCGCGCGCAGCTAGACTGGCACAAGCGCCATCGCTTCTGCTCTGTGTGTGGCAACGAGTCCGAAAAAGGCAGAGGCGGGCAGGTACGCAAGTGTCCGCAGTGCAACGCCTCGCATTTCCCCCGGACCGACCCCGTAGTGATTATGTTGGTGGCTGATGTGGAGAACGACCGCTGCCTTCTAGGGCAGTCCCGTGGGCGGCTGGCCCGCATGAGGACGTACTCTGCGCTGGCGGGCTTCATGGACCAGGGCGAAAACATAGAGGAGGCGGTAGCCAGGGAGGTTATGGAGGAGGCGGGCATCAAGGTAAAGAACGTTCGTTACCACTCGTCGCAGCCGTGGCCCTTTCCTTCGTCTCTGATGATCGGCTGCATCGCCGAGGCGGCAACCAACGATATCAATATGGACAGCGAGGAGATGACCGACGTTCAGTGGTTCGAGCGCGATGAGGTGCTCAAGGCCCTGGAGGGCAATAGCGAGATCCTGACTCTCCCGCAGCCCATTGCCATCGCCCATCACCTGATCAAAGCCTGGGCCACCAAAACATCTTAGTTTTGTATAAAGGGCATGGGGCGTGGGGTAGGCAAGCGGCGATAGACATCCCTGACGGGCAAATATCGGAGTTGCTCAGCCCGCCAAATTGACCGTTCTCAGTGCCGTTCATATAATGGGCCGCAACAGGAGCTAACGCAATCAAAGAACCGATTAGTTTTGAATAGAGGGCTAAGGGCGTGGGGCATAGGCAGAGGGCGTAAGGATAAGCTGCCTGTGCACATTATCCAAAAAGAAAAAGGAGATTAGCGGATGGTTGAACAGCAGTTGCAGGTGCTAAGACCTGAGACCATGATTGAAGAGTTCAGGAAGAATGGCGTCACACACATCATAACGATTCCCGATAGTGAGACGAATTACCTCTATGAGCTAATGGCCCGAGAGGACTGGCTGGACATCATTCCAGTCTCCCGAGAAGGAGAGTCCATGGGTGTGGCCCTGGGACTCAACGTAGCAGGCAGAACGCCTGTTGTGCTCATTCAGAACACCGGCATGATGGAATCTGGCGACTCCATACGAGGTATGGCACTGGACGCCGGATTCCCTCTGGTAATGGTGGTTGGCTACAGAGGCTGGACGCGCCGCGGGATTACCCCTGACACGGCAGCAGTCTACACCGAGCCATTCCTGCATGCCTTTGGCATCAAGTATTTCCTGGTAGAGCATGACGAAGACGGCGATAGAATCTCCGCGGCTTTCGACGAGGCAAAGAAGACTCGACGGCCAGTTGTGGTCCTGATCGGTGACGAGTACCACGGCTTCAACCGTTAATTTTTAATTTTGCATATCCGGCGTGCCACACGTTGTGGAAGCAGCTGGAATGACGGCTAACGAAATTGGCATGACCGTTGCTGATAAAGAATGCGAAATACCTAAACTGTCCACGCGAGGTGTCGATACGTACGACACGTCAGGGATCCGCTCAAAAACAGCATAGCCACGGTGCTTTGCTTACAATTCAAAAGAAGGAATAGAAATGATTAATGCAGAAGATGTTTTTAAGGCGTTTGAGCCTTATCGAGGCAACGCAATAGTTAGTGTTAACGGAACGTCAGGCAAGCACTGGCGCGACTATACCGGAAACGAGAAACGAGACATCACCCTCGGTGGTGCTATGGGCCACAACATTTCGGCGACCTTCGGGCTGGCGTTAGGCCTGCCGGACGAAAAGGTTGTTATGTTCGATTCTGAGGGCGCCTTGCTGATGAATCTGGGTGTGCTGGCCAGCATTGCTGGTAAGAAGCCCAAGAACTTTTACCACATTGTAATGGATAACGAGTGCTACGCCACCACTGGCGGTCAGCCAGTCCCTAACTCTGACCTTATCGATTACACGTTGTTGGCAAAGGGGGCCGGGTACGCTTCGACCCATCACTTCGAAGACCTGGAGGAATTTACAACTAGCATCGAGGCGATCCTTAATGAGGAAGGCCCTGTCTTCGTCTCCATTAAGGTTGTGCCTGAGGTAGAGAACCTGCCCATTGGTATGAGGGAGCGTAGGCCGACACGAACGCGAGCCGAGACCATCAAGGCCCTTCGTGGCGAGCTAGGCATTTCTGATTAGGTTCGTTCTGGCAATACGTCATTCAGTCTAACAAGCGGCGAATGTAGGCAGAGGATTAAACGGGTCTCGAATCGGTCGAAGACGCTCGCATAATCGGCACTGTCCACGAGCGTAAATCGCCGCTTGTCCTGAGCTTGTCGGAGGGCAGGCCAAAAAGTGCCATCGAAGCATAGAAAAAGGCCCACCGCATTTAATTGCGGTGGGCCTTTCGTTTTAGTCGTAAACAGTGCAGTGCGGATTACAGCCCTAGAAGCTCCTCAAGGTTCTTGTAGAGGATCGCCTCTTTCTCTTCCAGCGTGATGCTCTCCATGTTCAGCAGGTCTGAGATGGGCCAGTCGGTGCACATGTCGAAAGGCCAGTCCGTCCCGAACAGCACCTTGTCCACGCCCACCGTATCGATGAGGTAGCGTAGCGCTGGCTCACTATGCGTCAGGTTGTCATAGTAGAAGTTCCGCAAGTACTCGCTGGGCTTTCTGGTGTTGTTGGCCCTAGCCTCGGTGCGTACCTCCCAAACCCTGTCCATGCGCCCGATGCCGTTGCAGACATACCCGCCGCCGTGGCTCAGGCATACCCTGAGGTTGGGGAACTCGTCCATGACTCCGCCGAAAACGAAAGATGCAAAGGTCACCGTTCGGTCGGCCAGGTTGCCGATGGCGTTGGACAGGTGATAGTCGTCCAGGCGAGGACTGACGATCGTGTCGCCACCTTGATGTATCAGGAAGACGGCTCCCAGCTCTTCGGCGACCTTCCATACGGGACGGAACTCCGGGTTGTCGTAGGTCTTGCCGTTGACGTGATCGCCAACCATTGCGCCTTTCAGGCCTAACTCTTTAACAGAACGTTCCAATTCTGCCGCCGCCGCTTCCGGGTCTTGCATGGGAAGCGTGGCTAATCCGGAGAAGCGCGTGGGGTACTGCTTTACCAGGCCTGCGATGTAGTCATTGCAGTCTCGGTGCATGGCCGCCGTCTTGGAGGCCTCCCTGTTGTACTGGTAAAAAGGGGCGTTGGTTGAGAGCACGTGGATGTCCGCGCCCCACGAGTTCATGTCTGCCAAACGCTCTTCGGGCGTCCAGACCGTGCGGGGATTGTGGAGGTGCATGGGCAGGATGTCCTCGGTTATGCCATGCCAGTTCTCACCCGCCTTCATTGCCGCGATGAAGGGCTCGGGACTAATGTGCGCGTGGATATCGATATTTCTCATTTTCTCTCCTTTTCATTCCTACGATAAATTCGAATTTGAATGTTGCGGTGACCCATCTTTGAACGCCGCAACAATTTCTTTGGATAAGCTAGATGGTCTACGAAAGTACCGAGCGGACCATACCGCCGTCCACCAGCATTGTTGTGCCGGTAATGTAGCTGGACTTATCAGACGCGAGGAATCCCACCAGGTATGCCAGTTCCATGGGGTCACCAACGCGGCCTACGGAGGTCTCGTCAGCTCGGCCCTGGAGCGCCTCCTCTAGCGTAACGCCCTGGGCATCGGCACGGTTTTGCGTGTTGGCCAGCATGCGTTCGCTTAGCAGTGCGCCGGGACAGACGTTGTTTACCAGGATGCCGTCCTTGCCGATCTCATCCGAGAGACTCTTGGCGTATGAGACCACACCCATACGTGTCGCGCCCGACAGGGCCAAATTGTCGATTGGCTGGTACACAGTGCTGGCGAGGATGTTAATAATCCTGCCGCCGCCCTGCTTTTTCATGTGAGGAATGCCTGCTCTGCACATGCGGGCGAAGAACAGCAGGGAGCGCTGAACTGAGGTAGCCCACTGCTCCTCGGTTGCGGTCGCCGCTCTCGCCAGAGGAGGTCCACCGGAGTTGTTAACCAGAATGTCGAGTCTTCCAAAGTGGCCAACAGTTTGGCCCACTAGGTCTTCGATTGTCTCGGGCTTGTCCAGGTCGCCAGCAAAAACGAAGACCTCGCTGCCGGTAGACTCCCGTATCTCGCTGGCTGCCGTTTCAAGGTCTGCTAGCGTGCGGGCGCAGATGGCAACCTTCGCACCCTCTTCCGCCAACACCTGTGCACTGGCTCGACCCAGTCCCTTGCTCCCGCCGCCAACGATGGCAACTTTGCCTTTTAGATTAAAATCCATTTTTCCGAATACCTCTCCTTAAGCTATGGAATGCGAACTTAGTTATTGGGTGCGATGACGTGACGCTCCGGCGATATGGTACCTAAATCTGTTCAGGTCGGCCAGTGATTAAGCCCGCGCCACTCGCGTTCTTGTGGCGGTGGCGGGTATAGCAACAGCGGAAATGCCAGTCAACTGACCTTATATTTGACATAACAAAGACAAATACCTAGTATAGCGGTCTCCAAACGGAAAAGCCAAGTGACAGGCGTATGTCTGGGCCATTCGGCATGAATATATGAGAAAACCAGAGGAGAAGTACTATGAACACTCGCAAGAGATTGATACTAAGTCTGCCGTTGCTGGTAGTGTTGTTAATCGTAACTTCGTGAGTGGTGTATGCGTCTATTGTTGGCACTGGCGTCTCATCCACTATTGCAGGCGGCCTGAACAACGCTGCTGACGGCTACTACTCGTCGGTGGGCGGCGGTCGTAACAACTTGGCCAAGAAAACGGACTCTACAGTGGGTGGTGGTAAGGCAAATAAGGCCAAGGGGCCGCAATTGACTGTTTCCGGTGGTAAGGCTAACGTGACATCAGGTAAATATTCCACTGTGATCGGTGGGTGGAAGAACACGGCTAGTGGCAATTCTGCCACAGTTGCTGGTGGCGAGGATAACATCGCGAGTGGAGGTGTCAGCTTCGCTGCGGGACAGAGGGCACATGCCGCACATGGTGGCACGTTTGTCTGGGCAGACGCCACTGGCGCAGACTTCTCGTCCACGGCAGACAACCAGTTCATCATTCGGGCTAATGGCGGAGTAGGCATTAACATGTCGTCTGAAGATATGGATGAGTTGAACATTAGTGAGAGTGATGGGAGTGCCGACACTGAGATAGCCTTCTTTTATACGGGAAGTGGAGGGGGCACTCCTGGTCGCTTTCACATCGGTGTGCAAGACGATGGCACTTTGACCGTTAAGAGTTTCACGCCAGACGCCACCAGGTTGCTTACTATTGAGCCAGGTGGCAACGTCGGCATAGGCACCGATACACCGCAGAGTGCCTTGCAGGTAAGCGGCTACTTGCAAGTCGACCTGACCTCGGGCACTCCGCCTGCGGGTGATTGCGATGCTGCGGCAGAGGCGGGGCGCACGAAGTTCGACGACACGTCCGACACGGTTTACATTTGCAGCGGGGCCAGCGGGTGGATCTCGAAGTAGGCTAGTTCACCAGCGGCATGACGTCTTCGGCCAGCCAGGCCATGCGCTCCAGGGAATGGCTCAGGTCGTCGCTGCGTGTGTCGAATATAAGATGGCCGACGCCGATGCCTGAGTAGACAGCTATGTCTTCCGCTACCTGGTTCGCGGTGCCAGAGAACCTTCGTCTCGGCCCCGACGCTGTCGCCTCTTTGTCGTACAGCGGGGCCTTCATGGCGATTTCTACCTCTGCCGGGTCGCGGCCGATCTTGTCGGCGTGGCGTTTTATGTACTCTAGATTTGCAGACAGCTCCTCGGGTTCCAGCGGAGTTGCCGGCGTAGCGCCTACCGGATGCCACGCGTCGCCTAACTCAACGGCTCGGCGCATGGCGGGCTTGCTGTTGCCACCAACCCAGATGGGCGGGTGAGGTTTCTGCACCGGCTTGGGGGAGAAGCTAATGTTGGACAGCTGGCAGTACTTCCCTTCGAAAGTCGGGTTGTCGCTGGTCCAAAGCTCCTTGAAGGCAAGAATGTACTCGTTGGTGACAGCTCCGCGCTCGGCGAAGGGCGGCGTGTCCAGGGCTACGAACTCCTCTTCCAGCCAGCCGACGCCTACTCCCACGGTAAGCCGACCCTCGGACAGCACGTCCATGGTTGCTAGCATCTTTGCCGTGAGCAGCGGGTTGCGGTAGGGAACGATCATCACGCTGGGCACTATGCGAATGCGTTCTGTGATTGCCGCCAGGAACGTAAGCTCGGTGAGCTGTTCCAGATGCTCGCCGTCTTCTCCCCATGGCACCTGATTGCCAATGGAGTATGGGTACTGCGAGTCCGACTGGCGCGGCACCATCACGTGGTCGCCCACCACCATGCAGTCATAGCCCAGGCGGTCGCCTTTTTGAGCTATCTGTTTTAGGTCCCCGGGTTTGGCTGTTGGCCCGTTGTGGGGCAGATAGAAGCCGTATTTCATTTTTTTGTACATTTCATTAGTTTCATGATTTTCGTATATAGCTCCAAGTGTTGCGAAGCTGAATTATAATGGTGCCGCCGTCAGGCCACAAGAAGGCGAAGCAGGGATGTAACCATGTCCTTATTAAGAGCTGCTAAAGCACGTCAGATATTTGAGAGGGGCAGGCTTCCCAAGAGCTTGAGGTGTGCTTCGTGATAGTCGTCTGTGGCGAGGCTTTGGTAGACTTCACGCCTTCCGCTATCGGGGGCGAGACAGCGTACGTGCCTAGGGCAGGAGGCTCCCCGCGCAACGTGGCGGTGGGACTGGCCCGGCTTGGAGTCGCCTGCTCGTTTCTGGGCAAGATCTCCAACGACGCCTTTGGCCAGATGCTGGCCGACGACCTGTCTGACAACGGTGTCGATCTCAGCAACCTGGTGCGGTCTGACCTGCCCAGCGCGTTGGCGTTCGTGTTGGACGAGGGCGACGGCGGAGAAGCGTTCCAGTTCTACGGCGAAGGCACCGCGGACCAGGACCTATCCTCAAATGATGTGCCCGAAAGCTTTTTGGAAGGTGTCGAGGCTGTCCACTTCGGTTCCTACTCGATGGTGTTGGGACGCACAGGTTCGACGTTGCGCAGTCTCATGAGAGGCGTGCAGGGTCAGGCTGTCGTGTCGCTGGACCCCAACGTCAGGACGTCGCTGCTGCCGGATCGCGACGCATACGTTCGCCGAATAGAGGGGCTGGTGCCCTTTGCGAATCTGGTCAAGGTCAGCCAGCAGGACCTCTCTTGGGTGTCCGCAGATGAGCCAGCTGAGGGCGTAGCGAGGCGTTGGCTGGATGTCGGGCCGGACGTGGTTGTGGTAACGCATAGCGAGCGGGGTGCGACCGGCTACACACGAGGCAGCAGCTCAGTACACGCGCCCGGAGTGCCAATCGAAGTTGCGGACACAGTGGGCGCAGGCGACGCCTTTACCTCCGGACTGCTGGCGCACCTGTCCGGGCAAGGCTTGCTGTCCAAGTCTGCGCTGGCGACCCTATCGGAGCGCCAGCTAACGGACGCAATGGCCTACGCCAATCGCGTGGCAGCTCTAGCCTGCACCAGGACCGGAGCATCGCCTCCCAGCCTATCTGAACTGGGCAGCAAGAGCTAACTCTCGTTGAGCTTGTCGGTGGCCTCTTTGCCGTTCAGCTTTAGCGTGCTCTTGACGGGCACTGCCGTCTCCACCAGACGCTCGGCGAAGCAGCCGCGCTTGGCCAGGCGGATGACGTTCAGTATCTCGTCCTCGGATGCGTCGCTGGTGACCTCGAAGTCGGAGCGAACGCCTGTGACGCCGCTGTTGACCGTGCCAGCCAAGACTGACCCAGACAGGTAGTAGTCCATCTCGACGTGAACCTTGGCTGAGCCAATAGGGATTTTCCTCATAGTAGCGTACCGCTTCAGTTGGGTAAGCAGTCAGAATCCTATGCCGGAAACGATGTACGCCAGCGGCGAGGGATAGTTGTCGTCGCCGCCAATGCGCTCAGGCTCGTCGGAGTATATGGTGAACTGGTTTCGGGTGCCCTTGTGCAGCATCTTCTCGACATGCTCGCAGTCGACCACCATGGTGCGCTTGGTGCCGCCCTCGGGCAGCTCTGGCCCAATCACCTCATGAGGAATATCAGTCGTCATAGTTCCACCTCTGTTCTATATGTCTGGCTGGGCCACACTTGTGTAAGAACGCGCGTGTAGTGGCGTGGCCGTAAATTGGGGTACGAACGGATTTGCGCGAGTTTAGCAGGGGCGTAGGGGAGGGTCAAGTTCTTCATAATGTTAAGAAATATCCCAGCTCTGCAGCCTGATGCCCCCGTCATCTTCACGAAAATCTCACGCTGGTCTTAGCGAAATCTCATGACACCAGATAACTCTAGCCGTAGGATTGGCAACAAGGGGCCTATTTAACAGAATTCTTGTATGATCGCCTCGATTATTTTATCTGAGGGTTCTGAAGTGTCTTTAATTGGTGATTCTGAGAGTTTTCCCATTCGTTGGGATGATCCTGCCGACGCGGAGTTATCCTGGTCTTTCAACCTGATGCACAGCCCGGATGTAAAGCCTCCGCTTGAATGAGAATTAACCAACAAGCCATTTATGCAGGGGTTTGGATTGGCCCTAACTGAGCTGGGATTCAAGACGGACATCCGGCTGCTTCAAGTTAATTATTACCTCTATTCCAATTGGACGACGGCAGCTGGCGGTCCTCCGCCGCGGCCTAGCTTCGAGGACATGATAGAGAAATCAGAACCTCATGGTCGCAGATGGCGGGAGGAGATTCTGCCTGAAGTCCAAGAACTCACCAATTACTTTCTTTATCAGGACTTTGATGCGCTATCTGAAGCCGGGTTAGTTGATGAGTTAAAGAAACTTCAGGAGACCAGGGTGCGGGCCGGACAGCTGCATACGCTTACCATGCGCCCCTGGAGTCAGATAATGGAGCTTTTTGTCGACACCTACCAGGAGTTGACAGGCAAAGACGATCTATCCGCCACACGTTTGCTGCAGGGATATGACAACAAGAGCGTTGAAGCCGGTACTGCCCTGTGGAAGCTGAGCCGTTTGGTTGCCTCAAACCCGTCTGTGCGAACTGAGATAGATCACCTTTCTGAGGCCACTGCCGAGGAAGTTCTTGCCGCTTTAAGAGATCAACCAGAGGCTAAGGCGTTCATCGATGCTCTGGATTCTTTTCTTCAAGAGTTTGGTTGGCGCACGGACCTGTTGGGCCTTGCCTCGCCCACCTGGGTAGAGGATCCGACTATCCCTTTAAAGCAGCTTCAGAAATACTTGGAACTGGATGATTATGATCCGGAAGCCGAACGGCGCAGACTTGCCAGCGAGCGGGATTCCGCAATCAAGGAAACCATGGAAGGGCTGGATGAGCAGGCGCGGCTGAAACTCCAGACGATCCTCGACATCGCACATGATGTTAATCCGGTTCTGGAGGGCCACAACTACTACATCGATCAGCGTCTTACCACTGCGCCTCGCAGGCTTATCCTGGCGGCAGGTCGCAGACTTGTCTCTATTGGCAGTCTCGACAGTCCCGAAGATGTCTTTTTTCTACAATTGGATGAGCTTAATTCCGCGCTGTTGGGCGAAAGTCTCGATCTGAAGAAGAGTGTTCTTCGTCGCAAACAAGAGATGGAAAACTGGTCGCGGGAAACACCTCCGGCATCAATAGGCGCGGAGCCGCCATCTGATGATCCAAGGAGAAATGATCGAATGCGCGGCGGCCATAATTTCGAGGCTGATCAACCTGGCCTGCTGCTAGGAAACGGTGCCTCGGCTGGCATTGTCCAAGGCACTGCTCGAATATTTCGAACCCTTAAGGACGTCGATAGACTCAATAAGGGTGATGTACTTGTTGCTTGCACGACTATGCCGCCTTGGACGCCGCTGTTCGCTATCGCTATCGCCATTGTAGTTGAAACGGGAGGCATCCTTTCCCACCCTGCCATCACCGCGAGGGAATATGGCTTACCGGCGGTGTTACGTGTTAAAGACGCTACCACCATTATCCGTGATGGCCAACTCCTGGAGGTCGATGGCAACAAGGGCCGAGTGCGCATAATTAGCTAGAAGCTCGTCTGGGATTATTCGCACTGCGAGATATACAAGTGGCAGACTCCGTCACTGTTTCTTGAACTAAAGCCAGGAGGTTGTGGCTAAGTTCCGAACCAGCGGGCCTCCCTGCTTGAGCCAAACTCTGCTTTGTCTGCGATCAGCGCGGCTGACGGCTCCACGAAGGTCCCAGTAGGTGTGGGGCCGGAATAGAAATCGACATCCACGCGACCGACCGAGTCCATGCCAAACTGGATAAAGCAGGAGCCCTTGCCGTCGTAGCCTTCTGAATCCTGGCTGTTCTGGTATTCGGCGATGATCGACGCGGCCGCTGCCTTCGCTGCGCCTTCCGAAAACACTCCGGCCTTGGGAGTGCCGACGCTGTTCACATCGCCCACGGCGTAGACGCCAGAGAAGCGAGTCTTGAGAGTGAACTTGTCAACCGGAATCCAACCGTCTTCGGTCATTCCGCTCTCCGCGACAACATCCGGCACACGATGCTTTGGGATGCCAAGGAATAGGTCGTAATTCAACTCGCTACCGTCATCAAGAACAGCGACCTTACGGGCTGAGTCTAGCGAACTGACGCTGCGACCAGCAACGAAGTTGATGCCCCGCTCGGAGAATGCGCTGAGCAGTGCCTGAGAGGTTCCTGGGGACGGTGGGATGGGAACGCCGAATGGTATGACTATGCTGATTTCGCAGTTGTCTCGTACGCCACGCTCGGTTAGGTAGTCGTGCAGCATTAGCGCGGCCTCGCTGGGCGCTGGCGGGCACTTGAACGGCGTTGCGGCAACACCAACTATGGCGTGGCCTTTCGTGAAAGTCGGGAGTACCTCTCGCAAGCGCTCGGCACCCGCGAAGGTGTAGAACTCGTTTCCGCCTTCGACAAGTCCTGGCGTGGCGTCCATGTCGTAATCTGCGCCAAGCGCGACCACAAGAACGTCGGCCTCGTGAGTCCCGCCGTCGGTAGTGAGGCGCCGGGCTTCGGGATCAATCGCAGTGATTGTTTCCTGGAGAAAGTGTACCCCAGGTTTGACTATGTTCTTGTAATAGATGCGTACAGCGTCGGCCGCCTTGCGTCCGAACATGATATCCAGCTTGGAAAAGCCGAAGAAAAATGAGTCGTTTTGATCGATAAGCGTGAGATCGAGATCATCCCCAATAGCCTCAGAAAGAAGCGTGCTTAGCTCGAGTCCGCCAAATCCTGCGCCTAGAACCACCACTCGAAGTGTCATTAATAAATCCTTATACGAATATAGTCGAACAACGGGTTGAGTATATCAAATAGGTAATTTAGTCGCATGTGGAAAGGTGCGTTGCTCGCACTGCCGGCAATTACGGGCCGTACCAGTTGAATACTTGAGCTATGATTGGTGCACTGATTTCAGGCTGGTGTCAGAGGCGAGACACTACCGGATACAGTTGAGGCCTTACTTAAAAGGCTTTATTTTCTTATCGGAGGAATGGAGAGAGGCTATTTTACGTTTACCCAACCCCACATCTGGGCTCCCTCGAAATGTGGCGCAATCTCGCAGATAACGAGATATTTGCCCGGCTAGTTAAACTGGAAATTGAAATCAAGAGTCGGTGCAACTGACTGCTTCGATGAATATCCAGGCAGGGCAGACAGGGCGTCAAGAATTCGGAATGGCGTATCCTGAAAAAAGGAAGTGAGTAGATGGCTGAGGACAAAAAGAAGAAGAGCACGCAGATTGGCGCTGGGCTCGCCCTCGGAGTTGGCGCAGGTTTAGCCGTCGGCAATGCTGTGGGCAACGTAGAGGTGGGCCTAGCGATTGGCATCGCGATAGGCCTGAGCGGAGGTGCGTACTGGAACAGGATCGACCAGTGGCGGGCAACGAATCGGACGAATAACGTGGTCTTTGCTGGAGTCATTGTTCTGGCAGTTGCTTTGATTGTGGGCCTTATGATCTATTTTTAGTACGCAGGAAATATCCGATTGCTTGGCGGCGGCAATCGCCAGCCTAGTCGCCGTAGAACAAAGCGAAAACGTTATTCTTCAAGGGCGTTTTCGCCTTGTCGATAATTCGCTAGTGCCGACATTTCCTGCTCTCCCCCTCAAACTCACCACGGGACGCCCGCCTCTTTCAGGCGGCACGATATCTAAATGGGCGCAACTGACCTAGGCCAGCACCGGCGGAGTCATGCTGAATTCCAACACCTGCCCGCACCAGTGGGCGGCGGATAAAAGCGAAAGCTCATCAAAGTGCGTTGAGGCCAACTGAATTCCCAACGGGAGACCGCTGGCACTCAGGC
>Ga0066376_10001946_pt1 | contig 19646 bp, 21 predicted proteins | sample Knorr_S15_td_Bot_FD_77009 | JGI IMG/M metagenome (GOLD analysis project Ga0066376, IMG submission 77009) | Marine microbial communities from Southern Atlantic Ocean transect - Knorr_S15_td_Bottom_ad_5009_LV_A | ecosystem: Environmental > Aquatic > Marine > Oceanic | place: Southern Atlantic...
CGAGAGAATACTAGCGTTTTTCGCAATCGATCGCAAAGACCCAATCGAATATGTCAAACCGTGGCCAGAGGTTCTACAAGATGCTCTCAAAGCACAATTAGCCCACCAAGTGACCCGAGAAAATGGCACAGAACCACCATTTAGTGGTGAATATGATGAACACTTTGAACCTGGGGTGTACCATTGTATCAATTGTGATAAAATCCTGTTCAGATCCGAAGACAAATATGATTCTGGTTGTGGCTGGCCAGCGTTTAGTCAGGAGTCAGATGCCGCGAAAATAAAAAGAATCGAGGATATAAGTCGCGGGATGAAAAGAGTAGAGGTGCGCTGTAGCGATTGTGACTCTCACCTCGGTCATGTCTTCGCAGAGAGCAAGGGCGAGAGATATTGCATCAATTCGGTCTGCTTGAAGTTTGAGGAGTGAGGAAAAGATGACTAGCACAATAAAAAGATGGATAGAGACCGATACCGGGCATCGAGTACCAAATCACAAGAGTAAGTGCAAACACATGCATGGTCATCGCTATCGTTGGCAAGCGGAAATAGAGGGTGATGTAGTCACTGAGAGTGGCGTTTCAGAGGAGGGGATGTTAATCGATTTCTCCGATATTTCTCGGATCTTGACCGAGCATATCCACGATGTGGTCGACCACGCTTTCATTGTTTACCAAGGTGATGAAGAGGCAAGAACCGCTCTTGAGGCATTGGGGAGTGAGCATAGAACCGTAGTTGTATCATTCATTCCGACGGCCGAAAATCTCGCTAAGTGGGCTTTTGAACAAATCGAAGGAAAAATCACCAACTCATATGGCAATCGCTTACGACTGGTTGCCATGCACGTGCGCGAAACCCCAAAATCATGGGCGACCTGGCGGGCTTGATTATTCAATACGGCGTCGACGTTGACGACGCCATTGGTCATCATCGGCTAATCTTTGCATCGCTGTGGTTGCTTCGACCAGAACCGACAGCATTTGCTGAGCCTCGACATCTATCGGCATGCCACGCATTATCACCCGATTCAGGGTGTTGCGAATCTGTTGCTTGCGAATGTCATCGCCCTCGATACTAGCACTGAATTCATCTATGGCTTGCTTTAGGATTCGCCTAAATTCTGGATTCAATTCACGCTCCATTTCAAGGGCTTTTGGCACACCTATCCCAGCGGTTCCCGCGATGACGCGGGCGCGGTGTAATTCGTAGAGTATGTGGGCGACCGAATGCGATAGATTGCAGATTGGATAACCCTCCCACGAAGGGATTGTAACGAGGAGATCACAGGCTTGTAACTCCTCGGTAGAAAGGCCCTTACCCTCCTGACCAAAAACCAAAGCTACCTTGCCTTTGTGCTCACGTAATTTCTCTTCCAATTGCCACGGTAGTAGAAAATGCCTAAACATTACCTTGGAACCGACTTCACGTTTACCTGAAGTGCCGATTACAAGATTGCAATCCTCCATACAGGATTGCCAATCATCGTGCACCTGTGCCTCTGAGAGTAGCCAACCCGAATGCTTAGCCCTATTGCGTGCGATTTCGTCGTCCGGTCCACATTCTGGAGCGATTAAGCGCAATGAGGAATAACCCATATTGAGCATGGTACGGGCCACCGCACCAAGATTACCCGGGTGCGATATTCCGGCCAATACCACCTGTAGATCATAGGGGGAGTAAGGCAGGGGTAACTCGTGACGGTCTCCCATCATTTCATCTCCATGAACCACTTTGGATCACAGGGTTGATAGAGAAAAAATACCGCTTCCTCATCCGACTCTCTATCTGGCATTATCAAGGAATGCTTCTGCAGTTGATGCATAGTGCGTAAATGCTCAAGAATTTTTTGTAACTCTTCTTTCGAGCCATGGACGCTTACTGGGTTTCTTTCCCAAGCCACAAGCATGATGGGACCTCAGTCGGTTCGACGCTGACGGTAGCAGGTTACATAGCCAGCAATCCAGTTGCGTAAACGCTTTGAGTCGACATCGGTCAATTCCTGAACCATCAACTTGTTGTGGTCGAAATCATCGGTGAATTTCTCACCGTGTTCTTCACAGAGTATTATAGCGCGTATTTTTACGAATGTTGGTCTGATATTACCCATGTTCACTCCTCCATTAATTTGACTTCGATGGGGATGTCCGGCTCGTCGTGCCTAGTGATCTGTAGTCTGATTTTTCGAGGTGGATTCTCAATTCCTCTTTTCCAGATGAATTCGTTGACCGATTGATCGATCCATACCGTTTCATCCTCCCTGACCTTGAGATGCTGAATGACCTGCTCTCTAATGATTTGTATCGCTCTTGGAGCACGCTTGTAGCGGGTGATGTTCCATGCGTTGCGCAAAGGCACAACCAATTCGCTGACCGGATTTCTTGCCATATTATTCACCTCTGTAATTTACTTCGACGCCAGTGATGACGCTTGGGGTGGGAGACGGTATTGCGGGCTGTTCTAAGCATGACCCAAACTGGAACACGACGGTTCTGCTTACCTACTTTTAGTAGGCGAATCTTCTTCGCTGCGGGCTTATTTCTGGCCATAGTATTCACATCCTGCGGATGGTGGTCTCCCTTTGTTCGGACTTTAGTCCGGCGAGGATTTTCTTCAACTGAGCATCCTCGACTGGAATGGTTATTTTTCCTGTATTAGCCAACTGGGTAAGATATGTCTTAACCTGGGTGGTGGTCTCTGAATCGACCAAGGAAAGAGTTGCTAGACGAGAGCGGGCATCGGGGGTGAGGATGCTGCGCATGGCATCATCGAGTGCATCAATTCTGGAACTCTGAGTCTGTGCTTCAATCTCTGCCTCAGCCTGAGCATCGGCTTGTGCTTCCAACCGCTGCTGAATCTCGCTGCGGCGCGCAGCACGTAGTCTCTCCAGCTCATCATCGGCTGTATCGACCATCACTGTCACTCTCCTCACTTCCTACTGATTCAATACTTGGATAATCCGGGGTAGGAAATCTCAGCCTCTTTTTTGAGGCCATGTGCTACTTCATCGAGTAACTTCTGCCCTTGACTGGTACAGATTCGGCCTAAATATAATTTCTGGTCCCCATCTTCACCGGCGACGATCTTGAGGTCAGCCTTGGCAACCAATCCGCTATCCTCGAGTTGTTGAAGGGCGACTCTGATTATTTTACGACTTGCTGCAGCCGGGCGGGCAGGGCTGGCACGGGTTGCTTTTCGTCCCCCATAGTCCTGAGCGAGATGATTTACACCAATCGGCCCGTTACGGGCGACTTTGCGCAAAAGAGCCGCGCAGCGGATAGCCCACCAATCCTTGCTTACTGGGGGCTTTTCAGTATGGACTCCAGTTTTAACATATGCCGCCCAGTCAGGCATCTGAATCGAATCTATCGCTGCTAGCCTTTGACCAAGGGCTGGGTTGAGTAGGTCAGCAGGAATATCATGGTACGTCGTCACGTTGAACACCGAGCAATTCGGCGACAAAACACCCATATATCAATCGACCGGGTGGCAGGCTCTCTGTTCCCCTTCTGTTAAAGTGCAAATATATGAGAGCATTGATGAAGATTATGCCTCTGCCTCGTCTATGCGGAAGGCTCTGGCGCAGAATCCAAATCTGCTGCGTACCCTGCTCGGATTGTCCTTAACATTGATTCTGCTGCTGACCTATGCGGTTTATGGCGCTACTGTCAGTCCCGATTATTACGTCTATCAAAACAAGACGAGCGAGATAAATTACGACACTACGGATGTGCAGCGCGACTATGATGAAGATAATGATGAAACGACCTGGCGCTGGTATTTCATCGCCAATTCTACCAATCTAACTTGGGTGAACCTCAGTGCCAATTCTCTGGCAAGCGGTTCTCATATCGAATTGGCAAATGGAGCAGGGCTTTGGAGTCATGCCTCATTGGGGGTTGCGGATGCACGGGAGTTCTCCTGTGCGGTAAATTGTGTTAAATCGTCAAACCATCAACGCAGTGAAAAGGCAGGAGTTGCGGTTATCACCGCCCTTACCTCGACCGATCCAGCACGGCGTGATGGCGGTTCGGTTGCTGCGACAAGTATGGAGCAAGCAGTCGAAAATGCGCGTGCTGTGGTAAAATATGATCATACGCCAAGTCTGATGATGGTAGTGGTCGTAGAGCAAGGAAATAGGTCGACTTCGCCGGGAATTGAATTTACCACTGTCAATGAGGAATTGGTAAATGTTGAGCAATTTAGCGTTGATGCTGTGACGGAATTCGCTTGGGCGATGGCTGCGGTCATCGGATGTTTTACCATGGTGTTAATACCATCATTCACGGTTTTCTTTGCCGCCAGAGCAAAGGATGCTCGCAAGCAAGCACAACTTGAACAAATCGAGTTGATTACTACATCGGCGGAAGAGTGACGGCGAGCGTGCTAAATAGATTGGCTGTTTATCGCCGTCTTGAGGCTCATGAAGCTACGACCATATCTGCTGATGGCAACCTTGCTTTTTGCTGGGTTTACGCCTATCATCAGCCAAGCCACCAATGGGCGAAGCAGCGGGGTTGACCTTGCGGTTACCGATTTTGAAGCAACTTATGCCGATGTCGTTAATGCAAATGAATACCGCGTGTTTTCATCGGCAGAAACAGTTGGCCGCGACGACAATCTCTACGTGGTCGATGGCATATTAGATCACAGGAGTAAATTGACTTTTACAATAGAAAACCAAGGTACGACCTCCGCTATTAATACGAAGATTTGGTTGTCTATTCAGCACGACGAATATGGTGATTTTGAGATTTATAACAACTCAAAATCCTCAGCTCAATTAAATGCAGGTGCAACTGAGAATATAGTCTTTGAATGGAATGCGAGTTATACTGGCAATCACACTATGAAATTATTCATCGAAACCTCGGTAATCGATGATGACTTAAGTGATAATAGTTTTCAGCGACACCTAACCATCGGCTATAGTTACGAGGTTTTTGATGACGTATCGGCTTGGACATTGGGACCGAGTTGGAGTCGAAGTAGTGACGCCGCACTTTCCACTAGCAATTCACTACACGTCGGAAACGGGCCATCATCGAATTATGCTGCTGGACTATCTGTAACTGCTACGTCGCCGATTATGGATCTCTCCGACGCACATCTAAGTTCTAATCGAGTGTCAGGGTTTGCATTCTTCTATACCGGTAGTTTACACGAAAGTGATACATTACGAGTTCTCGCTAGCAATTCTGGTGGGGGTTGGGATGCCTTGAGAAGTTATACCGGATTTGTTGATAATACTATGTTGAGCAATTGGAATACGGTATTAGCCACATCCAAGGGCCACAGTTCGCCGGTAATACCTTTCAATACTGCAAATCTTTACGCTAATTCACAATTGAAATTTGAATTCACCTCGGATTCAAGCAATCAGGACATCGGTTATTGGATCGATGATTTGGTAATTCTCTATGACCAAAGGGCCAAGGATCACGAATTTGGGGTGCAGGGTGTTGTAGTTTCAGAAAACGGAGCTCTACCTGGATCTGTATCGATAAATAGTTTACGTATATCCAATACCGGTAATATCACCGACATCTATTTGCTAAACGCAGAAAGTGTGCCAAGTGATCAATTGGCATATTTCACCTACCCTAGTGGGGCGACTATCAGCAGTGCTGGGTTCTCGCTTGAACCAGGGGAGTCTAAGGATATCGAATTAAGGGTTTTATTAGCTGAGAATTCATCGATGGGTAGTAATGATATAATCGTCAATATCCAAAGCAGTTCAGCAGCGAGCACTCAGAAATCACTCATAGTTAGCGTTTCGGTTCTCGCAACCAACATCCCAAACATCATCCCTCCGACTCAGGATGCTCGCTGTTTACCAGGTAGTTCTTGCACTTTTGCCATCGAGGTTGAAAATATTGGCGAATCAAGTGGGTTATTTGATATCGAAATCTCCGAGAAGAATACCCCCAGTGGATGGACTTTTGCCATGGCATGGAATCAATCCGAGCAAATGACTATCGCTACCGAGCAATCGGCTTGGCTCTGGTTCAGTGCAACCATTCCCGAAGGCGTGCCCCCCGATACACAGGGGGAGTTCTGGTTGACTGTAACCCCATTGGTCGATATCGACAAGGCACAAACTTTAGCGATTACGGTAAAGGCCTCGATGGTTAGCCTTGCCGATGTAGAATTGTTGGCAATAGATCGTGATAAATTATGGTTGGTCGATGCTGGAGAATCGGTAGACATCACTTTTACCGTGTGGAATAATGCCAGCAGACTCGATTCATTCCAGGCTGCGGTATCCTATCAGGAAAGACCAGGCTGGGTCATTGAATTACTCGACCAGAATAATATCGTCATCAACTCACAGGGTAGCGGGAGTTTTCGCATTAGAATCACCTCGCCGAGTAATGCCCAAGCCGGTGATCGCTGTCCTGCACTAATCGCAAGTATCACAAGCACTCTTTCAGACACGGTATTCGAAGCGGACGAGTGGAATGAAATTGAGATAATAACCAGAAATGATATAGTCTTGAGTTTGATTGAATTAGAGCCAAAAATATCACCTGGGACTCCTTTCCCAATCAATGTCAGTGTTGAAAATGATGGTAATGGACCAGCATTAGTAACTTTTGAGATGATTGGTTTACCCAGCACCTGGCAATGGTGGGCACTGACTAGTGAAGGGGTAAATGTAACCGATGGCGTTGAGTTATCGGTCTCCTATGACTTGAATGATGTCGCAAACATAACCATCTGGGTCTTACCACCGATTTTAGAAAGCCCTGGAATCTACCACCAATTCAAAGTCGGGTCATATGCTCAGGGAAGCGCAGATCTAAACGCCGAGGATAATATCGTTGATTTGACGGTGATTACCGAATCGGTGAGAGAACCATTCTTAGCAGGTGAATCGCTTGAGTTGACCGCACGAGTCGGCTCTACGGTAATTATCAATATGACCGCTTGGAATCTAGGCAATTCCGAGGATTACGGTGCAAAGGCTAGGATTAGACTAACTACATCACCGGTCGGTGACGATGCGGTCGCCTTCCTGCTCTCGTCTGGACTCGATGCCGAAGTCGACCAATGGCTTAATTTGAATATGGGAGCCGGAGATTCGAGAATCCTAAGTGCTGAAATCATCATTCTCGATTCGATTGAACTGAACTCTAGGATAACCCTCACTTTTGAGTTGATGGGTGGTGATAGTGATGATTTGATAACCATAGAAAAATCCCATACCATCATTATCACCGATCGGCGAGCGATAGCGATCGAACAGATAGGAATTATTGATTCCATGGAAAATACCGCCGGTTCGGTTCCATTTACGATAGATTTGATATCGACATCGACCATCGCTGAAAGCCTGACTATCTCAGGGCAAGTCCCCTCTGGATGGGGGATAATATGTGATGGTATCGCCTTACATCTAGAAAGTGCAGAAGTGGAAATGGCTGCCGGACACCTCAGCGAGCAAGAATACAATTTTCAGTGTCAAGTAATCCGCGAATATGGGGCTGCATCAGGGCAAATGGAGATTAGAATAATCAGTGATGACGGTGAAATAGATCAGACTATCTCGCATTCGCTTTCCTGGAAAGTGGCTATTGACGAAGAGGTTTCGTCAACGATTGACCAGACCGATATGCTGGCAATAGGCGGAATCGTCACTCTGATAGTGATATCTTTACTGGTAATAATATTGCGAAGGCGTGGAGATGACGAGGAGGAGGTGGAGGAAGAGGTGATTGCCAGACCAAAATCTGGACCTCCTGCTCATTTTTCCCAAGTGCAAACCCAGCCAGCACAAGTCACCTATGCCCAACCTCAGGCACAACAGCAGTCAGCCTATGCCCAACCCCAAGTCCAGCAACAATCCGCCTATACACAACCTCAAGCCCAACAACAAGTGACGGTTAGCACTGGACCTACTGCTTCCGCAGGGCCGCCGTCGACAACCACAACAACGGTCAGCACGCCCCCCCAAACTGCGATGGTAGCACCGGTGGTCGATTCAACCACTACCTATGAACAAGAGATGGCCGAATATCATCGGAAGATGGCCGAATGGAATGCTCGTCAGGGTCATGTTTGAGGTGAATTCGTGCAGGAATCGAGTACACTCTGGTATGGCTTATGGTTCCTCGTAGCCCTTTTTGGAGTTGCTACGTGGTATGCAAAAAATATCGCCAAGCGTCAACAATTGACCAAGTTATTTGCTTTGAGCGGGGTGATCTCAATGATTGGATTATTATTGACGACCTGGTGAGATGAGACATATGGAAAATCCGGCTAGCCAAAATCATCGTTTTTCCGATGCGATTCCTATGCGTTTACCGATTGAATGGACGGTTGAGGGAGATATAGGTCCGCGACCGGAAATCGAGGGGGTGAGCGGGAGATTGGTCAGCATTAGCATCGAGAAAAACTTCAGGCGAATAGAGAGGATTTTTGCCAAATTATTACGAGCACCAAAGGTCTTACATCGGCGCTTAGACCGACAGAATAGCCTACTATGGGAATTGATGGATGGCAATCGTACCTTTGCCGAGATATGCGACTTGATGGATGCGACTTTTCATGAAGATGTCGCACCAGTCAGCGAACGTGTTGCCATGGGAATAGATCAATTCAGACGCTTGAATCTAGCGATTATTCATGTGCCTGAAGAAGAGTGAGAATCAGTTCTGGTGGGCGGCCGATTATTGCGATTTTGCCATCGTCGAGAATCGGCCGCTGCAAACACCTTGGTTGAGATAACAATAACCTCACAACCGAATCGGCATTGTCAAGATCCGTTTGTGTATCAAATTCAGACTCAGCAGTGCGCACCAAGGTCGGTAATTCACTTGAGAGGCGGGCTATCAATCCCCTAATCGTCTTCTCGTCGACACCCTCTTTTAGGTATTCTATTATCGTGAATCGCTTGCCGCTCTGCTCGCATAAATCTAAAGCAGCGCGGCTTTTTGTACATCTTGGATTGTGGAATAATCTCATAATAATCACCTAGGAGGGCGCCCAAACCAAGCGCATACCGATGCCATCTGATCTTTTATCGGGTGCGGCTGTAGCACGAGCGGCACAACGAGTCGACTCTGACTCGGTAAACCAAGAGCCGCCCTTATGGACTCTTCGACCATCTCTGGCCTCATCAAAACACCATTCCCCAACCAATCCGTGCATGTCGAATAGACCCCACGGATTGGGGGTTTTTTGACCCACTTGACGGGTTGTAGCCCCGGAATTACCCGCGTGCCACCCGTGGCTATCGAGGTCGTGGTCATCATCACCAAAATGCCAGCGGGTTAGAGTTCCAGCACGGGCAGCATATTCCCACTCGGCTTCGGTTGGCAATCGCCACGAACCACTCAATTCGAATTTGGTCTCAGTGTCGATTTGATTTAATCTCTCAATGAAACGCATTGCGTCTAGCCAACTTATCATCTCAACTGGACGTAGACCAGCCTCCCAACCCTCCTTGAAACGGGAGGGTTCAGTCGCCATTACCGCACTCCATTCCACTTGGGTTAATGGGTGCTCACCGATAAAATACGGCTGCTTTATCTCTACTTCTCTTCGCTCGAATTCATCGAAGAGTGGAATGGTTGCGCCCATGGTGAAAACCCCAGGCTCACAAAGAATAAAAGTTCCACCCCACGGGTTAGAAAAACGTGGCAGCAAAATCATTCCTCTGCTAAAAATGCGGCCATTTTCATCAGTGAAGCAGCCATATTATCGACTCTTTCGCAGAGATCTGAATCCGTGAGGCGCCCCTCTTTGGAAAATGCTTCCTTGATATTGCCAACAGCTACCTGTTCTGGAATTACCCAACCGTGTAACCAACGCAGTGAAATCCGCATGTGATTTAGGGTATTTGAATTGGAAATACCGCCAAGGGTCGACATCACTGCGAATACCTTACCGCCGACGTGCTTTTCATGAAGCCAGTCTAGTGAATTCTTCATCACCCCGGACATAGTGCCGTGATATTCGGGGGAGGAGAGGATAAATCCATGGCAAGAGGAAGCCAATTCCTGAAATTTCTTGACGTTATCATCTTCCCAGCAACCCTCGGCTCCAACCAAGGGTAGAGGTCTTTTGACATGATCCCAATTGTGGACAACAGCTCCACTTTCAGCAACAGCAGCCAATGCTTGTTCAAGCAGCAAACCGTTCTTTGAAGACTTACCATATGAACCTGAGATTCCCAAAATGTGCAGGGGTTGAGCAGACATGGTTTGGCCATAGGGTTACCTCGTATGAACCCACAGGGCCAGCAACAGGCAATCCTTATGCCGTGCAGATGTCCCACCGAGCATGGTGCATACTATGTCCGACGCCGCAACCGCTATTTTAGAAGATGAAGAACTAGACTCTTCAATGATGGCAGCGATGAAGTCTGCCGGATTAGAATCAATGATCGAAAGTGATGATTTCAATGATGAAAACGCGGATGCAGAGGAAGAGATACTCGAGGAAAATGAGGCCTTCACCGTAAATGATGATGACGGGATTGACGTCGAGGTGATAGTTGCTGAAGGTGAAGTCGCTAGTAGATCGGGCGACCACACGGTCGCTTTAGAGGCATTTAATCGGGCGATAGCCCTCGACCCATCCTGTGCGATGGCTTGGTTCAATCGCGGGGTATTATTAGAGGCAAAGCAAGACCCGAGAGGCGCTAAACAATCATTTACCATATGTCTCGATCTCAATCCTGACCACGGCCCGGCATTGGCTAATCTCGCCATTCTCTTAGAGCGGGTAGGCGATGATGCAAGTGCTCATTCAATCGCTAAGCGAGCCTTGCAACACTTTCCTAGCCATCCTACAATACTCTCATTAATGGAAAGATGTGCATCGGCTAAAGTAAAGGATGTGGAAATCGCACCAGTGATGCCAGATCATCAAACCTCCTGGGAAGAAAAGGACCTTAGCGATGCGATGGAGACTGCCGGTGTAGATGATAGACAAGCGGTATTGCAAGAGGCGACCCATCACGATGCTGACGGTAATGCAATACTCGATGCAGAGGAATTAGAAAGAGCAGCGAGTGTGATTCGAGCCAGAGAGGATGCACAAATAATCGCCGAGGCCAGACAAGAGGGTATTATCGAAAGCCCGACTGAGATTGTAAGCGGATCTATTCCCGAAGTTGCAACGGTTGCACAATCCGAGCCAGATACGGAGATCGATATCGACGCCATCTGTGAAAATGCCGAGCAAGACCTATTGGCAGGTGAGGCAAAAAGCGCCTTATCGGCCTTGAAGCCACACCTGCATGCGGCTGCGGCAAATCATGCAAGAGCATGGAAAATCGCCGCAGGTTCAATGGCGAGACTAGGGCTCGATGACCACGCAATCAACGCTTTCACTCACTCGCTTAATTTGGTCGAAGATGCCAAGGCATGGTTTAATCTCGCCGCCTTACATTTGCGTAAGGGAAATAATTCCGCCGCACAATCAGCCTTGAGTAGCGCATTGATTCAAGATGTAACCTATCTCAAGGCTGCCCAAAAACTGGCTGAAGTCGCACAAAGCAATGCCGATGTCGCAGCACATCTCGAGGCTTTACGTGTCCTAGCACGAATAGAGAATAATTACCAATCTAAGAAGGATTTGGCCCAGCACTTGGTCGAACTCGCGGAGGGTGAAGCCGAAATCCTAGAGAATAGTCAAAGTTTACCACCGACGATTCCACTGGGTCCAGATTTAGCCGCAGAAGCGATTTCGCTACTCGGGGAAGAGATCTCTCCGCTCAAGGCTCGGGCAATGAGCGCATTTGGTGACCATACCAATGCAGTGGTGACATGGAAGGCCATTATTCAACAGAATAAGGAGGATGCTGAGTCGTGGAAAGGTTTGGCAAAAGCGCTGGAAAATGCCGGTGATATAACCACAGCCCAACGCTGTCACGAAAAAGCTAATCATATTCTACAGGGCTCATCGACAGTGATTGCTCCTCCAGCAGAGGAAAACCCAGCTGCCAATGCCGCCTTGGGTCAAACGGTAGTGGCTCAACCGGTAGTGGCTCCACAAGCAAACCCGGTCGTCGATCTCGCTGCTGCAGCACTCGAGGCTATCACCGCGGTTTCAATCAATCAACCGATGCGCTCAGATTCCAGTGCTATTGCCAATCAAGACGTGGATTGGTACAATAAGGGTGTGGAATTGATCGAGGATAAGAAATACCGAGAAGCTCTTGGATGTTTTGACAAGGCTCTATCCTCCTTCGCCGGTAATGACGAAATGGTCATCAGAATACTCAACGGCAGGGGTAATGCTTACTATTATCTGGCTGAATATCCTACATGTGTTGAATCTTATCACCAAGCGATGGTCATCGACCCGGCTGCGGTGAGAGGTCAAACCCTCTACAATATGGGCACAGCATATGCTGAAATGCAACGGTTTGAAGACGCAATCAAGTGTTTTGAACAAGCGATGCCACGTGGATTGTCCAAAGAGGAAGGTAAATTAGCTAAAGAACAGGTAAGGCGCTGTAGAATCCTCTTCAAGGAACAACAGAAGAAGAACCGATGAAAGCACAGGTTCATAGCCATCCCACTAGTGGCCCTACCATGGATTGTGGCACTTGCGAAACCGCTCCAACCGTGTTGATTACCAAACCAGAGCCGGTTGCAGTAGCATTGACGATTACTGAAAAAGCAGCAGCGATGCTCACCGATGCCTTTGGCGGAGATGACTCGCACGCATTATTGGTGGGGGTAAGCAGCGGTGGATGTTCGGGCTACATGTATGATTTACAAATCGTTGAATCGACCGAGCAAGACGTTCAGGAATTGACAATTGACGGCTTTAGGGTTCTGGTGCCAAATGCTACCAGCCATCTTCTCGACGGTATAGAAATCGACTTTGTCGAGAAATTGATGGGCGGGGGCTTCAAAATTAATAATCCCAATGCTGATAGTACCTGCGGTTGCGGCGAATCCTTCTCCTAAGGTGAGAAAATGCCAATCGTGGCGAGAGATGCCAGTTTACTCATTCTTCGCGGCACCGATGTTCTCGAGTTCCTCGATGGCCTTTCGACCAATTTGGTTAAAGGTTTGCAAATCGGTGCCCATGTGCAGACGATTTTCACCGATCGTAATGCCCGAATTATCGATTTATGTACCTGCGTTCATATGACTTCATTCATCGCCTTAATCGGCCATTATCGTAATCAAGAGACATTGATAAAGCACTTGAATGGAAGGATATTATGCGCGGATGTGCAAATCTCTGAAGCAACCGAAAATAATGATTTCTTTATCGAAATAACCAAGGAAACCAAGGAATACAGCAGCGATATCACTGCGGTAAGACTTAGTGAAGCCGAGGTTTTACTCATCGCTGGCAAAGATAAGGGACCAGAAGTCGACATGAGTCAAGAACAGTGGAATGAATGGCGGATTGAAGAGGAACGCCCCGATGTCGGCCATGAAATAACCGAGAAATACCATCCTTTTTCCTGTGGATTATCCCACCTCGTTCACGAGGATAAAGGCTGCTATGTCGGCCAGGAAATCCTTGCCAGAATGCGCTCAAGAGGCACGAGGGGGCGCGAATTACAGCGTATGGAAAACGGCCGCTGCAAGCCGAGGTTCGTCACGACAAAGGGCGAATCCCATTGCTTGGCAATCATTAGAGTCAATAACCGAGAATCTCTTTGAGTTGCTGCTTGTAAAAATTGGCTGAGCCTTGGAGTGAAGCGAGTTCATCTTCACTCAAATCCAATTTGAAAATCTTCTCAACACCATTAGCACCAAGGATACAAGGCACGCCGATGTAAACATCATCCAACCCATATTCACCGCTGAGGAAACACGAGGCAGGGATGACTCGGCGGCGGTCGTTGAGAACCGACTCGGCCATTATCGCCGCAGCAGACCCCGGCGCGTAGAATGCAGAACCGTGCTCTAACAATTCGACGATTTCCCCACCACCGCTTGCGGTTCTGGCAGAGATTTCATCTATTCTCTCCTCGCTGATCAACTGGGTGATTGGTATGCCACTAACTGTGGTATAGCGCGGTAGAGGGACCATCGTATCACCATGCCCACCAAGGACCATTGGACTGACGTCTTCCTCGGCACAATTCAATTCCAACGCGATAAAATGAGCCATACGTGCACTATCGAGAATACCCGCTTGGCCAATCACTCTCTTGTGAGGGAATCCGGTGACCTTTTGCATATGATAGGTCATCAAATCCAGCGGATTGGTAACCATGATAATGACAGCATCAGGCGCATGATCTCTGATGCCAGCACCGACTTGAGCGACTATCTCGGCATTCTTGCCGATTAGATCTTCTCTACTCATGCCCGGCTTGCGCGGGAATCCCGAGGTGACTACGATGACATCAGAGCCAGCGATATCGGTATAATCTGCGGTTCCGGTAATAGTACCATTATAATTCAGCACATTTGCATTTTGACTTATATCGAGGGCCTTACCCTTGGCGAATCCTTCAAAGATGTCGAGCAGAACGATATCTGCAATCTTCATCTGCGCCAAGACCAAAGCACAAGTCGCACCTACATTACCCGCACCGATTACTGCTATTTTTCTACGTCCAGTTGCCATTTCAACCACTCCAATACTATCGGCCAAAAGGAGGTCGTCCATAAGGTTAGGCAGTGATGAGGGGGTTACTCGCTTTTGATTCAGCAACCGAGTCGTTCAAGAACCATATCAAAGTGGCATGAATTGTCCAGACATCTGCTGGAGGTATTCATATGCGAATTGGTGTGGTAAAGGAATCTCTTGGAGAAACACGTGTAGCTATAGTTCCAGGTAGTATGAAGAAATTGAAAAAAGCAGGTTTTGAAGTTGTTGTCGAAACCGGTGCCGGAGTATTAAGCAATTATCTCGATGAGGAATATGCCAAGGCCGGAGCCGAGGTTTCATCCCGAGAACAGGTATTGTCCTGCCCGATTATCATCGGAATTGGCTTGCCAGATGTTTCCACCTTGAACAAGGGACAGATCGTGGCTTGTGTCTCCGACCCTTTTCGACATCCGCAAAAGATCAAGCAATGCATAGAGGGTGGTATTACCTTACTCTCGATGGATATGATCCCGCGTCGCCTTTCTCGGGCTCAATCGATGGACGTCAATTCCAGTCAAGACAATCTCGCCGGATATAAGGCCGTGCTACTGGGCGCTGCCCATGTCGCACGTGGCATTCCGATGATGACTACTTCAGCCGGCACGGTTCGCCCGGCAAAAGTTGTGATAATGGGCAGCGGTATTGCCGGTTTACAAGCGATTGCTACCGCTAAAAGAATTGGAGCAATCGTCTACGCATCCGATGTTAGAAGGAGTGCTGCAGAACAGATAGAATCCGTCGGTGGACGATTTATCGAGGTCGAGGGAATGGATGACTTCGAGGACGAATCCGGCTACGCAAAACCGCTTACACCTGAGTTTATCCAAAAGGTTAACGATACCGTGTGCGATGTGGCAAAGGACGCTGATATCATCATTACCACCGCCCGAATATTTGGCCGACCTGCCCCGATTACCGTTCCTGCATCAGCGATTGCAGAATTCAAGAGAGGAGCGGTTGTTGTCGATATGAATGCCGATGTCGGTGGTAATTGCGAACTGACCAAGCCGGGTGAGGTGTTCACGACAGATAATGGCGTAATTATCGTCGGCACCTCAAATCTTCCAGGAACTTTAGCGACGACCGCCAGTATGCTCTACTCGAATAACCTGACCACTTTTATCACCAGTCTGGTCAAAGAAGGTGAAGTGGTATTATCAGAGGATGACGATGTTCTAGTAGGAGCAGCAGAGGGTTCAGATTTCCACATCGATGGCATGGGTGGTGTTCTTATCTGCAAGGATGGCGAAATCCACCCTAAGCAATCTCGTCTTGCGGGGGTGGTGCAATGACTCCAGAATTATTGATAGGTAGTATCACATTATTCGTGATGGCGATTTTCCTTGGCTTTGAATTGATTACCAAGGTGCCGCCAACATTGCACACACCACTGATGAGTGGGGCAAATGCGATTTCAGGAATCAGTATAGTCGGTGCACTTTTCGGAGCAAATGTCGCTTATGCTGGCGGTGATACCGCCATCAGCGGCATCTTAGCCTTCGTCGCCGTAGTCTTAGCGATGATCAATGTCGTAGGGGGTTTTGCGGTGACAAATCGCATGCTCAATATGATCGCTGGCAAGCGGAGGAGGGTTTGAGATGTTCGCAGATTGGGTTTCAATCGGTTATCTGGTCAGTGCAGCCCTTTTCATATTGGGTTTGAAGAAACTGGGCCACCCAAGAACCGCTCCACGCGGTAATCAACTCGGTGCTCTGGGGATGTTGGTCGCGGTATTGACCACGATTGCCGATATGCAATTATCAGGTGGGATATACTGGATCTTGATCGGATCTGGAATCTTACTGGGCGGTGCGATCGGTTATTGGATGGCGGTAAAGGTCGAAATGACCGGCATGCCTGAGATGGTAGCTCTGTTCAATGGTTTTGGTGGAGCAGCATCGGCACTGGTCGCCATGTCTGAGTCGATGAAATACATCGAGGGAACCTCTCTTCCACAAGGTCTCGAACTATGGGTAGTGATGATTGCTGTTGGTCTTTCGGCCTTGGTCGGCTGGATGACCCTCACCGGATCTTTGCTAGCAATGTACAAACTCAAAGGTGGTATCAGCGTATTTGGTAAGTGGATAAGGACCCCCACATGGGGTCCAAAATGGCTTAACCCAGTCAAGGTGATGTTATTCTTTGGAGTTCTCACTCTGATTGTGATGGCGGTCAAGGACCCTCTCAACAGTGACATCCTCTGGGCGATAATCGGTATCTCTTGTCTCCTCGGAATCGTTCTTGTCTTACCGATTGGCGGCGCAGATATGCCGGTAGTTGTGAGTTTGCTGAATTCTCTATCGGGAATCGCAGCAGCCTTTACCGGCTTCATCATCGGCAATAGCGTCTTGATAGTCGCTGGTTCACTAGTCGGTGCCTCCGGATTGATTCTCACTTTTATTATGTGTAAGGCGATGAATCGACGATTGATCGATGTCTTGTTCAAATCCTTTGGTGGCACTAGCGACAAGGCGGAATTGACAAGGACAAAGGTTGGTAGCGATGTTGAAGAAGTAGCGATGATTCTCGACGGCGCACAGAGAGTCATCATCATCCCCGGCTATGGGATGGCGGTCTCTCAATGTCAACACCAAGTCAAGGAATTCGCCGATCTCATTAGCGAAAAGTACGATACCGAGGTCAGTTATGCGATCCATCCCGTTGCTGGAAGAATGCCGGGGCACATGAATGTCCTACTCGCCGAGGCCAATGTGCCCTACGAACAATTGATCGAGATGGATGAGATCAACTCGGAGTTCCCAAATTGTGATGTCGCCCTTATTGTCGGTGCAAACGATACTACAAACCCGGCCGCAAGAAGTGGCGAGGGACCTCTTGCTGGAATGCCTATCATCGATGCAGATCTTGCTCGTTCGATAGTTATCATCAAGCGCAGTCTTTCAGTAGGTTATGCTGGAGTGGATAATGATTTGTTTTACATGGACAAAACCATGATGCTCTTCGGTGATGGTAAGTTGATGATGAGCAAATTGAATAACGCTATCAAAGAATCGTGAAGCTATCTTCTTCAAGCCTAGCCTCAAAGAGAAGGAACAACGTTCAAGAACGTGGTTTATGTGGGCGGGTCGTAGGTGATTACATGCGGACGATTACTCGACTAGCACTACTCACCTGCCTCTTGGTAATGCTCTTGGCTCCCGTCAATGGCTATCCGGGAAGTCAGACAACCACCGCCATGCAACCGCCATGGACCAATAATGGTGACTTGACCTTGAATACCGGCTGTACCTGTCATGGTGATGCAGCACCCTCAACCGCTGTAGTAATCTCAGTATCGGGGGTTCCACGTGCCTATGAAGTAAGTAGGACCTATAATTTCACGATTACCTTACAACATGCTAGTAATGCCGAAGGTGGTTTCCTATTGTGGGATAATGGCGCAGGCACATTTGAAGCCGGGGATGGCAGTGAGATGATTCTCGACGGCAGCACAGAAACCGGAGCAGTTGGCCATTACGAACCGGGGAATAACTGGGTGGTAAACTGGACGGCCCCTACTAGTGATGTGGGCGAAATACACTTCTCATTAGCAGGAAATGCGGTAAATGGCGCCGATGGTGCTGATTCAAATGACGCCTGGAATCTGCTACCATTCTCAAGTTCCGCACCAGGGACAGCAAGCGCAGAAGATGATGATTCCCTTGCGACAAAGACCGTTAGCGTCGGTGATTACGATGCTTTATTCGTTACAGCGAAGGACCCCGAAGCCCTCGAAGCCGAACTCCAAGCAGCGCTGGCTAAGAGTTATTTCGAATGGGGAAATATTTACTTCTGGAGCACCTTGTCGATTCTATTGATCGCTGGTGTTGTCCAAGGTGAATTCTACGAGAGACGATTTGGCGGCGGCCCAACTCACCTCGATATCTCAATCGCGGTGCCACAGGGACTTTTCAAGGGAGTTGTCACCCTTGGTTTGCTGATTGGTTTTGGTTGGGCGTGGGATAATGGTCAAGCGTGGGGCACGTTATTGGTCATTGGAATGCTAACACTTTGGTGTGGATATTCGGTATACCGAATTGTCGCCCAAGCACAAGCACCGGCAAATGACATGGATCGCGTGTGATGAGTCGGATGAGTGGATTGAAACTCGCCGATGATGACGATGTCCCCCTTGAACATCATCTAGGTGAATTCTCTTATCGTGCTTCACTATTGCTATTGCTCATTGCGATACTAACAGTGGTGTGGTCATTTCAGATAGATGCTATTCTCGCTTATACGATGCGTATTCTAGACCCCTGTAGCGATTCTTGTATGAACGTATTCGCACCTGCTGAATGGACGGCTTTGCGGTGGTTGAGTTCGGCCCTGCTCGCAATCATGAGCGCTGGCCCCCTCGTCATCCAGCAGATCTACTCGTTCTCGGCCCGTGGTCTAATGCCAGCCGAGAGACGTTGGCTGCTGAGTTGGCTTAGCAGCACATGGTTATTGGCTTGTGCTTGTATCTATTTGACAATGTATTATATCATGCCAAAATTATACAGCATGGGTCATTCTGTCCAAGCGGATATAGGACTTATCGGGCGCTATGATGCTGCGGAAACCCTCGGTATTTCCCTAGCACTAGCATGGTCAGAATTGATGGTTCTTATCGCGATATCTGCCTTGATTATCGCCGGAAAAACCCAGATGGTTCATCGAGAAAACGCCGATGGTTGGCGCTTGCGAATTCACGGAACAATGGTCATGCTTCTGTGGCTGGTAATGCCTGATTCAACCCCTGGGGCATGGATTGGAATCGCGATAATCTCGGTTGCATTAGTCGAGGTTTTTGCCCATAACCCACTGAATCAAAATATGCCCATCCCCCTCAAGATGAAGGAAATACTCGACACAGAAGGAGGATTGCGGCGAATATTGATGGCGGATTGCGCTTGTGAAGCAGCTTGTCCAAGAAATGGTGCTCCAGAAAATATTGGTATTTTCACTGCTGATGGTCTGTGCACAAGAGCGCTGGAGCGTGATTCATTATTAGAGATAATAGCCCACTCTAAAATCACGGATTTGATTATTACCGGATGCGATTCCTCTCCTCTCCCTACCTCCTTTAA
>Ga0066376_10001947_pt1 | contig 19636 bp, 15 predicted proteins | sample Knorr_S15_td_Bot_FD_77009 | JGI IMG/M metagenome (GOLD analysis project Ga0066376, IMG submission 77009) | Marine microbial communities from Southern Atlantic Ocean transect - Knorr_S15_td_Bottom_ad_5009_LV_A | ecosystem: Environmental > Aquatic > Marine > Oceanic | place: Southern Atlantic...
GCAGCCAGGCGCTTCTGCTTGCATCCGCAGCCGGCGCGACATCGGCACTTACCGGCAGCATCCTGCTGATCGCGTTCGTCGTCGGGTTGATCGTTTCGAACACTCTCATCACCATCGCATCGACGGCAGGACTCGTCGGGACTAGGCGACACCACGCCCTCTACACCCTGTTCGGGATTATCGTGGCGATATTCAGCCTGGCCCTGGGTTCGATGTTTGTGTTCGGTGCAGCTGCAAACCTGCCCGCCTTGCTGATCTAGCGCCTGCCACCGGCGAACCAACAGCAGCCGGGTGCCTGCTGCACACCTCACCGGGCAGGCGTAAACTGCCGCTCGCGCACCGAAATCACCACCCCTTCCCGGAACACACCGGGCTCCACACAGGACTCCCCATCAATGTCGAAACAGTACAAGGCCGCAATCGTTGGCTGCGGTTCAATTGGCCAGGCACACATGCAGGGTTACCAGCGGCTCGACAACGTCGATGTCGTCGCAGTCGCCGACCCGCTCGAGCCGGCCCGCAACATGTACATGAACGATTACGGCATTCCGCAGGGCTACGCAACTGTTGCCGAGATGCTGGAAAAAGCGCAGCCCGACATCGTTAGCGTGTGTGTTTGGCACCTGCTCCACGACACCGTGACCGCAGAGGTCGCGGCCGGGCCATCGGTGGAGGGAATAATCTGCGAAAAGCCCATGGCCATCGGAATGGGCAGGGCAGACGCCATGGTCGATGTCTGTGAAGCCAACGACGTGAAACTGGCCATATCGCACCAGCGCCGGTTCACGCCGGGGTGGGAAAGGGCGAAAGAGCTCGTTGAAGACGGTGCCATTGGCATTCCACTGCGCGCCGACCTGCGAGTACGCGACGGCCTCGCCAACTGGGGCACCCACTCGATCGACGGCGCACGCTTCATCCTCGGTGACCCGGTGGCCGAATGGGTGATGGGCGCAGTCGAACGGACCACCGACAAGCACGAGCGTGACACCGCGATCGAAGACTCCTGCATGGGCCTTATCCACTTCGGTAACAGCCTTCAGTTCTTCATCCAGTCCGATCTCTGGGACAGAAACTCCGATGCCGGAAAGTTCTTCATTCGAGGCACCGAGGGGATGCTGCACGTACGGGAGACAGTGCTCAAGCTTTTCAACGCCGATACCGGAGGCTGGAAAGATATCGACCTGGGCCTGAAAGAAGGCGACCAGGCCATCGGCGGAAACATGAACGCCGCGCAAACCCTTGAGCTGATCGAGTGGATCGAAGGCGGCAGTGAAAGCCGTGGCTCAGGACGAAAAGCGCGCGACACGGTCGAGGTGATGATGGCGATGTACGAATCGGCCCGTCACAACAAGGTCGTCCACCTGCCAATGCAGGAAAAGGAATACCCGCTCGATTTGATGATCGAAGAAGGCAAGTTGCCGCTCGAACGCGAGGGACGTTACGACATCCGGGGCTTCCTCGATCGGTCAAGCATCGATGAAACGCGTTACCAGCAGCTCCGCGACGACGGCCTGCCACACCACCAGGCCATGCGCATCGTTCACCAGGAAGTTGAAACCCAGGCGTAGCGCTTCCTGTTGAAGAAACTCGCCCGCGCTACCTGCCTACCGTGGGCCAACTACGGAATCCTGGTTGCCCGCGACTGCCAGTTCTTCACCCCGCAAGATCTCGTTCTCGTCGGGGATCAGCACGATTCGAGTGATCTCGATAGACATCTTGACCCCGGTCTCGACAACCGCCGACTCCCCGAACTGCATGGCGGGCTCAGCATTCGTCCGCGTATCGGCATCTGTCACCTTGCTCAAGTTCAGAATTTGTATGTGGGCGAACTGGGGGACCTCGTTCAGTACCCCAATGAAGCCAAGCAGTGTCGAATATTCCGCCGCCTCTGCATCTACGGCCACAACCCGGCCGTCATCGTCGACGGTGGTCACGCGAACATCAGGCGGCGTCGCGGCGGCGATCGTCGACGTCGTTTCGGCGAACCCAGCGGCACGGTCCTGGATCAACTCGCTTGCCGCGATAAGTCGCTCCGTTCGGGGTTGCGCCGCGTTCAACAGCGCCCTCGCCTCACGAATATCCTCCAACCTCAGGCTTCGCAAGTCGACCTGGTGTTCGATAATCCCCTGCCTGTACTCAGCCTGTTCAACTAACTCGGACTGGCCTGTAAGCATCTGGAGCGAACCGAAAAACCCGATCCCCAGCGCCACTGCCACGGCAACCCTGAATGCAGTCCGCCAGGAAAGCGGCCGTGGTCGGCAATTCCCCGGCCGATAGTCGAACTTCGGGGTTGGGAGCAGCGGCACCGGGGCACGCTGCCAGAACCGCTTGCCCGAAACTATGACGAGTCCGACGTTCGCTGCATACCTGCCGAACGTGATCAACACACTTTCGGCGACGTGCAGGGCCTGGAAGTTTCCCTCGGCCGCTTCTTTCAGGATCAACTTGTCGAGAGTGAGATCAGCAACCGCCCGCCTGGGTCTTGCATTATCCAGTGCGAGTTTCTTGGGCTTCCTGGCCTGGTCGATCGAATGACCACCGTACTCGTTTCGCCAACGGTAATAGGCCTGCTCGGTTACCGCTATCTGTCTTACTGCTCGTGCAACTGTTTCACCTCTGGCCAGAACCACTTCAACCTCTCGGAGTTTCCGTAAGATCTGCGCCGGACTGTGTCTTTTCCCTGGCATTTCTACCCCCTTTAAGAACCAGGGTTTCTAACATTTACCCTGGACTACTTTTTGGGGGGCAGGTCATCGAGATCGGCCAGTGCGCCTACAGCACGGGCGGTTCGTATCGCCACTTCTGCCGGGTCCATGTGGCGTGTACCAAGGTTTATCGAAACGACCTCGGCATCGTCTGCACCCCGCGGCAACTCCCAGGTCGAAGAAACGACAGTTCGGTAGCCGCGCGCCGCAAACGGGGCCGCAGCGTCGAGTGCGCCAGTTAGATCATCGGCGAATATCCCGATGACAGGGACAACAGGATCGTTCAAAGTTACGTCGTCAGCTCATGCGTGTTCGTGTACATGTGAACAAACTCTACATCAGCCCCATGCGTGACTATGCGAGTCCGGCACCCAGATACGGCGGTCGGCCGATCATTCCCGCGCCGATCGTTTCGTTGGTCGATTCATCGATGAGAATGAAGCTGCCTGTACCACGAACATCTGCATATTTATCGAAAATCAGCGGCTCGCTCGTTCGCAGCGTTACCTGGCCGATTTCGTTGAGTTTAAGCTCGTCGCAGAAGCCGAGATCCGATAAGGAGTTGATGTCGACCCTGCACTCAAGATCGCTCACCATCGCTCGTGCAGTGTGAGTTGTGTGCTTGATCCTGAGCATCACCCCGGATTTCAACGACGTGTGTTCGCTCATCCAGCACACCGTCGCATCGAAGCTATTCTCCGTGGCGGGTCGCTCGGTCGTACCGCTGAACATTGCGCCACGAGAAATATCGAGATTGTCGGAGATACGGATGGTCACCGCCTCGCCCTCTGTCGCCGAATTTGCATCGCCCTCCGGCGTTTCGATCGCGGTGATGCTCGTTGTCGCCCCCGAAGGCATAACCGCGATCTCCTGACCGACCTCGACTCGCCCACTTGCGATCGTGCCGGCATAGCCGCGGTAGTCGTGATACTCATTGCTCAGCGGCCGAATCACGTACTGAACGGGGAATCGGAAAGGCGTTTCCACCGTGTTATCGGGAAGTTCCAGATCTTCGAGATGAGGGAGCAACGGGCCGTCGATGTACCACGGCATACGGTCTGACTTCTCAACAACGTTGTCGCCCTCGAGTGCCGATATCGGGATGAAATGGTGCGATTTGATCTCGAGCTCGGTCAGCAGGTCGTGCAGATCGTCCTGGATCGGCCTGAAAAACTCTTCTTTGAAGTCGACCAGGTCCATCTTGTTGATACAGACGACAACATGCTTGATGCCGAGTAGCGCACCGATCACAGCGTGACGCCTTGACTGCTCGACCACGCCGTGCCGGGCGTCGACAATAATCAGCGCCACATCGGCGGTCGAAGCGCCGGTAACCATGTTTCTCGTGTACTGAACGTGTCCGGGAGTGTCGGCGAGAATGAACTTGCGTTTCGGCGTTGAAAAATATCGATACGCAACGTCGATCGTAATGCCCTGTTCCCGTTCAACTTTCAGACCGTCGGTAAGCAGAGCGAGGTTGAAGTACTCCGAACTCTGCCTGCGGCTGTGCTGTTCGGTAGAATCGAGCACGTCATCGTAGATAGCTTTTGAGTCGTACAACAGCCGTCCGATCAGCGTGCTCTTGCCGTCATCAACCGATCCAGTGGTGGCGATTCTCAGGAGTTCCATTTAGAAATACCCCTCACGCTTGCGATCTTCCATGGCGGCTTCAGCGGTGCGGTCGTCCGCCCTGCTAGCACCACGCTCCGACACACGGGCTACCGCGATTTCGGTGATTACCTGTTCGAGTGTCTCGGCATCGGATTTCTGGCCGGCCGTGATCGTCATATCGCCAACGGTGCGAAATCGGACCCGTTCCGTAAATATTTTTTCGCCGTGTTCGGGCTTCAAAAATTCGGAATATGCCATCAGCATGCCATCACGCTCGAACACTTCTCGTTCGTGTGCAAAGTAGATCGACGGCAGCTCTATCCCCTCTGCGAGAATGTATTGCCAGATGTCGAGTTCGGTCCAGTTCGATAGCGGGAACACCCGGATGTGCTGCCCGGGGTTAGTAAAGCCGTTGTAGAGATTCCAGAGCTCGGGCCGCTGGTTTTTTGGATCCCACTGCCCGAATTCATCTCGGAAAGAATAGACGCGCTCTTTCGCACGGGCACGCTCTTCGTCTCGACGAGCGCCGCCGAACACAGCGTCGAACTTGCCATCTCGAATCGTGTCGAGTAGTACCGGCGTCTGCAGGCGATTTCGAGAAGCTCCGGGCAGCGTGCTTGCCTGTACCCGACCACTCGTCAGTGCATCGGGCACGGATCCGATGACGAGATCGATTTCCAGGTTGGCGGCTGTTCTATCTCGATACTCGATCGTCTCGGGAAAATTGTGCCCGGTGTCGATGTGGATTATCGGAAACGGCAGCTTTGCGGGCCGCAACGCCTTCACAGCGAGATGCAGCATCACGATCGAATCCTTGCCGCCTGAAAACAGCAGGCCGGGTCGTTCGAACTCGGCAACGACTTCTCGAATGATGTGAATCGATTCAGCCTCGAGCGCGCGCAGCTGGCTTGATGTCAGCAGTTCGCTATTCGATTTTTCGGGGCTATTCATTGATTCGTGAGATTTCTGGGATTTCAGTTCAGCAGTTGATTTGGTGATTGGATTTTAGCTTTGATTTGTATTTGTGTGCGTCTGGTGAGTATGTGATTCGGGTGACGACCATTCGATCTGACCTACCGGGTATGCACAGTTTTCTGCACGAGCAATCGAACCCGTTTTCGGGGCGATGCGTCTGGCTGGAATGTCGAGTGGTCGTGGTTAGTTTCGAGTCAACAGGCAGCTTTTGTGTTTGTACAACACAGGCAGAAATTAACGCGCGCACAGCCCGTAGTCGGGGGGCACATACAAATTCTGTAACAGACCATCGTTTTATTGACCTTTGGCTCAACTGGTGGTTCATCTGTCGAGCCACCGTTTCGAGCAACCTGCTAATTCTGCACCTAGTTCACGCCATCGGCAATACACCTCGAACTGGAAATTGTTACAGCCGTGAGTCGATTTTCGGGGGCGCATTCCATTCGCTACAACAACATTTACCCTGGACTACTTTTTGGGGGGCAGGTCAAATCGATAACTGGAATATCGATTCTTCCACTCACATCCATGTGCGTCGATTCCGTGCCCACAGCCAGGTTTTTTCCGTTGTGTTCGGCTAACTGACGTCTCCGGTTGGCGAACGCGACTCATCGAGCAAGCAAGAATGCGAAAATCTGCCCATTGCCAGCAGGAATAGCGGCGTGTGCAGGTTTCCGGCAAACGGCACCCCTGCAAGCTAGGCCCTCGCTACCCTCACCGGCCGTCCTTCAACAGGGTCTCCGCTGACTACGACATTCGAAAGCGGTGCACTGAACGCATTTGCCGAAATCGTAATCACGTCATCCACCTGAAACTTCCAGTCCCTTGTGGGGTAACTCAGCTGACTGGTGCCGAAAAAGTGAACATGCGCATCGCCGGGCACCCTGTGCAGCGGATACTTGAAGTGATGGTCTTCGCAGTTGGCGAGCGTGTGCGACATATACTGCTCGCCTGTGTACAAAGGACCGCTCTCGTAGATCAGCCTGCCGTCGCGCTCCACCGCGCACTCCAGCGTCAATCCGTCGAACTCGAAATCGGTGACTAGTTCAGGCCCAATCGCGCACGACCTCAATTTCGACGGGGCGAGGTACAGGTAGTTGATCCGCTCCGTCTCGTGGTCGGACCACTCATTGCCCAGCGTGAACCCGACCCGGCGCGGCACCCCCGCCCTATCGATGAAGTAACAACCCGCCAGCTCCGGCTCTTCCCCGCCATCGAGCGCAAACGCCGGTAGCTCAAGGCCCTCACCCGGCCCCCGCAATACGGTCCCGTTGCCTTTGTAGAACCATTCCGGCGATGTCCCGCGCTCGCCCGCCTCAGGACTACCGCCATCGATGCCCATCTGGAACATCTTTGCCGAATCCGTGGCAGGTTCATCCGTTGGAGTATTACCGGTGGCAGCATCATCATCCGAGTGCATCTGATCACGCGATTTCGCACTGCCTGTGTGTGTTAAACCCGTCCCAGAAACCAGTATCCGGTGATCGTCAGGATGACCGAACGGTGCGACCAGGTACGGTGTACCGCCGCCAACGCGCGCCGCCAGCAGACCGCTGTAATCAAGGCGCGAAGCATCACCTTCCGAAGTGCCCGCCCCGGCCAGCGTCTCGTCAAACGATCTTCCCGAGGCCTGCGAGGCTTCGAACACGGCAAATACCGACGTTAACGTTTCGTCAGCAGCCGTCACGTCCACGACCTCTTCGCCAACGACATAGCCAACCCGGCGGCCATCGGCGCGCGCTATGGAGGGAATTACAAACTGTACTACTCGCATATGGCCCCAAATTCCTTTTTTGAACGACGTGGAGTGATGGTAACGGCTGATCGCGCGCCGGCATACAATCTTTCAACTATCCTTCTCCAGTAAATTTCATGGTCTTGTTCACGGCTACCCCCGAAAAAACCCGCTGCACACCCACCAAGCAAAGATACTAATGACCAGCCAGAGCGCAGCCTGCACCGAAACCGCCTTTACTATCGACACCTCGTCGATCAAGTTCGGCCCGGGTATTACGAGGGAGGCCGGCTACGAGCTCGATCGACTGGGCGCAAGCCGCGTGATGGTGGTTACCGACCCGCAGATGGCCGGAAGTGCCGCGGTAAACACGGCCACCAATTCCCTGAAGCAGGCAAATGTCGACTTCGCCGTGTTCGACCGGGTGAGCGTCGAACCGACAGACGTTTCTTTCAAGAAAGCGATCGAGTTCGCCGTAAATGGCAGGTTCGACGGCTTTTTGCCCGTCGGCGGCGGTTCGAGCATCGACACCGCCAAAGCCGCGAACCTCTACTCGACATACCCGGCAGATTTTCTCGAATACGTCAACGCCCCCATCGGCGAAGGCACACCCGTACCCGGCGACCTGAAACCACTCGTGGCCGTGCCTACTACTGCCGGGACCGGGAGTGAAACGACCGGGGTGGCGATATTCGACTTCGAAGAACTCGGCGCAAAGACCGGTATAGCCCACCGGTCGCTCAGGCCCGACGTCGGACTGGTCGACCCCGAGAACACCCGTTCGCTCCCGAAGATGGTCGCAGCCTGCAGCGGTTTCGACGTGCTCTGCCACGGTATTGAGTCATACACCGCCCTTTCCTTCTCGCAACGGGAAGCCCCGGTCTCGCCCGCCCAGCGGCCCACATACCAGGGTGCGAACCCCATCAGCGACGTATGGGCGCTGGCAGCTCTCGAAATGGTCGGCAACAGCATTCTCCCGGCGGTGCTCGATCCCGACGACCTCGTAGCCCGCTCGAACATGGCCATGGCCGCAACATTTGCCGGTGTCGGCTTCGGCAACGCAGGCGTGCACCTTCCCCACGGCATGTCGTACGCCGTCTCCGGCCTCGTCACGGATTATGCACCGGAAGACTACCCGCAGGGAAAAGCCATCGTCCCCCACGGCATGGCAGTCATCCTCAACGCCCCGGCCGTCTTCCGCTACACGGCGTCATCGAACCCCGAACGCCACATGCGCGCCGCCCGGCTTCTGGGGGCCGATATCGCGGGCGCAGGACCTGAAGACGCAGGCGATCTCATCGCCGATCGGCTGATCTTCATCCTCAAAGAAATCGGCGTCCCCAACGGCCTCGGCGGTGTCGGCTACACCCCCGACGACATACCCGCACTGGTCGAGGGAACCCTGCCCCAGCACCGCGTGACCAAACTGGCACCCCGCGCCACTGGTGCCGATGAACTGACCGCCCTCTTCACTGACTCGATGCAGCTCTGGTAGGAGCCGGCCCCGACGAGGACCGGTTTCCCGACCGAAGTAGAGGAATCTCGGCCGCATCCGCCGGACAGTCGAGACCCCGCGGTAGTTTCCGCCTGTTACCTGCAATCGCTCGATTCAAGCATCAGCTTCGTGTCTGCAGTAACCGATTCAGCATGGGTAAACGACACGCCGTGCACCGACTGGAACGTGAAGGACGTCGTGAACCACATCGTTGACGAAAACATATGGATGGTCGCGCTGTTCAATGGCCGAACGATAGCAGAGATCGACAATGAGTTTGAGGGCAACCTGGTTGGCGATGACCCGGCTGGGGTCTACGAACGTACCGCCAACGACGTAAAAGCCATACTGGCCGAGCCCGACGCCATGTCGAGGACCTGTCAGATTTCGTCGGGACCGGTAAGCGTGACCGAATACTCGAAGCAGCTGTTCCTCGACACGCTGATCCACGGCTGGGACATCGCTCGGGGCAGGACGCCACCCTCGACGACTACCTTGCGCAAATGCGCACACCTCTGGCGCAGGCAATCGCCGACAACGAGGGCTACCGGGCCGTATTTGCCGCCCCGACCACCGCTAGTCCCAACGACAATCCGCAAACTCACCTGCTGGGCCTACTCGGTCGAATCGGATAGAGTTACATCCTGTCGAACAGCCACGAACTTCCTCCTCAGGCCTGAAACGCGCACCGGTCCTGCGCATCGAGGAGGGCAACACATTCATCGAACTGAGCGGGTATCCTGCCCTCTAACAAATTCACCAGCGCGATAACGACCCCTCCCACGAGTAAATCCGAGTTCAATTGACAACCGATTTTTCCTTCATGCAACTGGCCGATCCCCAGTTCGGTATGTTCGCCGGTTCGAGCGGCAAGACGGATGAAGAAATCGCGACCTTCGCCGAACGCGGACTGCTTATTGGTAAGACCTCGAAGTTCGAGGGGTTCGCCCCCGAAACCGCGCTCTTCACCAGGGCCATCGAACACGCCAACCGGCTGAAACCGGCGTTCGTCGTGGTGTGCGGCGACATGATCAATGAAAGCGAAAACGACGACCAGATCGCCGAAGTAAAGCGAATCGGGGCCTTGCTCGACGATTCGATCCCGCTCCACTGGGTGGCCGGTAATCACGATGTCGCCGTCGACCACACAAACCCGGACCAGCAATCGATCGACCGCTATATCGACAACTTCGGTCCCGACTACTACGCCTTTTCACACGGTGGCGTCAGGTTCATCGCAATCAACTCGACCCTGTTCACGTCGCCCGGCGAACTGACGGACCGCGCGAAGGCCCAGCTGGCTTTCGTCGAAGCTGAAGCCATCATCGTCAGTAACCAGAACCCTTATTCGAAAAACGAAACCCCGGGCGCGGGGCGAATCGTCCTGTTCAGCCACCACCCGTTGTTCATCAATTCTCCCGGCGAAGCGGACAACCCGTGGTCGATCACAAAGCAGTATCGAACGCCCCTCCTCGAAATCGCAGCCGACCACGGCATCGCGGCCAACTTCGCGGGTCACTGGCATCGAAACAACATCGCAAACAAAAACGGAATCGAGGTCGTCAGCTCCGGCCCGGTCGGACTCCCGCTCTGGCACGACCCATCGGGACACCGGGTCGTAAATGTTACTTCCGTCGGAATCACCCACGAGTACCATTCCCTGGAAACGGACTGAACAAATCAATGGCGTTTGATCGCGAGGGCGGGATGATCCGCCAATCGTGTGAGAACGAAGACGCAAACAGGTAAATCCATTTAATGCCAGCATAGACAATTCTTTGTATTGACGACGAGCCGCAGGTTCTGAACGCGGTCGAACGCGATCTCAGGAGCCACTACGGGGCCAAGTACAGAATCGTAAAGGCCGGGTCGGGCGCAGCCCCTCCGCCGCACGCTCGATGTTTGACACCGTCGTGGAACGACTCCGCTCAACCGAGGGGTTGCTGCGACAGAGCGAAAGGATGGCGCAACTGGGAACGCTCACGGCAGGTGTGGCCCACGAACTGAACAACCCCGCCGCGGCGGTCAAACGAGGTGCAGCCCAGCTTGCCGAATCGGTCGAAGCGTATGGCAATTCCCAGCGCGCACTCGCAGGACTCGCGCTCACATCGCAACAGGAAGACGCACTGAACGCACTGCTCAGCGAAGTTGCCGGTGCCGCGCGGACTGCCGACGAAATCGACCCTCTCGACCGCAGCGATATCGAATACGAACTGCAAAGCTGGTTCGAAGAACGCAACGTCGAAAACGCCTGGCAGATCGGACCCGATCTGGTTAACGCCGGGTTTGTACGCCAGAAACTCGACGAGCTCGAAGAATCGTTCGGCACCGAGGCCGCGTCGCCGATAGCCGTACTCATCAGCAGGTCGGCAAGTGTCAGCAGCCTCCTGGAAGAGATCGGGCAGGCGTCCGGCCAGATTCCCAATATCGTCAGCTCGCTGAAGACCTACACGTTCCTCGATCAGGCGCCCGTCCAGACGATCGATGTCGCTGAAGGACTCGACAGCACCCTGCTCATGCTCAGGGGCAAGCTGAAGCAGGGCATCCAGGTCTACCGGGAATACGACGAAAACGTACCGGCAATCCAGGCCTTCGGCAGCGAGCTGAACCGGGCATGGACCAACATCATCGACAACGCCGCCAATGCCATGAATGGAGCTGGCAGTCTTACGGTAAGGGTCTACAACTCGGATGAAGACGTGATTATCGAGATCGAAGACAACGGACCCGGAATTCCAGAAGACATCCAGCACCGGATTTTCGACTCGTTTTTCACCACGAAAGAACCCGGCAAGGGAACGGGACTCGGCCTCGATATCAGCTACAACATCGTGGTCCACAAGCATCGCGGCAACATCACCGTACTATCGGAACCCGGCCGCACGTGCTTCCAGATCACCCTCCCGATCGAAGGCGATCTGGTCGGCAACGACTGAGGGACTGGAAAAATCGAGCACTGTTCGCATGCGTGTCATCCCGAACACACGTACACGGTCAACCAGTTCAGATCGGTGTTGGATTTGACTCTGCTACATCGAGATTGAGCATTGGCCTGATATTCCGCAGGTCGCGGGCCATCATTTCAGGCCCCACACGGCCAACGAAATCCGATCCCCACTGGTGAACATTTCAGCGGGCAAGTACCATCGCATAAATAATCCACCAGCTGCCACAATGGAGAAGATGAAGGCATGAATCTCTCAGCCCTAGCAGGGATCGACCGGTTTCGGGTATCCGTCTTGACCGGTGCAGTTTTGCCATTGCTCATCGTGGCCTGCGGCTCGGACTCAGGCGAGGCGGCAACGCCCGGAGTGGACGCCCCCGTCATCATCCGAAACGGCGACGTGTTCGATGTAGATTCGTTCGTCAATGCCGGATGGAAGAAGTCGAAGGAATTCTCGATCGAAACGGTGCCCGACTCGAACGCGATCTGGTTTGGGTTCTACAAGAGCCAGGACGTGGAGATTCGCTTCTACGACTCGCACGCAGATGCGATGGGCCCCGGTATGGCCTCGGCGAACTCTGCCGTGAACCGTGTTTCAAACGCGAATCTCGAAGGCAACGCAATTTTCGCAAGTGGACAGCGCAAGCAGTACAGCGATTTTTTGGTGGCAGGCAACACCGTCATTCTTTGTCAGTCACTCATCGAAGTATGCGAAGAACTGGTCGAAAACATCCGGTAATTAACAAGCTCGAACATCCCGTAGTTAACGCGCTCGCACTCTGAACCCTCACGGCAAGGGCCCGGCCAGCTAAAACCCGACTCCCCGACCCCTGCGGAGGGACCTCGCCAGAGAACGTCCAAACCGCAGAAAAATCAACGCCCAACCTCAGATCTCAACAACCACCCGTCCCGAGCCCCTCGAAGGGTCCACATCCTGAGCCTGTCTGCCCTGAGCTTGTCGAAGGGTCTATTTAGAACGGCACCGACCCGCAGACCAACTCGCGGTGCTAACGTAACGCCGCCCCGCACTACGAGCGACTACTCCGAACCGGGTCTATACTGCCCTCATCTCATCAGGCTGAAGAACACTCGTTCCCGAACCAGCCAACCTGCCCAAAGGAGCATCCGCTATGAAGATGTACATCAACGGCAACTGGACGTCTGGCACATCTCAAATAGAGGTAGTCAACCCCTACTCTGGCAAACCAATCGACACCGTTCCGGCAGCCACTGTCGAAGATGTCGAGATGGCGATCAAGAGCGCCGAACGCGGCGCAAACGCCATGCGCGCGCTCAGCGCGTTCGACCGGTATGAAATCCTGATGCGTGCAGTCGTTCTGTTGAACGAGCGCAGGCAGGACCTCGGTGAGACGATTACCAACGAAGAAGGCAAGGTCATAAGCGAGGGTCTGCTCGAAGTCGACCGGTGCGTCCAGACCATCACCTGGTCAGCGGAAGAGGCAAAACGGCTCTTCGGTGAGACGATTCCGCTCGATGCCGCACCGGGCAACGAAATGAAGTTCGGCTTCACAGTGCGGGTCCCGGTCGGCATCGTGGTCGCCATCTCGCCCTTCAACTTCCCGCTCAACCTCGTCGCGCACAAGGTCGGCCCCGCAATCGCAGGGGGCAACGCCGTCGTCATAAAGCCGGCCAGCGACACCCCGCTATCGGCGCTCAAACTCACCGAGATACTGCTCGACGCCGGCCTCCCGGCCGAGGCCATCCAGTGCGTTACCGGCTCGGGCAGCGCAATCGGTGATGCACTCGTGTCCAATCCCGCAGTCCGCAAGGTCACCTTCACCGGTAGCCAGGAAGTCGGAGAACACATCACCCACACCGCCGGGCTGAAGAAGGTAACGATGGAACTCGGCTCGAACTCGCCCCTCATCGTCCTGCCAGATGCCGATATCGACAAAGTCATCGCGGCCACCGTGCAGAGTGGCTACTCCAACGCCGGCCAGGTGTGCATCTCGACCCAGCGGGTCATCGTCGATAAGTCGGTGTACAGCGACTTCCTCGACGCCCTCGCACCCAGTGTCGAGGCCCTCTCGACCGGTGATCCGATGAGAGAAACAGTGAATGTCGGCCCGATGGTGCGCGAGAGCGACGCAGCACGCGTCGAAAGCTGGATCCAGGAGGCAGTCGGTGCCGGTGCCCGGCTCGTTGCGGGTGGCGGCAGGGACGGCGCCGTCGTACGACCGGCGATACTTGCTGACGTCGACCGCAACATGCGCTTCTCCCGTGACGAGTTGTTCGGGCCTGCAGTCGGCGTAACGCCCGTGTCCGGCATCGACGAAGCCATCGAGTTTGCAAACGACACGCGCTTCGGGCTTTCGGCCGCGATCTTCACCGAAAACCTCGACAACGCGATGAGATTCGCACTGGAAGTCGATTCAGGCAACCTCAACATCAACGGCGGCACCCAGTTCCGGGCCGACCTGATGCCGTACGGGGGCCTGAAGGACAGCGGAATGGGCAAGGAAGGCCCCCGCTACGCGGTCGAGGAGATGACCGAACTGAAAATGGTAATCATGCACCGCTCGTAGGTAGCGCACGGGCACCCCGTAGAAGCAGTCAGCCGGAACTCGTAGTAAAGAGGCGGTACTCGTTCCGTAGTCCGTTGTGCTTTTGGTTGTCAAAAATAAGAATGCGATGGGGCCAATCGATTTCGGTTGGCTCCACGATTGACCCAGAAGGAAAAACATTGACACGAATCCATAGTGTTTTCGGCCGAGAAATTCTAGACAGCCGCGGGAACCCAACCGTTGAAGTGGATGTCGTGCTCGTCGATGGTTCTAAAGGCAGGGCGAGCGTGCCGTCCGGGGCTTCAACCGGAACACGTGAGGCTGTGGAACTCCGTGACGGTGACCCGAGCAGGTACCTCGGCAAAGGGGTTCGAAAAGCAGTCGGGTTCGTCAACGGGGAGATCGCCGCAGCGGTCCTGAATTTGGACGCCGAGGACCAGGCGCTGATCGATAACAAAATGATCGATCTGGATGGAACTTCTAACAAATGCAGACTCGGAGCCAACGCCATTCTGGGGGTCTCTCTTGCCGTTGCCAAAGCCGGGGCGGCGGTGGCTGGTAAGCCACTTTACGAATACCTCGGTGGCCCCGATGCCAATCTCCTGCCCACCCCGATGATGAACATCATCAACGGCGGCGAGCATGCTGCAAACTCGATCGACTTCCAGGAGTTCATGATATTTCCAGCAGGCGCCCATAATTTCGCAGAGGCCGTCCGGATAGGTTCGGAGATTTTTCACACCCTGCAGACCTCGTTGCACAAAGCCGGCCACAACACCAACGTTGGCGACGAAGGTGGCTTTGCCCCCGATATGAAACGGGCAGAAGAAGCCCTCGATTTCATCGTCAAGGCAATTCAGGACGCGGGCTACCGGCCGGGCGAGGAAGTAAGCATTATTCTCGACCCCGCATCATCAGAGTTTTTTAAAAACGGCGAATACAACTACAAGGGTGAAGGCCTGGTTCGTTCTGTCGACGAGCACGTGGAGTACCTCGAAAAGCTTGTGACCAAATACCCGATTGTCTCGATTGAAGACGGGGTGGCGCAGGATGACGAAAAAGGCTGGAAACTCGTCACCAAACTCCTCGGATCGAGATGCCAGTTGACCGGGGACGACCTTTTTTGCACGAATCCCAGCATCCTGCGTGAAGGTATAAAAAACGGGATCGCAAACTCCGTCTTGATCAAGCTGAATCAAATCGGAACTCTCACTGAAACCCTGGAAACAGTGAAGATCGCCCACGATGCGGGCTATTCGATCGTCGTCTCTCACCGTTCGGGCGAGACGGAAGATGTCACTATTGCCGACCTGGCGGTCGCCACAAGTGCCGGCCAGATTAAAACCGGCTCGCTCTCCAGGTCTGATCGGACATCGAAGTACAACCAGCTGATGCGAATTGAAGAAGAACTGGGTTCAGAGGCAAGATTCGCGGGACTCTCGACCGTAATAGCATCGTCTTAGCCAGCGAATTACCGCTTACAGACGCTGAATTCACGCTGACAACAACCGAATCCGTTCAGCCAAAGTCCTGCCTGAAAACCGATGGCCCGTCTAACTCCGGGCATCTCCACTCGCCTACGGCACGTCCATCCGGCGGAGTCGGCGGATCGAAAGCAGTAGGAACAACGCAAACACCGCCACCGACGCGCCGATCGCCACGGCGAAGCTCAGGTTATCGCCCACTCCAAACCTCCGTTCGTCAATACCGTGCATCAGCGCGATCGAATAGTGACGAATGCTCAGGAACCGCACGCCGCCGACAAAGCTCGAGAAAAGACCTTCCCACAGGAACACGTACAGCAGGCCAAATCCGATAGCCCGGGTAGTCATGAGGCCGGCCCAGATAAAGATCGATGAATACAGCGCCACAGCCACGAACGCGCCCACCGAAACCGCGAGCACCGCAGTCATATCCCCATCGTAAAAAAGCTGGCTCGTAATGAACGCACTGCCCACGAGGAAAGGCACCGAAACCGTCATCGCACCCAGCAGTTTGGGAACCACGATCTGCCACCGCGGAATCGGCGAAAGCGTCAGATTGGCCAGCGTCCGGTCTTCAATCTCGTTCGCAAAAGCCGCACTCGCTATGGCCAGCACCACCAGGGGCAAAATCGAACCCGACAGCATCCCGTTGATAACGATGCCCTCGAAATCCTCGTTCGATGGCGGATCGTCGACCATCGTTGCGATCAGCCCCATCACCACCGGCAACGACGCCAGTACTATCGTTATCAACAGTCGCCAGCGGCCGGAAAGCTGACGGAGTGTAAGCCTGTAAACCGATCCCATCGCTAGCGGTCCACCAGGTAACCGAACACGCTCTCCAGCGAGTCGTCCAGCGGCTCAACACGGTGCACCCTGATCGACGACGCCTTAGCAAGGCGCGGTAACTCAATCTGCAGGTCGCGCACGTTCCGGCTCAGCACCACCAGCGCGCCATCGGGGTCGATATTCACCGCGTCGACCGATTCGAGCTTCACCAGCGCAGAAGCGAGTTCGCGCGGCGAATCGCTCAGCAGCCTCACGTGGTACGGCCGCTCGTCCAGCGCCGCCCTGATCGCGTGGAAATCGCCCGAAGCCGCCAGCTTGCCGTTGACGATCAACAGCACCGTCTCAGCGATCTGCTCGACCTCCTCCAGGATGTGAGAAGAAATAACGATCGTCCGGCCCTCGGCCGCCAGCCGTTTCAACAGGCTCTGGAAATGCACCCGCTGCCGGGGGTCGGCCCCGTTCAACGGCTCGTCGAGAATCAGAATTTCCGGCTCGTGCACCAGCGTCGCCGCCAGCCGCATGCGCTGGCGCATTCCCCGCGAGTAGGTGCCCATCGGACGGAGCGATGCATCGGCAAGATCGACCAGTCCAATGGCCCTGTCGGCCGCCGTATCAATATCGGCCACGCCCTTGAGACGAGCCATCATCTTCACGAACTCGCGGCCCTTCATGAACTGGTAGACCGTTTCGTGCTCCGACATCACACCGATGCGCCTGTACAAATCGGAATTGTTCCGTACCGACTCCCCAAACACCGTAATGGACCCGTCGGAAACTTTAGCAAGCCCGGCAATCATCCTCAGCAACGTTGTCTTGCCGGCGCCGTTCGGACCAAGCAAACCTGTTATCCCCGGCCTGATGTCGAACGTCACTTCGCTCACCGATACGACATTCCCAAACCAGCGCGAAACGTGATCGACTTTTATTACTGCATCAGAACCGTTGATTGTCATGCCGACAACCTCCGGTAGCGAATCCACAGTATCCCGGCAGGAACGAGCGTCCAAACGAAGAACCAACCGACCAGTATCCACGATGCGAACTCACCGGCGGGCGCATGACTCACCACGTCGCTGACCTCACCGAAGATCACGTCGTTGACGTGCACCGGGATGTTGCTCAGGTTGAACATGGATATCCACTGCCCGACCGTGCCGCCAATTTCCTCGGCAAGACCGGTCGTGAACGGTGTCGAAATAACAAACAGCCCCACCAGGAACGCCGAAGCGTAGGCGCGACGCGTGGTAAACCCGGCAGTGAGCAACGCGAGCGTGGTTGTGTAGGCAGCTATAGCCGCCCCTGCAGTCAGGAACCTCGGGATGTCGAGCCAGTTGTCGATGAAATAATCGGCAGGCACCGGGTCACCCATCACAAGGCCGGTCAGCAATATCAACTGGGGCAGCCAGGCAACGAGCAACATCACCGTGAAAAACGCAGCCCACCGGGCGATTATGTAATCGGAACCCGTCAAGGGCCGAACAAGGTAAAGGCTAATCACACCATCACGGCGATCGGGGCACAGCAGTTCTGGTGCACTGATAGCCGCGAAAATAAACAGTATGATCGATGCGATTCCGTAGTAGTCAGAGTGCGACGGCAGGTCCAGTGCTTCCGCAGGTCCCGCACCCGCGAGCCGATCAACCGTACCGGCCACCAACGCCAGGACCAGCGCCACCATGACCAGCACCCCAATGAACAGCCACGGCAGGATCTTCGCACGCGTACCGCGGCCGAGCCCCAGTGAATTCTGCAGGCCGTCTTTGTAAACCGAAAGCCGCGCACGATTCCGGCCTTCACGCGGACCATCGTAATGCTGGTAGCCGATATCGAAGACCGTGCCTTCGGCCCTGGCCGGGTCCGGCAAAGTCGTCATAATCTGGTCCCATCGCTGAAATCATCGCCCTCACGCTCAAAAAGCTCAGCAAGGGCCCGCCTCCGCGGCCCCATGCGGCGTAGCGGCGTTTCGGTCTCTACCAGTGCATCTCGTATATGGTCGTACACCGACTCATCGGACCCTTCAACATATATTCCGGCACCGTCAGCGGTCACCGCCACGCCCCGCTCTCCGAGCGCTGCGACAAGTTGATCGTGATTGGTATCCACCTCGATAAACACAGTCTCGGTCTCTTCCGTAAAACTCCGCACTTCACCCGACTGCACCAGCCGACCCTCCTGAAGCACGATGATCCGGTCGCACGTGCGCTCCACGTCGGCCATCAGGTGGGAAGAAAACAGAATGCTGATGCCAAACTCGCGATGAGTCTTCCGTACAAGGTCGAGCATCTCCTCACGCCCCGCCGAGTCGAGCCCGGCAGTCGGTTCGTCAAGAAGAATGATCGCCGGGTCGTGCACCAGCGCCTGCGCAAGCTTCACCCGCTGCTTCATACCGGTCGAATAACCACCCATCGCCCGGTAACGCTCCTCAAACAGGCCGGCGTGGCGCAGGGTATCGGCAGCACGGGAACGCGCATTCGAAGGCGGCAGCCCGCTAACCTCTGCCATATGAGTAAGAAACTCGGCGGCCGTCACATTGCTCGGCAGGCAATCGTGCTCTGGCATGTAACCGAGCCGCGACCGGATGATGATATTCTCCGAAGCGTTCTCGCCCAGGATCATCGCCGAACCTGAAGTCGGCTTCAGCAGGCCTAGAAATATCTTGATCGCAGTGCTCTTGCCAGCGCCGTTCTCACCCATGATCCCGGTGATCCCGTCCGAAATATCGAAGCTAACGTCGTTAAGTGCAACTACTTCGCCGTAGTGCTTCGTAAGGTTTTGCGCGCTGAGTAGTGCTGCCACGGAGGCGAATCTTAGACTATTTTTTGACCCGACTTCTCGCCGGCCCACCCTGAAGCTACCTAGGTTTGGCCCATGCGCATCACCCTAGGGGGGGATATTTTGCGGACAGACGAGATCAGGCCGATCGATATAGCCAGGAAAATCGCACCGACAACCCCAACCAGCAGGCCGATCGTCTGCCAGTCGATGTCAAGCATCACCGGCGGCACGACGCGCACGCCTTCACCCGAGGTCACAAGGAACGGAATGATCGTCACACCCATCCGCATGCCCAACACCGCGCCCACAATTACCGCCGGGACCAACACCATCGTCAGTTCCAGTACCATCAGGCCAAGCACCTGCCGCGTCGTGAGTCCCAGCGTCCTCACCACCGCGTACTCGACCATCCGCGAAGCGAACGTGACCTGCGAATAGACCAGGAAGCCGACTGCACTCGCCGTAAGCACCGTAGTGAACGCAATCGCCAGCAGCGCGCGCCAACCGGCCGAAATCAGCGGGTCGACCGCGGCATCGAGCAACAGCTGGTCCTGTGCGATCACCGAAAGTGGTGGGACCGACCTGATCTGCCTCAGAC
>Ga0066376_10001949_pt1 | contig 19620 bp, 23 predicted proteins | sample Knorr_S15_td_Bot_FD_77009 | JGI IMG/M metagenome (GOLD analysis project Ga0066376, IMG submission 77009) | Marine microbial communities from Southern Atlantic Ocean transect - Knorr_S15_td_Bottom_ad_5009_LV_A | ecosystem: Environmental > Aquatic > Marine > Oceanic | place: Southern Atlantic...
GAACCGTTTGACGCTGGCGCTGGCGCTGCTGCGCGATCCGGTGTTCGACTGCCTGCTTAGCGGCCGCTCGGCGTTTGACGATTTGCCGGCGACAATGGCCCGGCTCGCCGCCGAACCGGGCGGCGCGCTTTGCCATGTTGTCGTCTATTCATAAAGGAACCCGGTATATGTACTGCGTCACCGTTCGCGACAGCATGATGATTGCGCATTCGCTGCGCGGTGCTGTGTTCGGGCCGGCCCAGCGGCTGCACGGGGCCACTTATGTGGTCGAGATAACACTGTGCCGCCCGGACCTGGATGAAAACGGCATCGTCGCCGATATCGGCCGCGCGGCCGCGTTGCTGCGCGATGTTCTGGCGCCATACGCGTATAGAAACCTGGACGATTTACCGGAATTTTCGGGCCGCAACACAACCACCGAAATCCTGGCCAAGACCATCTTTGAGCGCTATGCCGACGGCGTGCGCGCCGGCCGGCTCGATGGCGATAGCGGCACGGCAATCGCGTCCATCGCCGTGACCTTGCGGGAAAACCCGGACGCCTGGGCGCGCTATGAGGCTGCACTGCATGGCTGAAGCGGCGTTGATTTTCGTCGTTCCGGGGTTGCTTGACCAGCGCACCGGCGGTACGCGCTACGACCGCCGTATTATTTGCGAATTACGCAAGACCGGCCGCACGGTCGCGGTGGTGGAACTTCCGGGATCGTTTCCGTTTTGCGACCGCGTCGCCATGCAGGCGGCGCAAGCGGCGTTGGCGAAATTCCCGGACGGCGCGACCGTGGTGATTGACGGCCTGGCGCTGCCGGCCTTCGCCCCGGTGCTTTTGGCGCATCGGGCGCGGCTGTCCCTGATCGCGCTGGTCCATCATCCGCTGGCGCGCGAATCCGGCTTGCCGCGGCTGGCGCGCCAGCAATTATTCGACAGCGAACGGGACCTTCTACGCCATGTGGCTAAGGTCATCGTCACCAGCCCGGCGACGGCGAAAATGCTGCACCTCTACGATGTCGATGCCGGCCGGATCGCGGTCGTGCGGCCGGGAACCGACCCGGTTTTCCAGACATCGCGGCCGAAGCGCGGGACCGTGCGGCTGCTTTGTGTTGCGTCGTTGGTCGCGCGCAAGGGACATAGCGCGCTGATCGCGGCGCTGGCCGCTTGCGCGCCGCTGGATTGGCGTCTCGATTGTCTCGGGGCGCTGGACCGCGACCCGGCCGTGACGGCGGCAGTGCGGTCGCACATTCACCGCTACGGGCTGGACGGACGAATCCGCTTGCTTGGCGAGGCCGATGACCTTGCGTTGACGGCGGCCTACCGCGCGGCGGATGTTTTTGTGCTGGCCTCCGCGCTGGAAGGATATGGTATGGCGTTCGCCGAAGCGCTGGCGCATGGCCTGCCGGTAGTCGGTAGCGGCGCTGGCGCGGTACGCGAAACTGTCCCGAAACCAGCCGGCCTGATCGTGCCGGTTGGCGATGTTGCCGCGCTTGCGGGGGCCTTGGCGCGAATCATCGCCAATACGGCGCTGCGCGCCATGCTGGCCAAGGGCGCCGCTGCGGCAGCGGCGAATTTACCGGACTGGCCGATGGCGGCGCGAAGATTCGCCGCGGCCCTGGCGCGGCCATGAAATCGGGGTTCAGCGCGCAATGGCTCGCACTTCGCGCGCGCGCCGATACCCGCTCCCGCTCCCGGTCGCTGGCCGTGGCGTTTCTGGATCATCTTCGGCGGCCGGCCCATGTCCTGGATCTGGGCGCTGGCGCTGGCGCCAACGCCCGTTACCTGGACGAGCTGGCGGTGGGGCGCGCGCAAAAAATCACCTGGCGGCTGGTCGATCGCGACCGCGCGCTGCTCGACAGCGGCGCCGGATTACCCGGTGCGGCCCGCGATGTGCTGGATTTCGCCGCCGACCCCGCTGTGCTCGATCTTGAAGGGGTGGATGGAATCAGCGCATCGGCGCTGTTCGACCTTGTTTCAAGGGATTGGTTTGCCCGTTTCGTGAACGCGGCCGCGCACCGGCCGTTGCTGCTGGCGCTGAGCGCGCATGGCGAACATCGCTGGTTCCCCGGCGATGCGGAGGACGCAGCCGTCATGGGCTGGTTTGCCCGCGACATGCGGCGCGATAAGGGGTTTGGGCCCGCCATGGGGTTCGCCGCGCCGACGGTCATGGCCGAATGTCTGGCCGATGCCGGGTATCGGGTTCGGCTGGCCGCCAGCAATTGGCGGTTGAAGCGCGATCAACCGGCGATGCTTCACGCGATGATCGATACGGTCGCCGGCACCGCCGCCGCGCAAGGGGACCCCGAACGGGCGGCCGGATGGCGCCGCCGCCGGCGCCAATGCGCAGCCGATGGTTTGCTGGAGCTTATCGTCGAACACCGGGATATCTTGGCGCTTTCCGGCGGGGCGTGAATTATGCCAAAATAGCGGTACCCTGCTTGGATAGAGGGCTTTGGATTGGGACCGCAACGGGTATTTGACGCATGGCCGCAGGGGGAAGATTGTCGAGCAAGAAAATACTCATCGTCGATGACGATGAGGTATTGTCCAATTCGCTTTGCGAGCAATTGCAGTTACACGAAGAATTTGAAACCGTGGCCTGCGGCACCGCCCGCGAATCCCTGGAGGTGGTCAAGAAACGCTATTTCGACGCCATTCTGCTCGATGTCGGCCTGCCGGATATGGATGGCCGCGAAACATGCCGGCTCATGCGCCGTGGCGGCGTGAAGGTGCCGATCATCATGCTGACGGGCGCGGATTCCGACGCCGATACGATTCTGGGTCTCGACGCCGGCGCCAATGATTACATCACCAAACCGTTCCGGCTGGGCGTCCTGCTGGCCCGGCTGCGCGCGCAACTGCGCCAGCATGAACAAAGCGAGGATGCGGTCTTCGTCATCGGGCCGTATACGTTCCAGCCGAGCGGCAAGATCCTGCTGGACGAATCCGACCAGCGAAAAATTCGCCTGACCGAGAAAGAGACTGCGATCCTGAAATATCTATACCGCGCCGGCGACAAGGCGGTCGATCGCGATACTTTGCTGGGTGAGGTCTGGGGATACAATGCGGGGGTCACCACGCATACGCTGGAAACCCACGTCTACCGGTTGCGGCAGAAGATCGAAAGCGACCCGTCCAACGCGGCCATTCTGGTCACCGAGCCGGGCGGTTACCGCCTGATACCCTAACGCCGGCTTGATGGGAACGCCGCCGGCGATTCCCATCAAGTTTATTGTCATTCAGGCGAGCGCCTTGACATCGGCCACCGTTTTGCTGGGCTCGGGCCGCCTGGTGTAATCGACATCGACATCGGCAACGCGAATGATACCGCCGGAATCGATCACGAAACGAGCCGGGACCGGCAATGTCCAATTGTCATCGCCATTGTATTTCGGCAAGTCGATGCCGAAACCGCCATATATTTCCTTTACCGCCGCCGGCACTTCGAAGCGCAGGCCAAGTTTCGCCGCATAATCATTGCGCGGGTCCGACAGTAAATGAAAATTCAGCGCATTCTTGTCCATCATGGCGATGCTGTGTTCCGGTAAATGCGGCGTCAGCGCCACCAGGCTGGCATTGTGTTCTTCGAGCTCTTCAAGGATGGCTTGCAAAGCATACAGCTCTGCATTGCAGTAGGGTCACCAAGTCCCTCGAAAGACACTGAGCACGACCGCGCCCTGCCCCAGCAGGTCGGCGGAATGTACTTCCACGCCGTGGGCGTTGCGCAGCGAAAATTCAGGCAGAAGATCGCCCGGTTTGGCGACCTTGTCGAGAATCCCCGACGCCCGAAGATCGGTGGTGGCCTGGCCCATGATCGCCCGCTTGTCGGCTGGGATTCTTTTGCTGGATCCCTCTCGCATGGCGTCCAGTTTTTCGGCTAATGACATTCGATGCTCCCTTCGTTTCTGCTTCATAGGTAGGGTTGCAAACCTGCCCGGCAAAGGGGCGGATTATCACTTTTAATTGACCACCCAACTGTCAGGTAAATATTGGCAGGACTTCCTTGGCGAAGTCCCGGAGCGATTCCTGCGTGCGCGTCGATAGCAGGACATAGTCTATGCCCTCTTTCGCCATCCGTTGCAGCCGGGCAATAATATCGTCCGGCGTGCCGATCAGCAAACCGTCCTCCGCCGCCTTGCGCAGATTGGCGTCGGACACCATGGAAGATTGTGTCTTGCCATCGGTTGAGCGGCCGAATGCGTTCATCATTTCGAGATGCTGGATGCGCTTGACGATTGCATCTTTCCGCTCTTCATCGGTGCGGGTGATTACCAGTCCGCGCGCCACGGCCACGCCCAACGGATCGTAGACCCGGCCCGCTTTGGCAAGCGCCTGTTTGAAGATCGCCAGCCGTTCGAAGATGACATCGATAGTCTGGAACTGGTCGAGGAACAGATTGTAATTTTCCCGCGCGGCGTATCGCAGCGATTCCGGCCGGCCCGCCGCCAGCCACAGCGGCGGATGCGGTTTTTGCGTGGGTGCGGGCTCGACAATGATGTCGTCGAAGCGCCAATAATCGCCGTCATGGGAGAACCGGCCCTCGGTGGTCCAGGCCTTGCGGATCACGGTTATCGCTTCCTCGAACCGTGCTGTCGCCTCTTCCATCGGGATGCGGAAACCATCGAATTCAAGGGGGCGGTACCCCTTGCCGACCCCGAAATCGAATCGGCCCTTTGACAGCACATCGAGGGTCGCCGCCTGCTCGGCGATCAGTGCCGGATTGTGCCAGGGCAGGACGACAACGGCGGAGCCGAGCCGTATTGTCGATGTCTTGGCGGCGAGGAAGGAGAGCAGGTTGAGCGACGCGGATACCTGCCCCATGCCGCTGAAGTGATGTTCGACCAGAAAGTTGCTGTGATATCCGAGCTCTTCGGCTTCAACCACTGACTCGATATAGGCGTCATAGCCGTCGCGGTATCCATCCATGCCGCCCGGCGTCGTGCGGGCGCCGCCAAACAAACCAAATTTCATTAACCGGCATCCCGAAAATTCCGATTCATCTCTGGCCGCCAGTCTGACAGTTGGCCGAAACCATTGCAACGGTGCGATGGACCTGATTGGGTGTGTGCTGAAAGGGGTGCCCCATGATCGATCATATTTCTATTGCCGTATCCGATTTGGCCCGCAGCGCTGAATTCTATGAAACCGCCCTGGCGACAATCGGGCTGAAGCGCCTGGTGGAGCGGCCCAGGACGGTCGGGTTCGGTAAGAAATATCCGGAATTCTGGCTCAATGCACGGCCCGGTATGGCGGCGGGCGTGGATGGCACCGGGGCCCATATCTGCCTTCGCGCGCCAAGCCAGGACGCCGTGGCGGCGTTTTACGCGGCGGCGCTGGCGGGCGGCGCGCGTAGCGACGGCGAACCCGGTCCAAGGCAGGGGGAGATGACGGTCTATTTCGGCGCCTTCATTCTCGATTTCGATGGCAACAAAATCGAAGTTCTCACCTTTCCCCGCGACTGAACTATGCCGAAGCGGGCAATATCGAGGCGTCAAAAGGCCTTGAAGGTCACAATCGTGAAGGTATCCACGATCCCGTCGATCCGTTGCACGGTTTCGTTCACGAAATGGCCAATACCGGCATCGGCTTCGATGTAGAATTTGGCCATGAGATCGAATTGGCCGGATATCGAATAGAGTTCCGATGTCTGCTCGATCCGCGCCATGATGTCGTCGGCGACCTTGTAGGCGCCGCCGAGCTGGCACTTGATCATCACGAAAACGGGCTTCATGTCACCGCTCCTTGGAGTTAGTCGGCCGCACTTCTCGTCATCACATCCGATAGACGCCGGGCGAAGGCGGCCGGGTCCGGCAGCGGCTCGCCTTCCAGGATCCGCGCCTGGTCGAGCAACAGATGCGCCGCATCGCCCAGCGCACCGGCATCCTGCTTGATCCGTTCGGCCAGCTCGCGGATCAATGCGTGGTCCGGATTCAATTCCAGTATACGCGGCGCGCGGGTGTCGATCTGACGATGCGCCTGCAACATCCGCTCCATATTCATATCCATATCGCCGTCGTCGGCGACAAGGCAGACCGCACTTTGTGTCAGCCGGTCGGAGGCGCGGACATCCTTTACCGCTTCGCCGAGCGCCACCTTCATCGCGGCGATCAGCCGGCCGATATCTTCTTCCGGCGGCGCGTCCGCCGCATCGTCGCTGTCGTCGTTATCCTTGTCGGGTGTAATGGCGGAAAAATCCGCGCCGCCCTGGGTTACCGATTTGAAGGGTTTCTCTTCAAAGGCACCGATCATCGGCAGCCAGAACTGATCGACCGGATCGGTCATCAGCAACACCTCTATGCCGCGTGAACGGAAGCCTTCGAGCTGCGGGCTGCGCGCGACGATATCCAGCGCATCGCCGGATATATAATAGATCGCTTCCTGCCCTTCCTTCATGCGGCCGACATAGTCGCCAAGCCCGATCAGGGCGTCGCCATGGGTCGAGCGGGACCGCGTCAGGCCGAGCAAATCGTCACGCTCGTTGGCCGCTTCGTACAGCCCTTCTTTCAAGACCGCGCCAAAATTCTCCCAAAACACGATATAGGAATCCGGGTCCTTCTCCGCTTTCGATTTAAGTTCACGGATCACGCGGCTGATCAAGCCGTTGCGAATGCGCGTCAGCACCGGGTTGTTCTGCAACATCTCGCGGCTGATATTGAGCGGCAGATCCTGCGAATCGACGATGCCGCGCAGGAACCGTAGCCAGTGCGGCACCAGCCCCTCGCAATCCTCGGTGATGAAGACCCGCTTGACGTAGAGCCGGACATGGGTCGTCCGGTCCTGGGTGAACAGATCGAAAGGCCGCGAGGATGGGATGAACAGCAAACCGGTATACTCGATTATTCCTTCGGCCCGGAAATGCAGCGTCGCCCAGGGGTCGCCGCCCAGATGGGAGACGTGACGGTAGAACTCCGTGTATTGCTGCTCTGTGACCTCGCTGGCGGACCGGGTCCAGAGCGCGGCCGCGGTATTCACCGGTTCCGGCTTGCCGTCACTGGCGCCGCCATCGAGCGTGATCGGAAAGGCGATGTGATCGGAATAGGTCGTGATGACATGGCGGACCCGCATGGGTTCGGCGAACTCGCTCTGGTCGTCCTTCAGGTGGACAATGACGCTGGTGCCGCGGCCATCGCGGTCGGCTTTCGCCATGGTGAACGCGCCCTTGCCGTCGGACGCCCAGCGCCAAGCACTGTCTTCGCCAGCGCGGCGGCTGATTACTTCGACCTTGTCCGCGACCATGAAGCTCGAATAGAAGCCGACGCCGAATTGGCCGATGACCGAGATATCCTTCTTGGCGTCGCCGCTGAGCTGTTCGACGAAAGCGGTGGTGCCGGAACGGGCAATCGTGCCAAGATTTTCGACCATCTCGTCATGGGTCATGCCGATGCCATTGTCGCGGATGGTGAGTGATTTCGCATCCTTGTCGACGTCGATCGCGATGGTGAAATCCGCATCACCTTCCAGCAGGCCCGGTTCGGTAATCGCTTCGTAGCGTAACCGGTCGCAGGCGTCCGCCGCGTTGGAGATCAGCTCGCGGATGAATATTTCCTTTTCGCTGTACAGCGCATTGGCCACGATATCGAGCAAACGGCTTACGTCGGACTGAAAAACATGGGTTTCCCCGTCCGGCCCAGCGCCTTTCGCCGCCTTTTTCTTATCGTTCGAGCGGGTTTTTTTCTTGTCTGCCATGGCGGTCGATACCACTCCTGATCATTTCCCTAGCGCTATATGTGGTAGAATCCGGACCGCCGCAAGACCTTCCGGCGATTCACGCTAGCGGTAAGGCGTTATGCAGGACGATGACGGTAAAAAATGCCGCGAAATGATCGCCGCCATTGCGCGCGGCGTCGCGGAAACCCAGCACTTCATTGGCCGGGACCGGCTCGATCCGCGCGTAACCGACGCTTTGATGGCGGTGCCGCGGCACGAATTCGTTCCCGCCGATCTGCGCGGCCGCGCCTATGAGAACCGGCCGTTGCGGATCGGGCACGGTCAGACGATTTCGCAGCCCTACATTGTCGCCGTCATGACCGATATGGCGCGCTTGACCGCGCAATCGCGGGTTCTGGAAATCGGCACCGGATGCGGTTATCAAACCGCCATATTGGCGCAAATCGCCGCCAGCGTTACGTCGGTGGAACGGATTGCCGCCCTGGCCGCCACTGCGCGCGCCCGGCTGGCCCGGCTCGGCTATACGAATATCCAGATTTATCACGCCGATGGCGTCAATGGCTGGGCGGCCGAAAAAGCCTATGACGCAATCATTGTGACCGCCGCCGCCGCCAGGCTGCCCGCCGCCTTGGTGGCCCAGCTTCGTTGCGGCGGCCGCATGGTCATTCCGCTTGGCCGGCCGGCAATGAGCCAGTCATTGACCGTGCTGGAAAAAGACGCCGAAGGCGCGTTGCGCGAAAGCTGTCATCTGCCGGTGGCGTTCGTGCCGCTGGTGAGCGGGATCGTCAAGAGCTGACGGACACGGTCCGGCGGCTAGACCTGCCAGCTATTGATGTAGTCCTTGTCTTCGATGGTTTTGGCCCAGGGTGCGACGGTGAGCGGCGCCGAGGTTTCGATCAGCAGGGCATAGGCGTCGAGAATAAAAGCGCCTTTCTGTTCCCGGCGGTCCTCCTGGCGCCGCAGGGCCGCCTGGTTGGGGCCGTGCGGAAACCCGCGCGCGTGAAACGCAATCGCGCCTGGTTCCGAGGCGGCGCGCGAAAAATGCGCGCCCTTGTGATAGAACGAAACCTCGTCACGGTCGTGGTTGACGTGGTCGAACGGTACCGGAAGTGCGCGTTCGGCATGTTCCACCGGTCGCGGCACGAAGCAGCAGACCTCGAACCCCTGCCCGATGAACGCGCAATAAGCCGATGGCGGGATATGCGCCCGCCAGCTGGTAATTGGCTTGAAGTCCTCGATATTGAAGCGAAACGGTGCCAGATCGCCATCCCAGCCGATCACGTCGCACGGGTGATGGTCGAAGCGATACGCGGTAAAGCCGCCGCCCTGTTTGACGATGACCTCGAAATCGCCTTCGCTCAAATCGTACTGCACGACCGGGACCTGGATATTGCGATGGTAATACAGCGCCGCATCGCCGGTGATGCCGGTTTCCGGCTTCTCGAAACGCTCGCCGTAATTTTCCAGGTGGAACATGAACAGCTTCGGGGTGTCCGGGACGATGCGGTATTGGGTGCCGCGCGGAATCCAGATGAAATAGCCTTCCTCCAGGCCAAGCGGGCCAAATTCGGTTTCAATCACCCCCTCGCCTTCCTGCACGAAGAACAGGTCGTCGCCATCGGCGTTGCGCAGAAAATACGGCATGGCTTCGGTGCATTCGGTAATGCCGATTGCCACGTCTCGGTTGTGAAACAAAGTCCGTATGTTCTGGATCGCGTTGCCCGGCGGCAAGGACGCGCGTTCATATTTTCGCGGCAGGCAGGCTTGCGATTTGGGCGGTTCCAGCCAGCCGGTCAGCCAGTAAGGGGCCACGTCCTTCGCCGCCAGGGGTTTGATGCCGTCGCGAACCCAGCTTGGCCCGGAATGCGCGCGGTACAGATACGCCGTCGCATGGCCCTGGCCGGGGATGAAGCCGGCGCGGGTAAGTTCCTGTTCGCGCAGTTTGGCGGGATCGACATCGGCCGGCAAGCTGGACGGTTCCGGCAGAACATGCGGCGAGGAGGTGCGCAGCCCGTTGAGCTGATTGTGATAGCACCAACCGGTTTGATAGGAAATTTCGCTTGCGCTCTCAGCCTGTCGCCGCATCGTATCCTACCTTGTTTTATCGTGTTGGCACCGGCTGATCGCCGCCATAATCGTAGAAGCCGCGACCGGACTTGCGGCCCAGCCAGCCAGCCTCGACATATTTCACCAGCAGTGGGCAGGGGCGGTATTTGGTATCCGCCAGCCCTTCATAGAGAACCTGCATCACCGCAAGGCAGGTATCCAGTCCGATGAAATCAGCCAGTTCCAGCGGACCCATCGGGTGATTGGCGCCCAGTTTCAGCGCCGTGTCGATGGCGACGACATTGCCGACGCCTTCGTACAGCGTATAGACCGCTTCATTGATCATCGGCAGCAGGATTCGATTGACGATGAAGGCCGGAAAATCCTCAGACACGGCGACCGTCTTGCCCAATTTTTCGGCCAACTCCCGGGTAATCCGGTAGGTCTCTTCATCGGTGCCCAGGCCGCGGATGAGTTCGATCAGCTGCATCATCGGCACCGGATTCATGAAATGCATGCCGATGAAGCGGTCTGGCCGGTCCGTGCCAGCACCGAGCCGGGTAATCGAAATCGACGAGGTGTTGGTGGCAATGATCGCCTTGTCGCTCAAATGCGGAATCAGGGTCTGAAAGATCTCTTGCTTGATGCTTTCCTGCTCGGTCGCGGCCTCGATGACGATATCGCAGCTCTCGAACATCGCGTAATCGTGCCCGGTTTCGATCCGGCCGAGCGCCGCCGCGCGGTCGCTATCGCTGACGATCGAGCGCCGGACCTGGCGTTCCATGTTGCGGTCGATGGTTTGGGTCGCCTGGCGGAGCGCATCCTTGTCGGAATCGAGCAGCTTGACCTGGAATCCGGAAAGCGATGCGATATGAGCGATGCCGTTGCCCATCTGACCGGCGCCGATGATGCCAATGACCTTGATCATAGTATCCGTCCCGCTTGCGCGTCGTCGGTTACGCGGTTTTTTCAAGCTCGGCTTCAAGTTCCGGGATAATTTTGAACAGATCGCCGACAAGGCCGTAATCCGCGACCTGGAAAATTGGCGCTTCCTCGTCCTTGTTGATTGCGACAATCACCTTGCTGTCCTTCATCCCGGCGAGATGCTGGATCGCGCCCGATATACCGACCGCGATATACAGATCGGGCGCCACCACCTTGCCGGTCTGGCCAACCTGATATTCGTTCGGCACAAAGCCGGCATCGACGGCGGCGCGCGATGCGCCGACCGCGGCGCCGAGTAGATCGGCGATTTTTTCCAGCATGGCGAAATTTTCGCCATTCTGCATACCGCGGCCGCCGGAAATGACGATGCTGGCCGCAGTCAGTTCCGGGCGTTCGGATTTGCTGATTTCGGCTTGCACGAAACGCGATAGCCCGGCGTCGCCGGTCGCGTCCACGGCTTCCACCGCAGCGTCGCCGCCGCTGGTTTGCGCGCCGTCGAAGGCCGTCATGCGCACCGTGATGACCTTGATCGGATCGGCCGATTGCACGGTTGCGATGGCGTTGCCGGCATAGACCGGGCGCTCGAAGGTATCGGGTGAATTCACGGCGCTGATTTCGGAAATCTGCTGTACGTCCAGAAGGGCGGCCACGCGCGGCATGATGTTCTTGCCGTTCGACGTCGCCGGCGCCAGGATGTGGGAATAGTCCGCCGCCAGTCCAACCACCAGCGGGGCCAGGTTTTCCGCCAGTTGATTGCCGTATTCCTGCGCATCGGCGCACCGCACCCGGCTTACCCCGGCGATTTTTGCGGCGGCCTGCGCGGCGTCGCCGCAATCATGGCCGGCGACCAGGATATCGACGTCGCCGCCGATTTCAACGGCGGCCGTCACCGCGCTTAGCGTCGCGGGCAGAATTGCGGCGCCGTCATGTTCGGCGATTACAAGATTGGCCATGGTTCAGATCACCTTCGCTTCGTTGCGCAGCTTGTCGACCAGTTCGGCAACGTCCGCGACCTTGACGCCTTCCTGGCGTTTTTGCGGTTCGACGACGCTAAGAACCTTCAGCCGTGGCGTCGTATCGACGCCAAGGTCGGCCGGGCTCATCGTGTCGATGGTCTTCTTTTTCGCCTTCATGATATTGGGCAGCGATGCGTAGCGGGGTTCGTTCAGGCGTAAATCGGTGGTAATGATCGCCGGCAGCGTGACGTTTATGGTCTCCAGCCCGCCATCTATTTCCCGGGTTACGTCGGCCGCGCCGTCGCCGACGACGATCTTGGACGCGAACGTTGCCTGGCTCCAACCCAACAGGGCCGCCAGCATCTGGCCGGTTTGATTGCTGTCATCGTCGATCGCCTGTTTGCCGAGGATGACGAGTTCGGGTTGTTCTTTTTTGACGATGGCCGACAAGGCCTTGGCGACGCTCAGCGGCTCCAGCGCCTCTTCGCTCAGCACCAATATGCCCCGGTCGGCCCCCATGGCCAGCGCCGTGCGGATGGTTTCCTGGCACTGCTGAACGCCGATCGACGCCACGATGATTTCGGACGCCGTGCCCGCTTCGCGCAAGCGCAACGCTTCTTCCACCGCGATTTCATCGAACGGGTTCATGGACATCTTGACGTTCGTCGTCTCGACGCCGGTTCCGTCGGATTTGACGCGCACCTTGACGTTGTAATCGATGACCCGCTTGACGGGCACGAGGACTTTCATCGCTATATATTTCCTACATTTTTCTGCCGAACGGGGCCTTTTTTAGGCCCGGCCCCGGAGCGTGTCAAGGCGACTGCCCGCGCCATTACGCCCCGTTTATTGGCCGCTGTCCGCGGGTTCGTCCGGCAGCATGGTGATAGCGACAACATGGGCCAGAAGGCTGCTGTTCCGGGAAATTTCCCCAAACGGGGCCAGTTCCCACCACCATGAACGGTTATGCAGCGGCAAGGAAACCCCCGGCAATTGCGCCTCCGTTCGTTGCACCGTGCCGTCGCGCGCGACGATCTGGCGTTTCGTGTCGGCGATCAGGCAGCGGACGCCCTCGAATCCGTTCAGATGATCGAGATGCGCTTTGGCGATATCCCGTGCATAGGCGTTGGCGGCGTCGGCCGGCAACGGACCCCGCCCGGCCAGAAACCGCAGCGGCACCACGGCCAGTTGCGACATAAGATTGGCCGATACGACGAAATCGAATGCCGCGGGTTCTTCCGGCGGCTTGGGTTTGGGCGCTGGAAGGCGGTCGGCGCCCATCGCGACGCCATGCAGCAAGCTCAAGGCAACGCCCGATATATCGCGTTCGATCATCGCGACATTTGGGTAGCGGTGCGCCGTCAGGCGCTGTGGCCAGAGATGGGCGACATCGACCAGCGTTACCCGCTCGAAAGCGGCCGCCAACTCGCCAAGCGGTATGTCATTCAACAGGCCCGAGCCGTAAATCAAGGCGTGCCGCCGGGTCCGGCATTGCGCCATGGCGGCGCGGATTGCCGCCCGGCACGCTTGATGATGGGGCGCCCATTGCGTGCGCCATCGACGATGCCGCGCCTGCAAGGCGATCAGTTCTTTGAGGTATCCAGCCTGCCTGGCCCAGTCCGGGGCCGGTGTCGCGACCCAGTTCAGCGCTTCCAGAAGCATCCCTTAGCGATTGGCGCCCGGAATCCACAACACATCGCTGGCGCCGTCATCGTTACAGGCGCGGGCCAGGACGAACAGCAGATCGGACAACCGGTTGAGATAAGCGATGACCGGCGCGCCGACATCTTCGGTGGCCGCCAGTTCGGTCACCAGCCGTTCCGCCCGCCTGGTTACGGTGCGGGCCAGATGGAGGTTCGCCGCGCCCGGGCTGCCGCCCGGCAGGATGAAACTGTCCAGTGGCGAGAGTGCTGCGTTAATGCGGTCGATTTCGCCTTCCAACCAGGTTACCTGCGCCATCGTGGCGCGCAACGCGCCATCGCCGCGCCTGCCGCCTGGCGGCGTGCACAAATCGGCGCCCAGATCGAACAGATCGTTCTGAATGCGCGACAGCACCGCATCGGCGGCGCCTTTGGTGTGCAGACGGGCGAGACCGATCGTCGCATTGGCTTCGTCGACCGTGCCGGTTGCCGCGACGCGCAGATCGTGCTTGGCGACCCGCCGCCCGTCGCCGAGCGAGGTTTCGCCGGCGTCGCCGCCACGGGTATATATGCGCGTCAGCCGAACCATATTCGGGATCAATCCTTGCCGATCGCGAGCATCAAAACCGCAAAAAGAAGCACAGCCACGCCCTGCAAAACCACGCGGGCCCGCATCAGCTTATTCGCGTTGCGCCGGTTGAAGTCGCCGCCTTGCGCCATGCCGACAATGCCGGCGATGAGAACGCCGAGCGTGGCGACCATGGCAACAACGACTAAGACAACGAATAAACCCGACATATCGCTCGATATACCCTGGGACGTGAAGGTTTCACCGGGGGTGGCGAGCAACCCCGCCTTGCGAAGCCGCCCCGACTATGAATTCGGCCGTCCCTTGGGGCGCCCGCCACCGCGCGGTCCGCCCTTTTTTCGGCTTGGCCGGTCGGCCGCGACTGGAAAGGGAAGAACCTTGGCGCTTTCCGGGGCGATGACGGCATCGCCGGTGCCGGTTCTGGCCGATGCAATATCGACGGCAATTGTGTGCGCGACCGGCGCGATTGCCGCCAATCCCCCGTGGCGATAGCGGACAATGCAACTGGGCTGCCGGTTGTAAATGCGAAGTTCGAACATATGTTGCTCCCGACCGTCCGCCCCCCACTTCCGGCAATGTATCGCTTCAACGCGATGGGTCAAGGCGGATCGATGGCCCGTGGGACCGGCCCATTGGACGCTAAAGTAAGCGGCGTGACCATCCAATTCAAGCGCCGTGCCAACGGTTGGCGAGACGGGTGTTCGGCCGCGTCAAAAAAAGTCCTTGGATTTGAGGGTGGAAACGACTAGATTCCTGCCAACGATTGTGAAACAGCCAAATTTGGCTCGTTATGGCGTATCAGGGTTCGAGATCTTGATACAGGCAGTCAACTGGCCCGCGAGACAAGCAAAGTGCGGGCTCGCAGATCCACTCGTTCTCACAAGGTGCCTTTTTGAAAGGCAGATGAGTCAAGCGTTTAACAATTCATGACGGTGATATGAGACAAGGGCAAGGTTCCAAGCGGTCCCGTGGCCGCGGCGGAGGGCGTCGTAATGCGCCGCAACGCCATCAGAATTTCGACAGCAACGGTCCCAGCATCCGCATCCGCGGTAATGCAAATCAGGTGTACGAGAAATATTTGCAGCTCGCGCGCGATGCCAACACGGCTGGCGACCGGGTGGCGGCCGAAAACATGTTTCAACATGCCGAACATTATTTTCGCGTCCTTAACGCCGAGGAACGCGAAAGCCAGCAAGCGCAAGCCCGGTTGCAGAACCGGAACGATGGCGAAGACGGCTATACCGCTCAGCCGTCCCAATCGAATCGGGGTAACGGCGCCGAACACCGGCCTTCCCAGCGGCATTCTGGCAATGACGCGCCGCCGCGAATGGAAAATTCAAGCGGAAGCGACATTGCGCCGGGCGCCACCGGCGAACAACCGGTGCGTCAGCGTGACGACGCCGGGTTGAGCGGCGGCGATCCAGCCAGCGAAGACAGTACGGCTCCAAGACGTCCGCAGCGACGGTCCCGGCGAAGCAATGGCCCCCCCGCGCCGCCCAATCCCGAGACAGTCGATGGCGAAACTTCCGAAAATCGCGCGCCGACTGCAGACACCACACAAACCCCGGCGGTCGAACGGGAGCAAGCCGCCACGCCCCCCGAAAAGCAGGCAGCCGATTAGATTGGTTTTTACCGGGTCAGGCTAGGGCAAATCAGGATTGATGGGAATCGCCAGAGGCGATTCACGTTGATCTTGTCGCTTTGCTCACCTTATTGAAAGCCATCGGATTCACAGGATTGATGATCTGCATCAATCCTGATCCGCTCTAGCCGCGAGCGTATAAACGCCTTATCCGCTTCCTTGAATCCGACCCTGAATTCGCCGCCAAGGTCGAACACCGGCCGCTTGACGAGTGTCGGATTGGCGAGCACGAGTGCCGCGCGCGCCACCGCGTCGACGGCTTCTTCGGCGAAACACGCTTTGTGTGCGTCCGACAGGTTTCGCCACGTCGTGCCGCGTCGATTGATCAGCGGTTCCCAGCCAAGTGCCGTGGCCCAGGCGGCGATAATATTCGCATCCAGCCCATTGCGCCGGACATCGAAAAAGCGGTGCGCGATGCCTTCCGCGTCGAGCCATTTGCGCGCCTTTGCGCATGTATCGCAATTCTTGATGCCGTAGAGCGTTATCACGTCTGCACCCTCATCATCACTTGGTGTCTGGCTTGCGCGCCAGCAGGACCAGGGGGATCGCAAGCAGACTGGCCAGGGTAAAGGCGCCAAAGGCGTTCAAAAAGCCGATCATATCCGCCTGACGGTCGAGTTCGATACTGATTGCGGCGAGCCCGGATACGTCGCCGATATCGAAGGAACGCAAGTTTTCGGGAAATTCCAGTAACCGGTTGAACGGCGAAATGAATTCCGTGAACCGGGCGTAGTTCATGCTCGATGTGCGCACCAGGATGGTCACGCTGAGCGCGATGAAGATGCTGCTGCCGATGTTGCGCAACAAGTGAAACACCGACATCGTTTCGGCAAGATGCCGGGAGTCGATCGACGAGAATGTTGCGATTGTCAGCGGCACCCAGAGCAATCCCACGGCAAGCCCCTGCACCGCGCTGGTCAGCGCCACATCGAAGCTGGTCACGTTCATGTCGAAGCCCATCATGTACCAGCCCGACCAGGCCAGCATTGCGAAGCCGACAGCCATGCCAATGCGCGGATCGAGCTTGCCGAGCCACATGGCGAAAAAAAATCCAAGCATGGCGCCGGCGCCGCGTGCGCCAAGAAGCATCCCGATGACGGATTCCGGGTAGCCCGCCAGCCCCTTCAGCATCGGCGGAAGCATGACCATCGGGGTAAAATTGAGCATGCCGTATATGAAGACGATGATGAGCCCGAGCGCATAATTCCGGTTCAGCAGATGCCGGAAATTGAGCAGGGGGGTTCGCGCCGTCAGGCTGTAGACAATGAAGACATAAAAGGCCAACCCGCCCAGCGCCGTCTCGATAATGATTTCGGTGGATTCGAACCAATCCAGACGCTCGGCCCGGTCCAGCACGAGTTGCAGGCATGTAATCGCCACCGACAGGGTTAAAAATCCGGTCCAGTCGAAACGCGTCTGACTTTTTCGGCCGCCATCGGTCAAAAACGCCCAGAGACCGAGATATCCAACAATGCCAAGCGGAACGATCATGTAGAACGCCCATCGCCAGTTATACAGCTCGCTCAAATAGCCGCCATAGATTGGCCCGATGATGGGTCCCACGACAACGCCCATACCGAAAATCGAGGTCACTAACCCGTGTTGGCGGCGCGGAAAGGTATCAAGCAAAACGGCCTGCGCCAGGGGGACAAGCGGCGCGCCGAACCCGCCCTGGAGAACCCGGTACACAATGAGACTTTCGAGCGAATCCGCCTGTCCGCAGAGTATCGTGGCGATGAGGAAACCAAGCACGCCATTGAGCATGACCTGGCGCCAGCCGAATTGCGCCGTCAGCCACCCGGTCAGCGGCGTCACCACGGCGGTGGCGAGAATGTTGAAGGTCATCACCCAGCTGATCTGGTCCGGCGACGCCGAAAGCGTGCCCTGCATTTGCGGCAGAACGACACTGACGATCAGAACCGTCATTCCATACAAGGTCGTCGCCATCGTGACGGAAGCAAGAAGCATCCAGCGCCGGAAGGCACCGGGCGCCCCGTCGGCATGCTCGGCAATAATCATGAGGCTTGCGATTGATCGTGGAAAACCGGATTGCCGCGACACGTTAGCGCGCCACAGCGGCGCGCGCTTCTACTTTGTTGCGCGCGATGTATTTTCTAAAGGCTTCTCGGTGTCCGCCGGCCTGCCAGGTATGGCCGCTGCGCAACAGGTCGTTGATGCTGGCTTTGGGGCCGGGACCCTTCAATTCCGAAACCTTGCTCCGCAGGGATTCAACATAGCTCGGCGCGGGATCGCAGTAGATGACGCCGAGCGCGACGGGAAACGCGGGGGGGTCCATCGATACCAGCATGGTGGCCAGGGTTCGGCTGGTTTCGTCATGCACGAGAATATCGTCCATGCCGATGCCGTTTTCGCCAGGAGTTACGATTTCGAGTTCGAGCGTACCGGGCCTTACCCGCAATCCCTTGTTGCGTTCGCGGCCAAAAACGAGGGGCTCGCCGTGGATCACATCGATCTGATTGTCCGCCGCCAGCGTCTTGTCGGTGAAGCGGCTGAACGTGCGATCATTGTAAACGAGGCAATTCTGGAATATTTCCACGAAGGCAGCGCCTTTATGTTCATGCGCCCGTTTGAGGACGACCGGCATGTGCTTTAGCAGCGTATCGATCGACCGGGCAATAAAACGCCCGCCCGAACCCAAAGCGAACGACGCCGCGGATACGGGATTGTCGACCGACCCGAACGGGGTCGATGGCGAGCGCGTGCCCGGGCGCGAGGTCGGCGAATATTGCCCTTTGGTCAACCCATAAATTTCGTTGTTGAACAGGAGGAACTGCAAATCGACGTTGCGGCGAAGAACATGCAGCAGATGGTTGCCGCCAATCGACAAAGCGTCGCCGTCGCCGGAAATGACCCATATATCGAGGTCGGGATTGGCAATTTTCAGGCCGGTGGCGATGGCTGGCGCGCGACCGTGAATCGTATGAAAACCGTAGGTTTCCATGTAATAAGGGAACCGTGCGGCACAGCCGATTCCCGATATGAAGACCGTGTTATGCTTCTCCACGCCAAGATCGGCCAGGGTCGCGCGAACCGATTTGAGGATGGCGTAATCGCCGCAACCAGGGCACCAGCGAACTTCCTGATCGGTGGTGAAATCCTTCGGCGTCAATGCCGCCGGCGGTGTCGCGATGTTCATATCAGTCCTCCAGTCGCGCGCGAATCGCGTCCTCGATCTCGACAATCTTGAACGGCTGGCCGTTGACTTTGTTCAGGCCTTCGGCCGGGGCCAGGAATTCGCTGCGCAGAATTGTCACCAGCTGCCCGGTGTTCATTTCCGGCACCAGGATTTTATCGAAACCGGTCAGCAAATTGCCCAGATTGGGTGCAAACGGATAAATATAGCGAAGATGTATATGAGAGACCTGTTGGCCTTCGGCGCGCAGGTCGCTGACCGCGCGGCTGATCGGACCGTAGGTGGAGCCCCAGCCCACCACGGCGACGCGCCCGCTATCCTCGCCCTGTTCGATTGTCTGGGGTGGGATGTCTTTGGCCACGCCACGAATCTTCGCCGCCCGGACATTCGTCATTTTCTGATGGTTGTCCGGGTCATAGGATATATGGCCGGTATCGTAATCTTTTTCGATGCCGCCGACCCGGTGCTCAAGCCCCGGCGTTCCGGGCTTGACCCAGATCCGGCTCAGATTTTCAGGGTCCCGCAGATAGGGCTGAAAGCCTTCCGGGTCGTCGTGAAATTTCACCGGGAAGGGTTCGTAATCGTCGAAATCCGGTATCAGCCAGGGCTCGGAAGCGTTGGCGATATAGCCATCGGTGAGCAGGATGACCGGCGTCATATATTTTGTCGCGAGGCGGACGGCTTCGATGGCGGTATCGAAACAATCGCCCGGCGAACGGGCCGCGAGCACGATGACCGGGCTGTCCGCATTGCGGCCATACACCGATTGATAAAGATCCGATTGTTCGGTCTTTGTCGGCAAGCCGGTCGAGGGTCCGGCGCGCTGCGAATTGACCACCACCAGCGGCAATTCAACGCTGATCGCAAGTCCCATCGCCTCCATTTTCAGCGCGACGCCGGGGCCCGAACTCGACGTTATGCCAAGCGATCCGCCATAGGACGCGCCAATTGCTGCGCAAACCGCCGATATCTCGTCCTCGGCCTGGAAGGTCA
>Ga0066376_10001950_pt1 | contig 19612 bp, 17 predicted proteins | sample Knorr_S15_td_Bot_FD_77009 | JGI IMG/M metagenome (GOLD analysis project Ga0066376, IMG submission 77009) | Marine microbial communities from Southern Atlantic Ocean transect - Knorr_S15_td_Bottom_ad_5009_LV_A | ecosystem: Environmental > Aquatic > Marine > Oceanic | place: Southern Atlantic...
AGATTTTTCCGTTCCGAAACCCAAAGCGAAATCAAAACCGAAATCATTATCCTGCTGACTCCGCACATCATTCAGGATGAAGAATTGGAGCGGCGCGCCAATGAAGCACAAGCTCGTTTACGCAGCGCTCAAGCACGCATTGCGGCATCCCATCACGGTTACCTTCGCCCTTCTTACGCCCGCCAAATGTATGCCGAAGCCGCCCAAGCATTAGCTTCGGGACGAGCCGAAGTTGCCTTGGCCAAAGCCGAATGGGGCCTAGCCGCTATGCCTTCGGACCCTGACCTAGCACGCCTCGCCGCCCATTGTCGCGCCGAAGTGGAATCTTCCCATGTTGAGGAAGCTGAACTCCGAGACGCTCTCACCATTCTTGATGCCGCCAACCAACGTTAAGACCATGAAAACTTTCGCTCTTATTGGAATCACTTTTTTAGCTTCTTGTGCTTCGGCTCCCGAGGCAGATGAAACCTCAACCCGCCTAAGCCAAACCCCTCCGCCCACCGAAGCCAAGGATTGGGCGCAGGCTCGTGGCAAAGTGTTGCGAACCTTTGCTTTTCGCGCTTTAGAAAAAGGCTTGGTAGAAGAAGCCCGCGGTTATTTGCAAGAAGCCTGTGACTTAGATGGTCGGGACCAAGAATCCCATACCACCTTGGCCCGCTTGTACCTCGCCGAAGGTGATGCCCGCGCCAGCTTGGCTTATGCCGAACGCGCCGCCGCTGCTCATCCCGAAAATACCGAGGTCACTTTAGTTTTCGCCGCTGCATTGGCCGAAAATGATCGCACAGTAGAGGCCAACCAAGTTTTAGAAAAAGCTTGGAGCCGTTTGGGGCACCAGGCCAACTTTGCCCGTATCTTGGTGACGCACTATGCCGCAGATGCCGGCATTGACGCTGCCCAAGATTTCGTTCAGCGTTTGCTAAAAGAACGCCCCCAAGATGCTTCGGTCTGGGCCGCTGCCGGCGACTTGTACCTGGCCGACGGGGACTTGGAAAGTTCCGCCGACGCTTACCGTCAAGCTCTGGCCTTAGACTCCAGCTTGGCCACCCCGTCTGCCTTGGCTTCGCGATTGGGTTTGAAATCCCGCTCCAATGACCCCATCTTGGCCGCCGCTCTGAAAGCGGAAGGCAAGAATGACTATGCCGGTGCCGAACGCTTGCTGCGCTTTATGTACCAAACCCATCCGGAGAAACCCGCCGTGGTGACGGCCTTGGGCCGCGTCCTTTGGCGCCAAAATCGGTTCCAAGAAGCCGAACTCATTCTCGCCGGCATTGCGGAAAAAGACCGCAATTGGCAAGTTGCTTTGCTGGAAGCAAAGATTGCCATAAATGGAAAAAAGTGGGAAAAAGCCCTTGGAAGCCTACTTTTTGCCCGCCAAATGCGCCCTGGCACCCGCGCTACGGAACTCCTTTTGGCCCATGTGGAAGCTCAAATAGCTGAAGTTTTAGGCCAAAAAATGCCGAAAGACATTTAGTACATGTCCGAAACTCGCATTCCCACCCAGGAAGGCTTGGCCCTTCCCGACACCCTCCACGCCTCACGCATGGAAGAGCTAGAGCGCTTGTGGGATGCAGCAGTCAATCACTCCGAGATTAATTTTGACGGCTCAGCGGTCAAGTTGGTGGATTCACAAGGACTCACTTTTTTATTGGATGGCATTGACAAGCTCAGCCGTGCCGGAACCTTAGTTCGGATTGACCATGCCTCCCCCACGCTGTCCGCAGTGCGTCGGGCCTTGCGTTTGGCGGAACGCCTACCCCTGAATGAAACTGGCGAGGACCACTCTCAGTTTCAGGGCCAGCGCCTAGGAGAAATTTTAGTCGCTCTGGAATTCATTCGCCAAAACGATTTTGACTTAGCCCTAGAAGAAGCAAAATCCCTACCCAACACTTACATCGGCCAAGTCCTGATTCAAAAAGGTTTGATTGGAGAAGATGAGCTGGGTTTAGCGCTTGCCCACCAACATGGTTTGCCCTTCGTCAAGCCTGTCCAGGACCAATTCCTTGACGTCACTTTGTCCATCGGGATTCCTTTGGCCGACCTCCGCTCTCATGGTGCTTTGCCTTTCTTGAAAACGGGTGACACCTTGGCGGTTGCTTTGCACGACCCTTCCGACGTGTTCGCATTGGATCTGGTTCGGGAATGCACCGGTTTGCGCATCGTCCCATCGGTGGCAACTGAATCAGAAATTCAAGCTGGCTTGGACCGAGTACAACGAAGTTTAACCGCCGACAGCCAATCTCACGCTAAACATGCGGGTCAAATCCTTGATGACGTCAACGCCGAAGAACGATTTAACCGCATCATGGTCACCGCCCTCATTGAGGGCGCAAGCGATCTTCACATAGAACCCGAAGAAGACGGATGGCTGCTGCGTTACCGCATTGACGGAAAACTCCGCGACGTGGAACGCCTCTCCCCTGGCGTCGGCCGTGCTCTTTGTGCCCGCATCAAAGTTCTGGCTGATTGTGACATCAGCGAAAAGCGTTTGCCGCAGGATGGTCGCATCCGTTTCCAAGACGGCAACCGCGACGTAGACCTACGCGTCAACACCTTGCCCACCGTTTACGGTGAAAAAGCGGTCATGCGAGTGTTGGACCGAAAATCTGAAAACCTTTCCTTGGAAGAACTTGGATTGGCAAAAACTGGTTTGGAACAACTTCGGGAAGCCATCCATGCCCCGCATGGTTTGGTTTTGGTCACGGGACCCACCGGCTCAGGAAAAACCACCACACTTTATTCCGTACTGCATGAAATCATGACGCCGGAATTAAACATTTCCACAGTAGAGAACCCGGTCGAAAGAACTCTTGATGGCATCAACCAAACCCAAGTGAATTTCAAAGCTGGTTTAGGCTTTGACACTTGCTTGCGAGCCCTACTTCGCCAAGACCCTGACATCCTCATGATTGGCGAAATTCGTGATGGAGACACTGCCAAGATTGCGGTGGAGGCCGCCTTAACGGGACACCTGGTTTTGGCCACTTTGCATACCAATGATGCCTCCAGTGCCGCCAGCCGTCTCACTCAAATGGGGGTAGAACCCTTCTTGATTGCCGCCACCTTGCGTACCGTCATGGCGCAACGATTGGTGCGTCGCTTGTGTGATGCTTGTAAAAGCCCGGTTCAGCACAAAGCTGGTGTTTTGAAAAAGTATGCCGACTTCGGCCTGGAAAATAGCACTCATTTTCAAGCCGTCGGTTGCGTGGCCTGCCGGGGCACCGGTTATGCCGGACGCTGTGGAGTTTTTGAGGTCATGAACATCAAACAAAAACTGCAAGACGCTTTGGCTGAAAACCTTTCCGCCCGTGAAGTTCGCCAACTTGCTTTAAAGGAAGGAATGGATTCCTTGTTGGCAGATGCCATCGGCCGGGTCCAAGCAGGTCAAACTACGCTGGAAGAAGCTCTGCGGGCTGGAGGAAGCGGATGAGACTTTCCACCCTTTTTCGGAACTCCACTTCCCCCGACCAAGCGCTCGGGGGTTCGGTCGTTGCTAGAAACTCCCGTTCTCCGCGGGCTGAAGAAAGCAGTGACGCCCTCACCGACTCCAGCCTACGACTCAATGCCAAAGCATCGCTCCATATTTTAATTCAGCTCAAAGCCATGTTGGAAGCAGGCGTCCCCTTGCTGGCTGCTCTGCGCACCTTGATTGAGCATGCCGAAACTCCAGCATCGGGGAAAGCTCTGAAAAGAATTGCGCAAATTGTCGAAAACGGCCATGACCTAAGTCACGCCATGCACTGTTTACCGCGCTGTTTCGAGCCATTTGTCATTCACCTTTTGGCAGCAGGAGAACAGTCCGGCGCCCTAGATCAATCCTTAGGTCGTGCTGTGGAATTACTCCGCAAACAGATTGAACTGGCCGGAAAAATTCGCGGCGCCCTAGCTTACCCGGGATTTTTGCTATGCATGACCGCCGCTATGACCACCGGAATTTTGGTCTTTTTGGTTCCCAAATTTGAATCCTTGCTGATGAGCCGGCCAGACCAATTACCCACCACCACCAAATGGGTTTTATCCGCCAGCAGTTTTCTTCGTGAATCCCCCATGTTTGCCTTGGTCGCTGCAATCTTGGCCGGAGTGGGCATCGTTGCCCTGATAAAAAGTAAAAAAGCCCAAGGCGTTGCCTTTGAAATGGCCGCATACGTCCCAGCCTTAGGGACTTTCATACGGAAAGCCTACTTGGCACGTTCGGTAAGCACCCTGGCTCTCACCTTGGAATCTGGGGTGCCTATTTTGGCCGGCATTGAACACGCCCGCCAAGTGGCCCGCCTCCCCCGCCTGCAAACTCTTTGGGAAAGTGCCAGCGCGGTGGTTCGGGATGGCCAACCCATGCACACCGCCTTGGTGGACCAAGATTTGCCACCAGCCTTGATTCAAATGATGATTGCTGGGGAAGCTTCCGGTGCCTTGGATGAAAGCCTCAGCACTGCGGCCGGTTTCTTGGACCGAGAAACTCAAGCGGCCCTGGATACCTTTACGGTTTTACTTGGCCCAGCCACGGTTTTGTTAGCCGGCGCCATTGTTGGATTCATCGTGATTTCTCTCATGACCCCCATTTTGCAAATGTCAAAATTCATCGGCTAAGTCATGAACACCCACACCCTACCCCGACGTCTACACCGCCAAAGTGGTTTTACTTTGTTGGAAGTCGCCATTGCGGTGGTTCTGATTTTGTTAGTTGGCACCACTGCCATTGCATCCTTGCGCAGTGGACTTCGGACTTTGACTGGCGCAGAACAATCATCCATCGCGGTTTCCAGCGTTCGCGAATTTCGCGAATTCACCTTTCGCCATACGATGGAAGAATTGGACCAACTCCAAGGCCAAATCCTAAGCCCGGTTTTAGGCAATGGTGACCCCATGCCTGGCGCTCATTCTCTACTTTTAAAAATCACCGTCGAAGCCCGTCAGGATTCAGACCCAACTTTGGTCGTCCTGCCTGAAGAATCTCGCACCCGGCATCTCACCGTGCTGGTCATGAATCAAAGCCAGCAACTCTTGGAGGCCTCATGGCTTGCCACCGAACATTAAATCGCGGCATCTCACTGCTTGAATTGCTGGTCGTCATCGCCATTGCCGCCAGCATGTTGGCGGTTGCGGTGCCTAGTTTTCAATCCAGAGACCTTGCCGGCAGTGAAGTACGGCGTCTTTTAGCCGACGCCATTTTGGCACGCAGTCACGCCCGCACCACTTGGCAAAGCGCCACTTTGCAATTGGATGTCCGCCAAGGCCGATGGCGCCCTTTAGATGGCAATGGTCTTCCTTTGCCCGGCCCTCAAGCCGACGCCCAAGGTTGGCGAAAATTCAATGCCCCCGTGGCCATGCAAAAAAGTGCGTCGGACTTTGTATTCCACCCCGACGGCTCTATGGCCGGCGCCGCTTCTTTAACTTTAGTGACTGGCAATTCCACTTGGGTGATTGCCGCCAGTCCTTTAACCGGCAGTTTGACGGCGGTAGCCAGAGGCAAAAATTGAACTGCAACAAACGCTTTCGCCATTGCCATCGCCAAGCTGGGTTTTCCATCGTCGAAGTCATGGTTGCCACTTCCATCGCCATGCTGCTTTTGTTTGGAGCTCTTTATGGCACCGGTGAATCCTTCGCGGTGGTCCAGGAGGGGGATGCCCGCGTTCATACCCATATCCACGGCCGACGTATTTTGGACCGCTTATTAAAAGACTGCCGCTACGCCGCAGAAATTGAAATCCAGGGCGAGGCCGAAACCGCTTGGACCTTAGAAATCCTGGCTAAACTCGACGACCCCGTCCGGGTTTGGCATTGGAATTCAAAAAGTCAAAACCTGACCCTTTCCCAAGGCGAAAATCGGGAAGTAGTTTTACAAGGAATTCAACAATTTGACCTAAAGACCCAGCGTGAGTGGGTCGATGGTGTAGATGGCCTCTCTCAAGTCGCAGTCCAATGGACTCTAGCAGTCAACGCCGGAACTGAAGCAGGAGCGGCCTCATTCGCCCGCACTATTTCTCTGGGTGCGGCAACTTGGATACGAAGTCATGCTCCTTAACGCCCGATTCCGAACCAGCCCCCGCCGCGGGGCGGTCCTGCTGATGACCCTACTGGTCACCGGCATGTTGGCCCTAGCCTCACTGTCCTTTTCTAGCAGTGTGAATAGCCAAGTCGGTTTGGCCCGCAACGAAGTTTCCACTTTGCACGCCGAACTCGCCGCCGAATCCGCTTTGGAATATGCACGACGCCAGCTTTTATTGGACCCACTATGGCAGGGCACAGATACTTTCGGCATTCAAATTGCCGACGGCATATTTTTCACTGTCACCAGAGATGACCAAGAATCTTCCAACGTAGTCCCCAGTGAAGCGGTGCTGACTTTGGAAGGCCGCAAGGAGGGGTTTTCTCTACAACGTTTACAAGCCGCCATTGCCGTTGACCCTGGGGATCCACTGCGCGACAAAGCTCTGTCGGTTTTGGGTGGAGGCATGCGCGGCGCCAACATTGAAATTGAAGGCGACGCTTTGGTTGTGGACGCGCCAGGTTACCTTTTTGATTATCGCAAGGGTCGCCGCTGGGTAGCTGCCAATTTTTCTCCTTACGGAGTTCAAATGTCTCGGCTTCGGATTAACGGCAAACTTTGGAAATGCAGTAATAAAATCTATGGCCCACCAGAACGTGAAAGCCGACTTAACCGCAGCCTTCATGCTCCAGGTTGGGATTTTTCCGGTTGGGAAAAACCTGGTCCTGGTCGACGCATTTTCAAGCACCCAAAGGAACTCAAAAACTTAATCTTGCAAGAAACTGCGGTGGTCATCTTAAAACCCGGTGCACAGCTTCTCCTGGCCAATGTGCAACTACGCGGTGGACTCATCATTTTGTTGGACTCCCCTTCCGCCAGCTCTTCAACCCCACGCAACATCATCATCATGCGCGGGCGGTGCAAAATAGGCACCAAAGGAAGTAAAAACAAAATCGGCTTACTTGCCCCCGGCTGCCGGATTAAAGCCAAAAACGGCCGTCACCAGATTTTCGGCATGAATCTCTGGCATTCAGTCCAACACTTGCGCCGCACTCATTGTGATGGCCTCACCATCGTGTTGAATAACGCTTTGGATTTGCGGGATTCTCGTTTCCGCTACGACCAAACCGTCGCCGAAGACCCGCCCAGCGGCATTGAATTTTTCGGCGCTTTGCCTGCCGTCAAGATTAACGACGTGAACGAAGTTTATTAGCGTCCAGGGAAAGTTTATTCACCCTATTCGCCAGACGCTTTTTCATTGCCTTCAATGCCGTGAAATTCACGGTACCAATCGACAAATTTTCGAATCCCGGTTTCCATCGGCGTAGATGGGCGAAAGCCTGCATCCCTAGCCAAGTTCTCTACCGACGCATAAGTTTCAGGCACATCCCCCGGTTGCATCGGCATAAGATTTAAAATGGCCTTTTTGCCCACGTTCCGTTCAATCGCTTCAATCATGCGCATCAGCTCCACCGAATCATGGTTACCGATATTGTAAATTCGGTAAGGCGCGGAGCTAGTGGCTGGGTCTGGCAAATCTCCGCGCCAACTTGCATCGGGAGCAGGTGGCAAACTCAATACCCGCACCACCCCCTCCACGATGTCATCCACGTAGGTGAAGTCGCGCTTCATTTTTCCATGGTTATAAACATCAATCGGCTTGCCCTCCGCAATGGCCTTGGTGAATTTATAAACTGCCATATCGGGCCGACCCCATGGTCCATACACAGTAAAAAATCGCAGGCCGGTGCACGGCACCAAATAAAGATGAGCATAGGAATGGGCCATTAATTCGTCGGCCTTTTTGGTGGCGGCGTAAAGTGAAACCGGATGCTCCACCCGGTCATGCACCGTAAACGGCATGCGCGTATTCGCGCCATAAACCGAAGACGAGGAAGCATAAACCAAATGCGCCACCGGGTTGTGTCGGCAGCCTTCCAATACATTCAAAAAACCCAGCACGTTGCTGTCCAAATAAGCGTAAGGGTTTTCCACCGAATAACGCACCCCCACTTGAGCCGCCAAATGGACCACGGCGCCAAAGCCAGAATTCGCAAACAGCGCAGTCATTCCTTCCCGGTCGGCCAAATCCATCTGCACAAAGGAAAATTCCGGCGCTTCCTTCAAGATGTCCAGCCGCGCCTGTTTCAAAGCCGGGTCATAGTAGTCATTGATATTGTCCAGGCCGACCACCACCCGACCCTGGGCCAACAGCGCTTTGGCGGTATGAAATCCAATAAAACCGGCCGCACCAGTCACCAGCACCGGCTGGCCAGAGGCATTTTTCGTGTCGGGGGGCATCAATTCGGGAATAGGGTTCCGGGCAGAGCTCCCCTATCATAGGCAACGATGCTATCCGTCGTCGTACCGGTCCTGAACGAGGCCGACAACATCTGCCCCCTGGTCGGGGAAATCCGCGCCGCGCTGGAAGGACGCTTGGAGTATGAAATTGTCTACGTGGATGACGGTTCCGATGACACTTCCTTGGCAGTTTTGCGTGATTTAATGACCACCGAGCCCCATCTGCGGGTGGTCCAACACCAAAAACGCTGTGGCCAAAGTGCCGGCATGCGCACCGGCGCCCGTTTCGCCCGTTTTGATTGGGTGGTGACGCTGGATGGAGATGGCCAGAATGACCCAGCGGACATTCCCAAGCTTTGGGACGCCATGCCTAAAAACGCCGACGGCAACCGGCCATGGATGGCCATCGGTCACCGCGTCAACCGCAAAGACACTTGGGCCAAGCGGCTAGCTTCCCGTTTTGCCAATGGATTGCGGGCCTGGCTGTTAAAAGATGCCACCCCAGACACCGGCTGTGGCCTGAAACTTTTTCCGCGCCAAGTTTTTCTAGATATGCCCTGGTTTAGCCATATTCACCGCTACTTGCCGGCCATGATTCGGCGCGCTGGCGGAGAAAGTGTTTCGGTGCCAGTCAATCATCGGCCGCGTACACTCGGCACTTCGAAATACGGTGTGTTTGACCGTGCTTGGGTAGGTATCTGGGATCTCATCGGGGTGATGTGGTTACAACGCCGCAACGCTGTCCCGACGGCAAAAGAAATTCAACGAGAAAAACAAAATGTCTGAGTGGTTTGCTGAAATTTGGGCCGCAACGAAAAACCCCATTGTCATTGTCGGTTTCCTCGGCCAAGGGATTTTCTTCATGCGTTTTTTGGTCCAGTGGATTGCCAGCGAACGTGAAAAACGCAGTGTGATTCCGGTTATCTTTTGGTATTTCAGCATTGGCGGCGCTTTGCTTCTATTGCTTTACGGCATCCTTGACCGAGACCCCGTCATCATCGTCGGCCAAAGCATCGGTATCTTTGTTTACTTGCGCAATTTGCATTTCATCTCACAAACCAAAGCCGAGGCATGAATCGGGTTCGGGAATGGGCCCCGTTAGCTGCGGCCTTCGCCGCCTTAATGGCCGTCACCTTTTGGTTGCGACCACTTTTGCCGATTGACGAAACCCGGTACCTCGGGGTGGCTTGGGAAATGTGGTTGCGTGGCGATTGGTTGGTGCCATTTAAAAACGGCGAAACTTATAGTCACAAACCGCCACTTTTGTTTTGGTTGATGAACGCCGGTTGGCATGTGTTTGGCGTCAATGAATGGTGGCCACGCTTGGTACATCCTTTATTTGGCCTTGCCTCGCTTGGATTATGTGCCGCCATTGCCAAACGCCTTTGGCCTGGATTAAGGGACGCCGCCAATTATGCCCCGTACTTTTTGTTCGGCTGTTTATGGTGGACGGTTTTCCAAACCACCACCATGTTCGACATGATGGTGGTGTTTTTTGTGGAGCTCGGCGTGCTAGGTTTACTTTGCGTCAAAGACCATCGCGCATACAGAGGATGGACCCTCCTAGCCCTTGCCTTGGGCTTTGGAATCTTGGCCAAAGGTCCGGTCTTATTTTTATTCCTGCTCCCTTTAATGCTGCTTGGGCCATGGGCTTTCGCCCCAACGGTTTCAAAAGCGAAGTGGTTCCTTGGCATGACCCTGGCCATTTTCGGCGGCGCGGGAATCGCTTTGGCCTGGGCCATCCCAGCTGGCAAAGCCGGCGGTGAGGCTTATCAAACCGCCATTTTCTGGGGCCAAAGCGCTGGCCGCATGGCGGAATCTTTCGCCCATGCGCGGCCAATTTGGTGGTACCTAGCGCTCCTCCCCGGGCTCCTATTCCCGTGGTTTTTCTGGCCCGAAGCATGGAAAGCGGTACGTGGACCAAAGTCGGATGGGGCGGTCCGGCTGTGCTGGCTGTGGGTTGCCGCACCCTTGCTGGCCTTTTCTTTGGTCAGCGGCAAACAACCGCATTATCTTTTGCCGATGTTCCCGGCCCTGGCCCTGTTAGCCGCCCGCGGCTTAGCCATCCGCGGTGCCGCCGAAATCGTCAATGTACGTTTACCAGGTGTCATCCTTGCCGGACTGGGTGGCTTCATTTTGACCATCGTGCTGTTCCCAAGCCAATCCCCTTGGCCCCAAGTCACAACTGAGTTGTCTCCACTTTGGGGAGGAGCATTGATGCTGGGCGGTTTGTTTTTGATTTTTTACCCCAGCCCACGCCGTCGTTTGGCGGTGAAACGATTGTTCTTGGCAAGCCCACTTTTCGTGGCCGTCCTTCACGGCGCCGGTTTTGGCCCCTTAGCGGATTCTTATGACATGGCGCCAATCGGCAAGTCCATTCACGCTATCCAAGAAGGTAGCCATGAGGTGGCCCACTTAGGTGGATATCACAATGAATACGCTTTCGTCGGCCGCTTAGAACAACCTCTCCATGAGGTGCTTCAATTGGAAGCTCTCATCGCTTGGGCCCACCTCCATCCAAACGCTTTTGCCGTGGTCCGCAAAGACCATCATCAAGCGAACACTTTTTGGGTACCGGAAGTTTTAAAACACGCCGTGGTTCGCCGACCTTACCGTACCAATGAAGTGGCGCTGGTGCCGGTTTCGGCTTTGTTGGCTCTCCCTACCCTTTAACCCGACGCACCGCGTCTATGGTGGTGCCGTCTACCCACTGGATAGCGGCGACAAACTCGTCCCCTAGTTTTGGCTTAGCCGGGGGGCCACCGCACAGCTGGTCAATGCGGGATTTAAGGTCATGAATATTTAAGATGGGTACTTGGCTACCGCGGGCGGCTTCGATTAAATCGGTGCGCGCTGGGTTAATGCAAAGGCCTTGTTCGGTGGCAATCACGTCAATGAGTTCGCCTGGCCCCACCATGGTGGTGACTTCATCCAAAATCACCGGGATGCGGTCACGCACGCTGGGCACCGCCAAAATGGTGCACCTAGAAAACAAACAATTTTGCCAACCACCGATACCGTGGAGCAAGCGGCCATCGGAATGGGTCACTACATTGGCATTAAAGTGGACGTCCACCTCAGTGGCGCCTAACACCACTACATCAATCATTGAGGAAAAATTTCCTTTGCCGTGAAAATTGTAACTGGTGAACGGCGAAGTGTGTTGATGGCCGGAGTTTTCGCGCATGCTCCGCACCCCTTCTAAATCAAAAGTTTGGCCATCCAAAATCACCGGCGTTAAGCCCTCTTCCAACATTTCTACCAAATATTGGTTAGACCCGCCGCGCACAAAGGATGCCGCCACTCCAGCTTCCTTCATATATTCTTTTAAATACATTGCAAAAGCCAAAGTAATGCCACCGGCACCAGCTTGGAAGGAAAAGCCTGGCTTCATGATGCCGACATCACGCACAAACTTGGCGATGTGTTCGGCAATCAGCAGACGGTCGGGTGATTTGGTTACCCGGGTGGTGCCGGAAACAATCTTTTCCGGAATACCCACCTTGTCCACTTCCACCACTTGGTCAATGTTTTGGCCTTGGATTTGCCAAGGTAAACACGGGAAGGGAACCAGGTTGTCGGTCACCACAATGGCGTGGTCTGCATATTGGGAATCCACCAAACCAAAGCCCAATAAACCGCACGCGCTAGGGCCGCGGTCTCCGGTGGCATTGCCAAAAGCATCCGCGGTGGGCGCTGCCAAAACCGCAATGTCAATATGAACTTCGCCATCCTGCACCGCTTGCCATCGGCCGCCATGGGAGCGCAACACCCCCATGCCGCGCATTTTTCCTTGCGAACAGAAATCCCCAAGGGGGCCATTCATGCTTCCTTCAATATGATGAATGGTGCCGTCTTCCAAATAAGCCAACAGCGGCGCGTGGCACGGAAAACTAGCACTAGGAAACCAGCGCAAATCTTTGACGCCCAATGCCTTGGCGGCATCAAACACCGCATTCGCCACCAAGTCTCCATTACGGAAATGATGATGAGTGGAAATGGTCATGCCGTCTTTCAAACCAGCATGGGCCAAGGCCACTTTCAGCTTGGCTACCATGTCCCCTTCGGCGTGGACTCGTTTATCTCCATCAGCGGGATAATCCGCACAACTACGGATAGGCGGCGCAGCCTGGTTTCCTTGCGGCCGATGTCCCCCCACTCCGGCGTAAGGGATGACGTCCCGGCCGTTAACTTCGGCGGGCACCAAACGCCCCGCTTTGGTTTGCAGAGGTTCAGTCATTTTTTTCGGCCGACGTCATCTCATCGGCAAGGCGGACTAGGGCTTGGGCCCGTTTCACAACGGGCGGGTCAATCATTTTGGAACCTAAACTCACCACCCCCAACCCTTTGGCTTGGGCCTCTTCAAATGCAGCAACAATGGCACGGGCTTTGGCGACTTCTTCTTCACTGGGTGCGAATTCTTGGTGAATGATTTTAATTTGGCGAGGATGCACACACCCTTTGCCTTCAAAGCCGATGCTTTTTGCAAACTTCACGCTTCGGCGTAGTCCATCTTCGTCAGCCACGTTGCCGTAGACCGAATCAATGGCTTGGAGCCCAGCGGCTTTGGCGGCGTAAATCACTTGCGAGGATGCCCAGGCGGTTTCAGCGCCGCCGGGAGTTTTGACCACCCCCAAGTCTGCGGTTAAATCCTCCAAACCCAAAGTCAAGGCTACGTTGCGCGGGCTGGCTTCGGCAATGGCTAAGGCATTCAACACTCCACGGGCGGTTTCCAGAATGGGCATGAAGAGAATTTTCGTTTCGCCGACGACTTGGTCCAAAGCGTGGATTTCTTCGGCGCTTTCTACTTTGGGAATCAAGACCAAATGCAAAGGGGCGCCGGCCAAGGCTTGCAAGTCTTTGATGCCAGCTTCTCCTTGATTGATGCGCACCATGCGTTCACAGGAACCAAAATCCAAAGTCCATAGCGCGTGACGCACCAAAGCCACCGCATCTTGTTTACTTGCTGGAGCCACCGAATCTTCTAAATCCAAAATCACCGCATCAGGACCGTGCAAGCCGGCATTCAACATGTACTTGGCTTCGTTGCCCGGGAGATACAAACGCGAACGGCGCAAGCGGTCTTTGCGGGTTGAGGACAACTGCGGGGTGCCGTCGGCGGAAGGCGCCAGCGGAGGCTCCGGCGAAACTTGAATGGATTCGTCCGCCAAGGCTTTTTGTAAAAGCGACTCCATGCGGGCGCGGAGTACGAAGGGATAGGCGCCCTTGTCCTCCACTTGGAGGGTGCCGCTGGTGAGGCCGTGGTTAGCCGCCAATTCAGCCAAAAGCTGGCGAGTGGTGGCCCCAAATAGGGCTTCTAGCTTGGACGAGAATTCCCAGGCCAATTCCTGGTTGCCTGGGGCATAGGCCAGCCACACGTCGCCGCGAACATCGTCGCCGCGACGGCCCGATTCACAGGGTTGGAGGGAAGCCATCCCCAAATTCTACTACCGAACCACCCCCTTCCGCCGAAGACAATACTGCTTCTATGAAGCGAACCCCGCGGGCGCCATCTTCCACGGTGGGATAGGCGGCCGGGGCTTGAACTTCGCCCCGAATGGCGGCGGCGAAGGATTGGTAAATATTTGCGAATCCTTCCAAATATCCTTCCGGATGACCGGCCGGAATGCGGCCCAGGCTTTGGGCGTTTGGGCTAAGGTATGGATTTGCGGTGCGGCGAATTTCCATCGGCCCATCTTTGCGCCAAACGTGTAAATCATTGGGCTGTTCCTGGGCCCACGCCAGGCTCCCTTCGGTGCCAAACACCCGCAAGCGCAGACTATTTTCTTGGCCAACGCAAACTTGCGAACAACAAATACTGCCGTTGGCGCCGTTGTCCATTTCCACCAAAGCCATGGCATCATCATCTACCCGACGGCCTTCGACAAAGGTGGTGACCTTGCCTTGCAAACGAACCACCTCTAAACCGGTAACGTGCTCGAGCAAATTGAAGGCGTGAGTGCCGATGTCGCCGAGTGAACCCCCGGGCCCGGAACGGGCTGGGTCCGTGCGCCAGTCCGCTTGCTTTTGGCCACTTTCTTCGATGGCATCAGCCAACCAACCTTGGAAATACTCGACGTAAACTTTGCGCACTTCACCCAGAGCGCCACTGGCAATGAGTTCGCGAGCTTCGCGCACCATCGGGTAGCCGGTGTAATTGTGGGTGAGGGTGAAAACTTTGCCACTACTTTTGACCGCTAGCCGCATTTCCTCAGCGAGTGCCGACGAAATGGTCAGCGGCTTGTCACAAATCACGTGAAAGCCGGCTTTCAAGGCAGCGATGGCCGGAGCGTGGTGGACATGGTTAGGAGTCACGATGGCCACTGCATGAATGCGTTGCTCTTCCGGCAGTACGGCCTCTTTTTCCAACATGGCGGCCCAACTTTCATAAACCCGGGTTGAGTCCAAACCCAGTTCTTCGCCCATGGCGCTGCTTTTGGCGGGGTCAGAAGAAAAAGCACCGGCAACTAGGCAAAATTCCCGGTCCATTTCCGCCGCCAAGCGGTGTACCGCACCAATAAAGGCACCAGGTCCGCCGCCGACCATGCCCAAACGCAAACTTCGGTTTGGACTCAAGAATCGATACCCAACATGCGGCGGTTGGCACCCGTGTCGCGTTCGGAATCTGCGAAATCGTCAAAAGAACCGGTGGCCACTTTGATGATGTGGTCTTGGATAAACTTGGCGCCTTCGGCAGCGCCGACGAGATTGTCTTTGTATGCGCATTCCCATTCCAACACTGCCCAACCCGGAAAATCATAGTGGGCCAACTTGGTAAAGATGCCATTCCAATCTATTTGGCCATCTCCTAAGGAGCGGAAGCGTCCGGCGCGTTCACTCCACGGCAGATAACCACCGTAAACCCCCACCCTGCCGTCGGGTCGGAATTCTGCATCTTTAACGTGAAACATTTTTATGCGGTCATGATAAAGATCAATGAACTGCAAGTAATCCAAACACTGCAAGACAAAGTGCGAAGGGTCATACAAAATGTTGGCACGCGGATGGCCCTTGACTTGGTCTAAGAATCGCTCCCAAGTCGCGCCATCATGAATGTCTTCGCCGGGGTGCACTTCATAACAGACATCGACTCCGCATTCTTCCGCCAAGTCCAACATCGGTTGCCAACGTTTGGCGAGCTCGGCAAAAGCCTCCTCAATCAAGCCAGCCGGGCGTGGCGGCCATGGATAAAAATACGGCCACGCCAAAGCACCCGGAAAAGTGACCGTGGCGTTGAGGCCTAAGTTTGCCGATGCTTTGATACTTTTCTTTACTTGGTCTACCGCCCACTCAGTCCGTGCGGCTGGATTACCGCGCACCTGCTCGGGAGCGAACCCGTCAAACATTTCGTCGGCGGCAGGATGCACCGCGACCAGCTGACCCTGCAGGTGGGTGGACAATTCTGAAGCCACCATGCCGTGGGCGGCCAGCTTCGCTTGCCAATCTTCACAGTAAGACTTGGATTTCGCAGCTTGGTCTAAATCGATGGCACGGCTATCCCAAGTGGGGATTTGTAATCCTTTGAAGCCAAGTCCAGCCGCCCACTTCGCGGCGGTGTCAATGTCATCAAAGGGAGGGTCATCACCCATGTATTGGGCGAGAAAAATCGCGGGACCTTGAATGGTTTTCATGAGGGATTCTGCCTAAAGTTCGACCGGTTTATAGCCACCACGGGAGCGGAACCAAAGAGTAATCAATCCAAAGGCCACCACCAACAACAATGGGAAACGAGTGGCGAATTGCAAAACATCACGACCGGCTTGTTGTTTGGCGTCGGCATAAATTTCTTGGTTTGCAGTTTTGTCCGCCTCATTCAGGGAACCGAAGTAATTATCCGCTGCTTCAGGTTCAATCTTTTGATGGGTCATCCACATAAAACCGCCTTCGGAAGTGGTGGCATCGGCCATGAGGGGTGCTTCCGCGACAACGGTTTCATGAATGGATTTGTCAAAAGCGGCTCCCAAAATGGGGGTACCGACGATTCCGGCCGACAACAGCCCAATGGCGGAAACCGTGTTGAGGGTGAGGGCTCCACCCTTGGGGTAGCGTTCGGACACAAAGCCCAAAACGCATGGCCAGTAATAAGTTTGGCCAAGAGCGTAAAGGACAAAGGCAATGAAGATGGAGGCGCCGACTGCCCCCGAAAGCCAGTAAAGGCCGATGGCGGAAAATACACCGCTGATGCATAACAGGGCTGGTGGGCTGAACCACTTCAAAATGTTGCCGGCAAAAACCCGGAATACCAACATGATGAAGGCGGAGAAAACCAAAGCGTAAGCCGGATTGATATCCATGTCGGTCAAGACCGGGTTCATTAGTCCTTTAATCCAACCATCGGTGCCAAGTTCGGCAGTGGCAACCGGAATCATCAGCAAGCACATCAGGAAGAACAGAGGTTGGCCTAAGGATTTCACCGAGAAACCAAACAGAGCGCCAAATCCCAAGCCGCAATACAAACTCAAGTTGAACCAATTTTCTGGTTTGACCCAGCCACTCAGTTGGTCCACCTGATTGCCAATTTCGTAAATCAGTAAGGAAGAAGCCAACGCGGCGCCGAGGAAACCGACTTGGCGCAACATCTCAATGTAAGGAATACCGGCTTGAACGCGCTCATCCACCGGGAATTTGCATTGACGGTACAAAAAAACATAAGCCACGGCAGGGAAAACAATCCACAGAGCGTGAATTCGCCAGCCTTCAAAAATTCCGGCGGTGGCAATGATGCATAAAGTTCCAACCACTAGGCCAGCGGGCCAGGCCGCGTGGAGAATCGTCAACCACTTTGTTTTTTCTTTGGGATAAACCGCCGCGCAAATCGGATTGATGACCGCTTCGACAATGCCGTGGCCTAAGCCAGCGCACAACGCAAAAAAGTAAAGGTCTCCAAAGGAATCGGCCATATAAGTGCCGATTCCAGATGCCGCTTGCAAAGCAAATGCGCCAAACATCGGCGCCTTGTAACCGGTCCGGTCCACCAGCAAACTAAACCCAATCATGGTGATGGCAATTGGCCAGAGGGAGGCGCCGAAGATTTCCCCTACTTGCTGATTGGTGAGGCTAAGTTCCGCTCCGTAATCCCCCATTAAGGCAACTCGAAAGGCAAAACCAAAGCCGGCGGCCATCAGGGAAAGAAAACTTGCCCAGAATAAAAGGCGTTTTTCGCGTTCAGTTAAATCTTGTGCAGTCGTGATGGAGCTCATCAGGGGGATTCTTCGGGTTAGGAGGAAGGACTTGGGGTGAGCTTTGTAGCAAATCCTAGCCCCTTGAATACCCCGCCAAGGATTCCTTTATGGATATATCAACGTAGTTTTAATCGGTAAACGCCATTGTCATCCGGCAACGGGGCGCTTTGGGCGGCATCGGTCCAACGAATGGTGGCAAAAGCATAACTCATGTCTGAGTTGAAGGTAATTCCAGCGGCATTGGCTTCGGTATAGCCAAGGGTGGGCGAATTGTCCAAGCCAGCATCCCAGCTGGCCGCCCATCCACTAGTTGCCGAATTCAAGGAAGCGTGAATTTTAGTGTGATTGGTACTACTGCTCCCTTGGTCCGACCGCAAAGAGCCGACCATGACGGCGTTCTGCATATTTCCTACGCCAACTGCCACCGCGCCGACCGGAGTGCAGTCAATGGACTTCAGAGTCACACTGCTGGTGGAGGCTGGGTCAGTCCATGAAGAAATGTAGGGAAGCCCAATATTCCTAGTTTGCCAATTGCCATTTTTCGTAAAAGAAAGACCTTTGCCACGGTTAAACGCCCGAAGATCCCCCGCCAGATTCACATCCGCGGTGAGCCCGGTATGGGAGCCCCAAATTTCAATGGGCCCGCCGGTGGAATGGCTGAGAATCATGATGGACGAGGAAATCCGAGCGACACTGGTGCCGAAGCTAATGCCTTGATTGATGTCCGCCGGTAAACCGGCACTGGCTTCGGTGAAATTGCCAGTTCCTGAGGTCGTGCTATAAAAAACTTTGCCGCTTGTTTTCGCAACCTTGCTACCGAACAGGAGTACCGTGTTCACATGAACCTCCGCCATTCCTAGCAAAACATAGTTTGGTGCTTGGGGCAAAACGGAAATACTTGCTGGAACGGCGGTTCGTGAATTTCCATCAGACAAGCTATCGGAACGATCCGGAAGGCCACTATTGTTGGAATTCCAAGAGTTACCACCATCATGACTCCAAAAAAAACCGGGGTGACTTGGTGATAAATTGGAAATGTCTAAACCATCAGTTTGCGCCACACTCAAATAAAATTTATCGGCATCAGTAGGGTCAGATGCAAGAGCCACCGCGGAGAGATTCGCATGAGGAAAAGGGAGTCCGCTGTTTTTTGCAACCCACGTTAGTCCCCCATCAATGGATTTGAAAATTCCATGCTCCTTGGTGGCCACCATAAGGGTGTCCGGAGCGGCAGGACTAATGGCAAGATCCAAAATACTGTAATCTGCAAGTAAAATTGAATCACTGAGCACCGTCCAAGTATTGCCGAGGTCAGCCGTTTTCCAAATTCCATCGGCAAGACCTGGAGTTCCACTGATGGGGTCCAAAGGACTGATGGTGCAAAGAAATAAAATATTAGGGTCCACTGGGTGGGCAACGAGTCGGCCGAAGCTGGCTTGAAAGTTGGTTGCCGTCAAGGAAGTTTGCTCCCAGTTATATGCCGATTGGGCAAAAGCGTTGGTTCCACCAAAGAAGCACAGCGCAAGAACGCAAAAGAAATTAAGGAGATATTTCATTTGCTCCAGCCTAGCAGATATTCTGCTCCACCCGTTCAAACCCAGTCAACCCGCCATAGAATCACTCCTGCCCCTTCAACGTCCATGCACAGCCCAAAACCACTCCGTATAGCCATTGTTGGCCTTGGATTTGGCGCAGAATTCATTCCTATCTACCAAGCTCATCCTGACGCTGAACTTGCCGCCATATGCCAGCGCAATGAAACAAAATTGAACGCTATAGGGGACGCCTTTGAAATCAAAAAACGTTACACCAATTATGCCGACCTACTCCAGGATCCAGAAATTGATGCAATCCATATCAACACCCCCATCCCAGATCATGCCGAACAAAGCATTGCCGCTCTAGAGGCGGGAAAGCATGTCGCATGCACCGTGCCGATGGCTACCTCTATGGAGGATTGTCAGCGTATTTTTGAGCTGACCGAACAAACTGGTTTGAGCTACATAATGATGGAAACCGTCGTTTACAGCCGCGAGTTTTTATTTATGAAAGAATTATTTCACAATGGAGAACTCGGTCGGATTCAATTTATTCAGGCCTCACACCAACAAGACATGGATGGATGGCCAAGCTATTGGCCGGGCCT
>Ga0066376_10001957_pt1 | contig 19561 bp, 16 predicted proteins | sample Knorr_S15_td_Bot_FD_77009 | JGI IMG/M metagenome (GOLD analysis project Ga0066376, IMG submission 77009) | Marine microbial communities from Southern Atlantic Ocean transect - Knorr_S15_td_Bottom_ad_5009_LV_A | ecosystem: Environmental > Aquatic > Marine > Oceanic | place: Southern Atlantic...
CTCGGAGCAATTGATTAAGGATTTCTCTTGGGACGCTCTGCCCGAGGTAGCCAAAGAGCGCTGGGAAGAGATGGTGGCCTATAGCTCAACCGTCGAGAATCAGCTATCCAAAGCCAAGGCGAGTCGAGCAAAGGCAGCGTAGTCTGGGTTTATTAAGACGGGAACTAAAACAAAAAACAAAATAACGCAGCGAGAGCTGAATCAGGCGAAATTTAGGCCGCTTCGCCAAGCCTGGGCGATTTCAGTTACCGACAGGTTCAATCGAGGACCCCATTTGAAATTGCTCCCACCGGTAGTCCCTAAGTTGAGAATCGGAACTTGGGCTCGGGCCGCCAGTTCCTCCAGTTGAGGCCACTGCTCAGGCGTAAGGGATATGACGATGCGGGATTGGCCTTCGCCAAACATTGTCATGTCCCATCTGACACTAGATGCCGGGCTGCCGGTGGGAGTCGGGCTACCGGTAGAAGGGGGGCTACCAGTGAAACCCACGCCCCCCTGGATGCAAGACTCTGCCAGCGCCACTCCCAGTCCCCCTTCGGCGCAATCATGAGCCGAGGCCGCCACGCCGTCGCCGATAAGTCGGCGGCATAGGTCTTGTACACTGCTTTCCAAGGCAAGGTCCAACACTGGCCGCCCCGCCACCAGCCCTTGCACTACCTGAAGGTATTCGCTGCCAGCCAAGTCCATCTTACGGGGCCGCAAATCACTCCTACCCAGCAAGGCCACTGATAACCCGTCACTGGGGAAGCCTGATTGGCAATGGCGAGACGCATCCTCCAAGAGACCCAAACCGCCCAGCACCGGAGTGGGGTAGATTGCTTGACCCTTGGACTCGTTGTATAGGCTCACATTCCCGCTAACCACCGGAACGCCTAAGTACCGGCAGGCCATGGCCATGCCCCTGATGCACCACTCCAATTGGTAGTAAACATCGGGCCTTTCCGGGTTGCCGAAGTTCAAGCAGTCGGTCAAGGCCAATGGTTCTGCGCCGACGCAAGACAGGTTCCGGCAAACCTCGGCCACGGCTATCTGCCCACCACGGTAGGGGTCCAGATAGCAATAGCGGCTGTTGCCGTCGATGCTCAGCGCAATTGCCTTTCTGGTACCTTTGATTCGCAATACGGCGGCGTCGCTGCCCGGTCCCAACACCGTGTTGGTCTGCACTTGGTGGTCGTACTGGCGGTACACGCTTTCTTTGCTAGCGATGTTCGGCGACGCCAGAAGCCTAATTAAAATATCGCTTGGCCCCTCAGGCGGTAATGGAATCTGGTCGATAGCTAATTTTTGTCTTCGCTTGTAGTCTTTGTCCGGTTTTCCCTTGAGGCGGTACCTGGGCGCAGCGACCAAGTGCTTGATTGGCACGCTGGCGATTTGCCGGGGACCGTCCACCACCACCGCTTCCTGCCGGGATATCACCTCGCCAATCAACTGGCAGGGTACGTCCCACCTTTCAAAGATTTTCCTAACCCGTTCCGTCTTGTCGGGACGGGTCACCAGAATCATCCGTTCCTGAGACTCGGAGAGCATCACTTCGTAGCCGGTCATGCCCTTTTCCCGGAGATGCACCTGAGCGATGTCCAAAGACACACCTCGGCCAGCTCGGTAGGCCGACTCTATGGCTGCACTGGTCAGTCCGGCAGCACCCAAGTCTTGGATAGCCAGCACGTCACCCGTTTCAAGCGCCTCCAGACAGGCCTCTATCAGTACCTTCTCCAGAAACGGGTTGCCCACTTGGACCGTGGGTCTAAGTTCTTCCTCCGCCTCAAAGGTCCGAGAGGCCAGGCCTGAAGCTCCGTGGATTCCGTCCCTTCCTGTGCCAGCGCCCACCAGCAATAAAACGTTGCCTGCCTGCCCCGCCGATGCGGTGGCTATGGCATCTTTTTTAACCAACCCAACACACATGGCGTTGACCAAGGGGTTTTGGGAATAGGACTCGTCGAAATAAATCTCGCCAGCCACGTCGGGCACGCCCAAGCAGTTCCCATACCAAGAGATGCCGCCGACCACGCCCTGGAAAAGGTGTTGATTATGGGGGTCGGAAAGCGGACCGAAGCGAAGGGAGTTCAAGAGGGCGATGGGCCGTGCGCCCATGGCCAAGATATCTCTGACTATCCCGCCCACCCCTGTTGCGGCCCCTTGATGCGGCTCCACCGCCGAAGGGTGGTTGTGGGACTCGACCTTGAATACCACGGCCAAGCCGTCGCCGATATCAACGGCGCCAGCGTTCTCGGCCCCCTGTTGAGACAATACCCTGGAAGACTGGCTGGGAAAGAACTTTAGTAGGGGACGGGAGTGCTTGTAGCCGCAATGCTCACTCCAAAGAGCGCCAAACATCCCCAGTTCCACCGGGTTGGGCTCCCGGTTCAGCAGATCCACGATTCTGTTATATTCAGCCCGGCTCAGTGCGATTTCGTCCAGCGCTTCTTGTGTTATTTCGCCGGTTATTTCGCCCTCGGCTACCATGGTTGAACTCCCCCATCGGCTACTCGAAAATAGGTCGCCGTCTCTCCAAAAAAGTCCTTCATCGGCTCAATGTCCGTGGTAGTAATCAGGGATTGCTGGTACTGAGTTGCCTTCTCCAGAACTCTCCGCCTACGGTCCGAATCCATCTCAGATAGCACGTCGTCCAGCAAAATAATGGGCCCTTCTCCACGGACGGAGGCGAGGTAGGAAGCCTCGGCCAATCGCAAAGACAGACCCAGTGTGCGGGCCTGTCCTCGTGACGCAAAGGTGCCCATGTCCACCTCGTTTATCAGCAGGTCGAAATCGTCTCGGTGCGGACCGACAACGGTATTTGCGGTTGCTCGCTCGCGCCGAGAGGCGGCAGCCAGCGACTGGCGAAATTGCTCCTCCGTGTCTTGGATGGTTTCGGCCACGGGCACACTGGGTTGATAGGAAATCTGGAAAAATTCCCCTGGTGTCGCAAGTTGGGCGTGATGCTCCGCACAAACGCTGGCAAGCACTTTCATCACATCTCTCCGCCGCCAGGTAATCCAGGAGCCTTCCCGCACCAGCTCATCGTCCCAAAAAGCAAGCTCTTCAGCTTGGGCCCGACCGTCGTTAATCATCCTGAGCAATTGGTTCCTTTGCTGCACAACTTTCTGGTAGCGTTGCAGACCCTTTATGTATAACGGATCGGCTTGGGAAATCAAAACATCCAGGAACCGGCGTCGTCCCGAAGGCGGTCCCATGACCAGTTCAATATCTTCGGCGCTGAATAACACAGCATTGACCGTGCCCACCAACTCGGTAGCCGTGCGCTTGACCCGGCTAACCCGAATCTGCTTCCTGACGGAAATCCCGCCGTGCCTGGGGTCCCGTTCCGACTCACCTGCGTCGGCCCTGGGCGGCACCGGCTGGTAGCCCACCATCACCTGTACCCGCTCACCCAACTTTTCGATGGTGCCGCCAACCAGGCCATGATTCCCTTGGGCGGCGGCTTGGAAGTTCAAGACTTCCCGCTCGTTTTCCGCCCTGAATGACCGGGCGATGGCCAGGAGGTAGACCGCCTCCAGCAAGGTGGTCTTTCCTTGTGCGTTGGGCCCGAAAAATACTACCACACCTTCAGGAAGGTCGAGTTCGAGTTCAACCAGATTACGGAAGTTGGTGAGACTGAGGTGGGAGAGGTAGGCCAAACGCTACGTCCTTCCGTGTACTTAGTAACAGCTATTTAATAGCCTGGACATCAATTATTTAGTAACCGGGAAATCAATCGATGGGCGTTGATTAGCTGCTAGTGGAATGGCCGCCACGGAGGCAGCGGGGAGCCGTTTTTGCCTAATCGTTCTAGGCAGGGCCAGCCAAAGCCGTTAAACGGTTCAGGCTCCGGCACAATCTGCCTGGAGGTCAACCGCCTTCTTTTATTGATTGTATCTGTTGGTTCAGCTCCGCAGCGCTGCTTGTATCCCCGTCGGACAGCCGGAAACAACGGTCTAGGTAGAGTTGGGCTAGGCGGGACGCCTGTTGGGTAGTCTCTTTAGCCACGGCCAACAAGCTTGGCACCAGGTAATTTTCCGGCAGGTGCCGACCCAACGTGCTGATTTCCGCCGCCACCTCTTCCGCCTCGTTGGAATCGCTCCCTTCCACCGCGAACCGCAACTTGCCCAGCAGCCTGGAAAGTTCCCCCAGCTTATCCCTTTCACTCATCAAGCCAAACAGGACTTCGTTGACATTGTAGGAGGTATCTTCGGCTTGACCCCCGGAGTCGGCAGTCTGTCCGCCAAGAGGGATGCTACCAGAGGTTCCCAGACCGGACTCAACCTCCGGGATAGCCGAATCGAAACCGATACTAACGGCGCCAGCTTGTTCGGTATACAACTGAGTGTAGGCTTGGACAGCCTCGGTTACAGCCTCCATCATCCTGGGCAGGTCGTAGGAGAACATGCTATCGCCGAAAACCAAATCATCATCCCGCAGCCGACTCATTTGCTCCAATGCTTCGTAGCTGTCCAACGCCTCGGGCACCGGGGGCATCGCGAAGGCGGTAAAATCACTCAAGGGAAGGCTGCCGAGATGGGACGCAAGGAAGGGCGGAACGTACTTGGTCAAGTCGGATTTAACGGGGAGAGTAACCACATAGGTAGCATAAACTTTTTCCGGCTCGGTGCTCACCCGAAAATATAGCAGGGCGTGCCCTTTGGGATGTTGAGGGTCGCCCCTTTCAAATGTAAGATTCATATGCCTATGCCCTAGAACCGGCTCTTTTTAATTAATGAGGTCCAGTCAGTCCATTATAGGGTATCCGAATTACATAGGCCATACGGGAGATTCCCATTATCTGAAACTGACAGTCCAGCGATAATCCCACCCCCTCCAGGCACGATTCAGGCCTCAATCAGTAATGTTGTATAGTATAGTTCAGTCACAAACCGGGGCTCCTCGCCCCTGCCAAGATTGAGGAGGCAGCCCATGGCCGGTCAGAACATAAAAGAGTTCGATTACGACAAACTGGTAATCGGCGAAGAGTTAGGTTCCTACGAGTATGTGTTGACCCAGGAGATGCTGGACAACTTTCGCGCCGCCGTGGATGACCCGGAAGCTTCTTTTCCCACCTTGGCGGTGAAGCACGACGCCACGGCCTTCGCCATGGTGTATGAAGACAACACCGGAGGCGTGAACGCAGGAAACGAAGTGGAATTCTTCAACCCACCCATCCCCGGGAAGACCATCCGCGTCACCGGTCGGGTGGCCGACAAATACCTCCGCAGGGACAAGCCCTACATGGTGATTGAGGCCACGGCTATAGATGAGGACGGTCGGCTGCTGGAAAAACTGCGCACCTACCAGATGAAAAAGCCCGATGAGGTTGGAAAGAAATGGCAGACCTAAAAATCGAGTTGAACCAGCCAATCCCCAGCGTTTCGAAGAAAATCACTCAAGAAAGCATCAACCAGTTTGAGTCCTGCGGAATCCTGGACCGGCAGAACATCCACAACAACCCGGAGTTGGCCAAGCAAAGGTTAGGGTTCGCTCATCCATTGGCTTCCGGGCGCATGTCGGTTGCCTTTGCTGCCGAGAGCCTCCGCAAGTTCTTCGGCCCCGAAGTATTCAACCATACGGGCACGGTGAACCTGAAATTCCTGCGACCGGTGAAAGACGGCGACACCATCACCGTCACTGGAAATGTCAGTCATCAGCAGGAGGTTGACAAAGGGACTCTAGTGACCGTTTCACTGTTCTGTGAAAACCAAGACCGAGACAGGACAGCCATCGGCGACGGGACCGCAATCATTTAGGCAAGGCCCTCTCTGGATTCCGGCTTTCGCCGGTATGACGGAGCTATAACTGCAGCCCGGCTGAATAATAGTAATATCTTGCAATTTCCAAATGGTTTATTTACACTCGAAACATCCATCCATGGCTTTTGAGGAGAATTATGGCCGGCGGCGAACATGGAAAAGTCGAAGTTGAAATCCTATACTGCGTTTCTTGAGGATACTACCCTGTCGCCACGTGGTTGGCGTCGGAATTTTACCGCTCGGACGCACCCGGAGATATCTCGCTTAAGTTGACGCCCGACGGCAAAGGGCGATTGGAAGTCTTCCTGGACGGAACGAAGATATTCGACCGGAAAGAGGAAGGCAGTTTCCCCGACTTGGGCAAGGTCAATGAACTCAAGATGAGCATAGCCGAGAAACTATTTGAACTCGAGGAAGCTTAATCCCCGAAGCCTAATCCCGGAAGCTGAATTCCGGGGAAACCAAATCCCGGATTAGAGTCCTCGTATTATCGGTAATCCAGACAAAAAGATGCAGCCCCGTGAAAATCAACGGTCTGCATCTTTTATTTGCAAAAGCCGGAGGCCAAGACCCAACCGTCCTATTCTTACAACCTTTATAAGCCGGAGAAATATTGGCCAACTCGGAGCATGTTCAGATAATCAAATCCGGCCCGGATGCCTTCGCCCAGTGGCGAGAGCAGAACCCGGACACGGCATTAGACTTAGCGGGCGCAGACCTAACCGGCGTGGACCTGAAAGGGGCCAAGATACGGGCTGCTAACCTGCAGGGGGCCAATCTCTCCGGGGCACTACTGGGTCGCGCCAGTTTGGCTGGAGCTAACCTGGCCGGGGCGGACTTGGAGGCTGCTGACCTAGGGCACGCGTCCTTGACCGGGGCCAACTGCTCCGGTGCCTCCCTTGTCAACGTCAATCTTTTCCGGGCCGACCTAAACAACTGCGACCTGTCTGGAGCAACGCTCCGGTTGTGCCGCTTGGGCCGAGCTTCGCTTATGGGAGCGAACCTGGCTGGAGCTGACTTTAGTCAAGCCAACATGATTGAGGCCGATTTGCGCAACACCAACCTGGAGGGAACGAAGTTTCATTCCTCCAACATGAACGGCGCCGACTTGGGCAGGGCTTTCATGCACGGCGCGGATTTCACCCTGGCCATGATTCGAGATTCGATGTTCGTGGCGGCGGACTTGCGAGGAGCCAACTTCCATCAAGCCAGCCTGCACCGCTCCGACATGACCATGGCCAAGTACGACGAGTCTACCCTTTTCCCCAAGGGATTCGACCCCAACGACACCGGCCAGAAGGATGTGGACGGTTAAAGGATGTGGACGGTTAATTTTCCCTTTGACGGCAGCCTTCTCTCGGCCTCATATGTTAAAATGGCCGCCGGATGTAACTTCTGGTTCTCGCTAGTAAAGCAGTTTAACGAGCACATCACGTGAGGGTTGATTGGCAGTCTTGCAAATCACGGCGGACCGCCCCGGTTCCGGGAAATCCAGCCTGGCTGGAGCTATGCTGCTGCACTTGGCCTCCGTAGACAAACGTGCAGCATACTGCAAACCCCTATCCAAGCTTGGCGAAAACGACCTGGACGTTCAATTTTTCTCCCAGGCTTTAATGCCCGAGGATTCTCTGCCACCGGCCCCATCGCTCGATGCTTCGTCCCAGGGCGCAGCTGGCTTGGACGCGGCTCTCTCCACCCAGTTGCAGAGTCAGATAAGTCAACTTAAAGGCCAAGCTGACGCAGTCCTTTTTGAAGGCCCCGATTTGGCCGGTTCCGACGGGTTGGCTTCATCTCTCTCCTTTGAGATAGCGACAGCCACCGACTCACGGATCGTGGCGGTATTCCGATTCACCAAAGAGCTGACGGCGGACTCTGTTGCACAGGCTTGCGAGCCGTTGGGAGACCGTTTGGCCGGGGTTCTGATTAACGGTGTCACCGCCTACAGAAGCCAGCAAGCAACCCAAATCCTAGGCACGGAACTAGCGGGTAGAGACATAAACTTTCTCGGCGCCGTTCCCGAGGACCGAACGATGTTGGGCGTCTCGGTACAACAAATCGCGGACTACCTTGGCGGCCGCTGGGTGCAAGATCCGGAGAATCTGGACGCACGGGTGGAGCGGTTCTTGATTGGGGGCAACATCATGGACTCCGGGCCCAGCTACTTCGGTCGCTATTCCAATCAAGCGGTCATTACGCGGGGAGCGCGTCCCGACATTCAGATGGCCAGCTTGACCTGCGATCCCTGCTGCTTGGTACTCACCGGTGGTGAGGAGCCAGCCGAGTACGTCAAGGCCGAGGCGCTGCAGAAAGGCGTGCCAATGATTTTGGTCGATACCAAAACAATTGAAACCGCCGACTCTCTGGGCGGCCTCTTGGATCTCGCCACCTCTCACAGCAAGCAAAAAATCCAGCGCTTCCTACATCTACTGGAAGAACACGCCGACATGGATGCGCTGGCTTCATTGGCCCTAGGCTGAAGAATCAAGACGAGACCGGCCTAAGTGTTCTTGACTGGCAGCCAAAGGTTCCTCTAGAATAGCGTATAAGGCCTTAGCGCCAAAGATAATTCATCCCACATGCATTCCCTCATCAGATGAACGAGAGGGATTGGAGGGTTTATGGCTATAACACAGGACGGCGTGGAATTGACTGTCGCCATCAGCGAAAAGGCGGCGGAAAAAATAAAGTATTTTGCCCTGAAAGACGGCATCACTGGCGACGTGGGCATCCGAGTCGCGGTCAAAGGGGGAGGCTGCTCAGGTCTCACCTACGATTTAATAATCACAGACAAGGAACTGGAAAGCGACAAGATTGTGGAGCAACACGGCGTCAAAGTCATGGTTGATAAAAAGAGCTACATCTACCTGGTCGGGACCGAATTGGAATTCTCCGACGGTCTAAACGGCAAAGGCTTTATCTTCCAGAACCCTAATGCCACCAAGACCTGTGGTTGCGGCACTTCCTTCTCCGTTTAAATTACAACCACACGCGATCCTATCCGCAAAACCAGAAGCGCCGTCTCATAGAAAATCGAGCGGCGCTTTTTTCATTCAAAAATCCAGCATCCAGAATTCCGGGAGCAGACAATGGCTCTAAAACGTACTGGTTTGCAATCTTCCGGCGCAGCGGCAGCCACCGACTTTGTAGAGATGAACGGTTGGGAGTTGCCTGCGGTATTCACCGACGTAGCTTCGGAATATCGGTCGGCCATCAATGATGCGGCAGTCTACGACGCATCTTACATGGGCCGCCTCAAAGCCACCGGAACTGATGCTTTGGACCTGCTCAACCGTTTGTCCACCAATGAGGTCGTTGGCCTTGAGCCGGGGCAGGGCGTACCCACGATATTAACCACGGACAAGGGCAGGATTCTCGACGTAATCATCGTAGTAAATGCCGGAGAGCACGTTTTGCTGCTGACCAGCCCTGGCATGCAGGAGCCGGTTATAGAGTTTCTGGACAAATACACCATCATGGAAGACCTGACGGTGGAGGATGTGTCCTCTGCCACCGCCGCGTTGGCGGTTTGGGGGCCTGAATCCCAGGAACGTTTGGCCAAGGCCGCCAATGCGGACCTGAGCGGCCTACAGCCTTATCACTCGCTGGGCACAGAAGTTGGCGGGCGTCCGGTTCGGCTAATCTCCTACTCCTTTGCCGGCTTGCCGGGCTACTACTTGATTAGCGCCGTGGAAGACGCATCCGCAGTGTGGCAAGGCCTTGCCGCTGCCGGGATTACACCCATGGGCGCCGAGGCCTCCGAAAAGGCACGAATCGCCCAAGGAATGCCCGCTCATGGCAGTGAAATGAGTGAAGATTTCAACCCCTTAGAGGCAGGGTTGATTGGCGCCATAGACTTCACCAAGGGTTGCTACATCGGCCAGGAAGTCATTGCCCGGCTGGACACCTACAAAAAGGTTCAGAAATATCTGGTGAAGTTGGCTTTTGTCGACGGTTCTAGCGTTGCCCCAGGCGCGCTGCTCACTCAAGAAGGGAAGCCAGTCGGAAAGGTGACCTCGGTCGCCAGCGATCCATCAAGCGGCCAGAACATCGGCCTTGGTTACGTGCGGACGGCACAAGCAGTGGTTGGCACGCGGTTGGATTTGGAGACAGGCTCGGGCGGGGCGGATATTCTCGGCCTTCCCCAGATGTTCGGTCCCGAACGGAGTTAAGACTTCCGTCAACGCCGCCTAAATGCGCTACTTGGGTTTAACCACTTGGATGCGACCGTCGGGACTAGCCGACATCAGTGCGACAAAGTCATATCCCCGCCTCGCCAATTCCTCCGAGCCGCCTTCTTTGCGGTCTAGGATTGCCGCAACCTTCACCACAGTGCAGCCTGCGGCCTCTACAGCCGCTATGGCTTGGAACAGCGAACCGGCGGTGGTGCAAACGTCGTCTATGATTGCCACCCGGCTCTTCGGCGGCAACGGCCCCTCTATCCCCTGCCCCGTTCCGTGGGTCTTGGCCTCTTTGCGCACGATAAATCCGGGGATATGCTCCCCTTGAAGATGGCTGGCCAAAGCGATGCTTGAGACGATGGGATCGGCGCCCAGCGTTAGGCCTCCTACGGCTTCGGCCCCGGCCTGCAACAATATGGGCAGCATTGCTTCCGAGATCAGTTTGGCCCCCTCGGGGTCGAGGCTGAGCAAGCGCCCGTCGAAGTAGTATGTGCTCTCTTTCCCCGACGACAGGGTGAACTTCCCGTACTTGAGGGCACCCCGCTCCAATGCTACTTCCAACAGTCGTTCAAGGCTGCCCGGCCCGACACCCTCTCCCCCGTTCCCTTCACTTCCTACTTCTTGGCCGTAGAGTTTATGTTCCTGGATATACTCGGCCACCCCCTCCGGGAGGTAGTATCTCAGGGACATTCCAGCCTTGGCCCGACGGCGAATCTCACTGGCGCTGATTCCCATGAGGGGCATGGACAGGAGATTGATTTTGCCTGCGGAGCCAGGATATTTACTGCCGAATCCGGCTAGGTCGAAGCCTTGATGGCCCGGCCTTTCCACCACCGCCCATTGGCACAATTCCAGCAGTGTCTCAGGCTCTTTCCACCTACTGAAATGCTCCATGGCATCCAAGCCTAGGATAAAAAACAACTCTGTTTCCGGTCCTAGGTTGTCCCTCAAGGCCTTCAAGGTGTCAATGGTATAGGTGGGACCGGACCGTTCGATCTCGTCCACAGATACTCTGAAATCCGGGTTGGACGCCACCGCTAACCGCACCATTTGCAACCGGTCATTGGCGGAACTCAGTTGCTGGGCCTCTTTCAGCCATGGCTGACCAGCCGGCATGAACAGGACATAATCGAGTTTCAACTGTACCCGGGCTTCCTCGGCCAGTGTCAGGTGGCCCAGATGAACCGGGTCGAATGTTCCACCCAATATCCCTACCCGCATATCAGAACCATTCAACCTCAAATCGTCCGATACGAATCGTGTCGCCAGCTTCGATTCCAAGCTCAGCCAAGCGCCGGGCCACCCCGCTCTTGGTCATCTCCCGCCATAGTTGTAGGATCACGCGCTGGTCACGCAAGTCTACCATGGCCGCCAGTCTTTCAAGCGGTTCGGACTCAATCCTGTATCCGTCTTGTTCTTGGTAGACCAATTCCTGAGCCGCAGGGCGAAGGGATTTTCGAGCAGGCGTCGGGATAGGCTCGGTTTCTTGAGCCTCTTTGGCTTCCTCAGCCTCCACGGATAGATACTCAACCAGCTTTCCCAACATGTCGGTCACACCTTCCCCGGTGACGGCGGAGATAAACATGATGGGCACTTCGGCCGCCGGTTCTGCCCCTGGCGTATTCGAAACTACTTCCTCTTCAACCAGAGCCTCTCGCAAGAAGAACTCTATTTCTCCCATCTTCTCGCGAACCTCAGTTACGTCTATCTTATTGACCGCGATAATCTGTCTCTTGTCGGATAAAGCTTGGCTAAACATACGAAGCTCGTTGTTCAGCATTTTCAAGTCAGCAACTGGGTCATCCGCCAAGCCGTCTATCACGTGGACGTAGATTCGCGCCCGCTCCGCATGACGCAGGAATTCATGGCCAAGACCGACGCCTTTGTGGGCGCCCTCCAACAACCCAGGAACCTCCATCATCACGAAGTCCTTTCCGTGGGTGGACACCGCTCCTAATATTGGCTCAACTGTGGTGAAAGGATATGCGGCAATCTTTGGTTTGGCTCCGGAGCAGCGAGAGATAAGAGTAGACTTGCCGGCATTTGGACGAGCCAATAAACCTACATCGGCAAGCAATTTTAGTTCTAGGAAGAGAATCTTAGCCTCGCCCTTCTCACCCCGTTGGGCCAACACCGGCTCCTGGTTTGTCGACGACACATAGCGGGTGTTTCCCCAGCCACCTTCTCCGCCTTCAGCGACCATGAATGGAGTCGAATCGACGATATCCGCTAGGAATTCCCTCTCGCCGTCTTCATCTTGGACGTAAATCTGGGTTCCCAGAGGAACCTTGACATACAGGTCAGGACCGTTGCGCCCCCTTTGGTCCTTTCCTTTGCCATGACCCCCAGCTTCTCCATACATGGTGCTGTTGAATTTCAGATGCAGGAGGGTGTTATAAGATGAATCGCCATAGATGTAGGCATTTCCACCATTACCGCCATCACCCCCATTGGGGCCTCCCATGGGCTTATATTTCTCTCGGAGGAAACTTATACACCCATTACCGCCACTTCCCGCCCGTATATTTAATCTAACTGTATCAATCAAAATATAATGTCTTTAATAAGTAACCATAATAATAGGGTGGATAATGTGAATAACTCCTGGGACGCAAGGTGGAGGAGGTGTGTAGCCAGCCTCTGGAGTATCTATATTCTAACATGGAGAATCTAAGCGGTTAAGTGGAGAGATTGTCCTGCGACGTTGATATGATTGGCGCCATATCGTTATGCACAGAGATTCAAATACCACTTGTTGAAAAATACGGGTCCATGCAACACAAAACAGACGGACTTATCAGCTAGTTCAACTCAAGTTATCCACAAGGGTGTGAACACCCCTAAGATGTGGGGTAAACATGGTGATTTGGTCGTGGAAATAGATGCGAATTGCTAGCCGCTGCGGGGGAATGATATCCTTTGAAAATCGATAGACACTGCCAGCAAGCGATGAACACCCAATCGGGGATGACTTCTGTTCCATGAACACTATTCACCCAGGCTCATGAGGGTGCGCTGGCAGAAACTGGCCTTCATTTCTGTCTTTGCTTTGCTGGCTCTTGTAGCGTGCCAGGGTACTGAGAGTATCACGAGCAGTCCTGCCGTTGTCCCTACCGGTGTTGTTGCTGGCGCTAGCGGGATTCAACCTGAAGAGGTAGTGACACCAACGCCGGTGAAGCAGGTCTCAATCGCTGACCCGGAAGAAGACGAGTCCTTGGGGAAAAAGCCTGATATGACTTTGGACCGGATAGCCTTCATAAACTCAAACGGTGATTTGCTCACCATCAATCCGGACGGGACAGAGATTCGCGTTTTGACCTCCGGCGTGCAAGCCAACGCCGGTTCCACGGGCGGTGTGATGGCCCAATTGTTGAACCTGGAACGATTTTTCACCTGGCCTACTTGGGCTCCAGACGGCTCCAAGATAGCGGTGTCTAGGGTGCGGGCGGTGGATGGAGGGTCTCAAATATCCCTTGAAATAATTGATACCTCCACCGCGCAGTCTCGGATCGCCTACGAGAACGACACCGGTGGAGTTGTCGCTCAGGGAACGCCCCACTACATATATTGGTCGCCAGGCAGCAGATACTTATCTTTCCTGGCGTCCACCGCCGATGGCCTGAGCCTATTCATCAAGGACACAGAAAACGACAGTGAAGCGGTCATTGTGGCGATGGGCGCTCCGCTGTATTGGCATTGGCGTCGTGATGAATCGGCCATAATGATGCACATCGGAAGAGACTTGGAGCTTGCTACTGTGCCATTTACAAGGGAGTCACGAAATTTGGTGTCTTCAATCTCTCCATTCCGGGCTCCAGCTATCTCACCAGATGGCACACAGTTCATTTATATAAGAGTCGAAGATGCTAGCTCATCCTTGATAGTTGCCCCAATAGATACGCCGGAGGAAGGAACGAAACTACTAGATGTGGGCCCCTTTTCTGCTTTTGCTTGGTCTCCCGACGGCACGGAAATAGCGGTGGCAGACCAGCAGGACTCAAGGACCACGGGTTACCGAAGCCTTGTGGTTGTGTCGGCAAACGATGGAACCCAGACGAGAACCATCGCCCAAGAATCGTTCTTGGCATTCTTTTGGTCTCCCCAAGGGAATCGTCTTGCCTGGGTGGGATTTGACCCAGCCGGAAGAACCTTCGAGTGGAGTGTTGGGGAAAAGAGCGGAGAATCCGGAGACTCGACAAACAGGCTGTTTAAGTTCCAGCCCGCCAGCGACATGATTACCATGCTCAGCTTTTTCGACCAGTACGCCTATTCCAACTCTCCGTGGTCGCCCGATGGAACCCGCTTGGTGGTGGCGGGAACAACCGGCGATGCCGCCAGGCCCAGTAACGGCCATTCAGCCACCGGAGACCGGATATTCGTCCTGGATGCTACCGGTGGAAGCCCGCCTTTGGATATCGCCGGGGGAACGTTGGCCTTTTGGTCTTGGAACTGAGCGAATCCCGATGCGAAAACCGATAAACGTACGCATCTGGCAGTCAACCTTGGTAGTTGTGCTGATATTCGTGGCGGCGATGGCCATTGGTTGCGGCTCGGAACCCACTAGAGAGCTCGCCCCATCCTTCGATGCGAAGGGCGCCTTGCGGGACGCTGTCACGGAGCTCATGGCATTGGAGTCGGCGGTATTCACCCTGGAACACATCTCCGGGTCCACGGCGCTGGTTCCAGGGTTCTTGGAGATGTTCAAGGTTTCAGGAGTGGTGGACATTCCGGACCGGTTTGAACTCACCGTGGAAGCCGAGACAATACAGCCCAGATCCTTCGTAGAGGTCAGCGTCGTCACCATCAACGATGAGGCATACATGACGGACGTCATCAGCGGGAAGTGGCTACAGGTTGAGCCCGAAGTGTTGCCCTTCACTTTCGCTAACTTTGCCCAGACCCTGGCTGATATTATCGAAGCGGTTGATGCCCCCACAGTAGTGGGCACCGAGCGGCTGGGTAAAAGCGAAACCAACCGGATTCAAGGACGGATACACTCCCAGGATTTGGGCGGACTGGTGCCAAGAGCAGCGGAAGGGCTGGAAGTGACACTGGACCTGTGGTTGGAACAATCAACCAACCTCTTGCGGCAAGTCCTCATCACTGGCGGAGTGCTTGCCACCGACGAGCCGGGGACCGTTCGCAGGTTAATCTTGGACGACATCAACCTCCCGGTTCAAATATCCGCTCCGGAAGTGGGCCAATAATCCCCTAATACCGGCTTTTCCTTTAAACTGTCATTCTGAGGAGAGGAGCGACGAAGAATCTCTTGGGTCAGGCGTAAAGATTCTTCGCTTCACTCAGAGTGACAGGGTTACGGAGACTATTGATGCAAGGCCCCTAATAGCCGGTCCATTTACCCGGCTATTGAGCTAAAACTATTGCCAAAACCAGGGCTACATCCGTGAAGAATCCACTGCGAACTCCACCTGCGTCTTTCGTGCTGACCTTGATAGGCATTGGCGCTTTTGTGACGGCGCTGGACCAGACCGTGGTGGTGACAGCCCTTCCCGCTGTCATGCTGGACCTGAAAATCCCCTTCATAGAGCTGGATCGCGTTTCCTGGATTGTTACCGCCTACCTGCTTGGTTATACAGTGGCAATGCCATTGATTGGCAGGATTGGAGATGTTTACGGCTACACACGGGTCTACCAAGCCGGCTTGGTGGTATTTACCATCGGCACGTGTTTGGTGGCGGTTTCCCCCAACCTGGAATGGATGGTGGGGGCCCGGGTTATTCAAGCCATAGGCGGCGGCGCCACCGTGCCCATCGGTCTGGCGCTGGCTAGCAGCGCACTCCCTCCCCAACATAGAGGATTAGCCTTGGGGCTGGTCATTGGCGCTGCCGAGGCTGGCTCCATGCTTGGCCCTGCCTACGGAGGAGCAATCGTCAAGTTCTTGGACTGGCGATGGATCTTCTGGCTCAATGTGCCTCAGAGCGCGCTTTTGTTCCTGGCCCTATTTTGGCTGCCCAACCGACCGAACCGCGAAGGGAGAGTGGATTACCTGGGCGGAACCCTCTTGGTGGCGGCCCTGCTAATCTTGTCCTTGGCGTTTTCCAGGGAAGGACTGTTTACACTCTCGTCGCCCACGCCCTTTATCCTCGGCATTCCGGCACTGGCGCTGGTTGGCATATTGGTATTTGTGGAGCGCCGGGCCGTTCAGCCGTTGATAAGCTCGATTTTATTTCGGTCTCGGGCATTCTTGTCCGCCAATCTGACCCAGTTGCTGGAAGGAGCAGCCTTGATAATAGCCATGGTCTCGGTGCCGCTGATGGCCGACACGGTAATGGGTAAGGACCCGTTTATCGGTGCCATGTGGCTTTTGCGCATGACTGTGGCCATACCTGTGGGCGCAATATTGGGTGGCCGCTTGCTGGATGTATTTGGGATTCGCCCGGTAACGATTGTCGGTCTGGGCCTCACAGCTTTGGGGCTATTTTTGGTTAGCGCTTGGGACCTGGATATAGCGGAGCCGTGGCTGACGATCCACTTGGTCATAGCCGGTTTTGGCTTCGGTCTAAACAACACACCAATCATGACCGGGGCGCTTAACGCAGCGGGAAAAGATTACCAGGCCACGGCCGCATCACTGGTGGTGGTAGCCCGAATGATGGGTATGACTCTGGGGCTGGCGGCCTTGGCGGCTTGGGGCGTTGAGCACTTCCAGGTGCTGACCCAAGGCCTGGAGTTTCCATTACAGCAGGTGGGCGAGGCAGCGGCGGAGGTGGAAGCGCGAGTTGCCGAGTACAATTCCGGGCTGAGCGACGCCGGGATGGCGCTATTCAACAAGTTCTTCCGGGTGGCCGGCGCTGTGGTATTGGTGGCTATGTTGCCTGCTTTAGCTATGGGGGCGCAGCGTCGTCAAGGGGAGTGATAAAAATGCGGGGGCGCACCTAGTAAGTGCGCCCCCGCATTTGTTTGTTTGTATTTTTAGCTAGGTAATCCCGGTTTACTCTGCGGCCAAGGCGGTCGCTAGCAAGGCGGCGGCGTCATCAGAGACCCACTCTTGCCAGACATCTTGGGTCTTCAAGAAATTGATGGCGGCTTCTTCAGATGTCGCCTCGTTATCGGACATCCAACCCTCTGCGGCAACCTGGGCGGCGGCTGTGTAGTTCCACTTACGTAGCATCTCTACCACGTCGGGCGCTCGCTGAATAAGACTAGGATGGACCGCAATGAGAACGCGGGCCAATGGATAGGCGCAGCCGGATTCGGGGCCAGCGCCCGCAGCGCATACCGGCTCTTCCAAGACCGTCAGATCCAGTTCAGCCGCAATCTTAGTGGGCCCCCAGTAGTAGAAAAGGGCAGGCTCACCTTTCTCGTAGGCCCCTGTGATGTGCGCATCGAGAGCAGCCATAGATCCTGGAGTCTGCAACTCTATCACGTCCGCTAGGCCGTATTCGATGACCTGGGACTCGTTGAGTTTTTCGCACGCCCAACCGGCTAAGCAGCTTACCAGTAGGGCCTTGCCGTTGCTCTCCGGAGTGACGAAAAGGTCCATGTATTCTGGGAGGTCAGAGACCGACACTAAGCCGGGGTTCGCCTCCACTACGTATGTTGGGACCACGAAGGCGCTTTGCCAGTTGTCGTCCAAGCTTTTCCCCACGGGGATTACGGCTCCAACCTTGAGCTGTTTGTCCCACCACACCTGTTGGTTAGGCAGCCAAATCTCCATGGTGACTTGAGTATCGCCGTTTGCCAGGCCAACCTGCAAGGATATGGTGTCCCCGAAGATGGCGTCCACTGGGTAGCCGTAGCCGTGCTCTACGATGTATTGGGCGATGCGAGTCTGGAGCTCGGCGCTGGACCAGTTTAGGTCGGAGAAGACAATGGTCTCCTTGGCAGCCGGGACCGGAGTGGCCAAGACTTCTTTTATGACCTCTTTAATGACTTCGACTTCCTTGATGACCTCTTTAGGTACTACCTTAATAACCTCGACTTCTTTTATTACTTCGACTTCCTTGATGACCTCTTTAATGACTTCGACTTCTTTGATGACTTCTTTAATCTGTGGCACTGCTGTGGCGGTACTGCCACAGGCCAGAGACGCAATAAGAAGTACGGCCATAATGGCAAACATTGCTACCAGAGTTTTAGGCTTAAGTGAATTGAACATTGTTTTCCTCTCTGATTATCAGGGTTGAGCACCAAAAGGTTGGCTCCCATACCGGGATGCCTGTCTTTAGGTTCCTTTGATCAGGTATCAGATGAGATAGGCCCCTCTTTATGGGCGTCGGTTAGTATACCGGTAGATTGGGTATTTCATCAACTCAAGCTGTCCTATCTCGGTTAGTTGCCTAGACAGCACGCACTGGTGTTGGTCAGTTGTTTCTCGACTCCAAAGCCTGTTGTTGCCCCTTGGCCAACGCTTGGGTTAGCCGGTCTATGATGATGGCCATCAAAACTATGGCCATTCCAGCCAACAGCGCTTTTCCAGGCTCCAGCCGGCCTAAAGCCCTTAGTACATCTTCACCCAACCCTCCCGCTCCAACTAAGGCACCCACCACGACCATTGCCAGGGCCATCATGGTGGTCTGATTAATGCCTGCCATGATGGTGGGCAGAGCCATGGGGAGCTGCACCCTTATCAGCAGTTGGGTCGGTGTGGCGCCGAATGAACGCGCTGCCTCAAGGGTCTCCGGTGATACCTGCCGGATGCCCAGGCTGGTAAGGCGGATGGCCGGGGGCACGGCATAAATTATTGTGGCCATCACCGCTGGCACGTTTCCCAAGCTGAAGAACATGATGGCGGGCACCAGATAGACGAAGCTCGGCATGGTCTGCATTGTGTCTAGGGCCGGGCGCATCAGGGCGTCTGCCAGTGCGCTGCGGGCACCCAGCACTCCGAGAGGTACGCCGATGGCGACGGCCAATACAACTGACGTGGTCACCAAGGCCAGGGTTTCCATGGCGCTGCTCCAGAGGCCGACGAAACCGATGGAGAGCAAGGCGCCGATGGAGAACAAGAACACCCGCGGACCTGCCAGGCGCCATGCCAGCAGGCTGATGGCGGTAATCATCGCAGGCCAAGGAAACCAGAGCATGGCGTCTCGCAGGTTTAGCAACACCTTGAGGATGATTTGCTTGATTCCGTCGAAGAGCCAATCGCCTTCCTTGGTCAACCAGGTCACGGCGTCGTCGATCTTCGATCCGATATCCCGTCCCACGTCACTGGGAAAGTCAAAGTTCGAGCCCCAAGCCAAAACCGAAACCAACGTTACCAATCCCACCCCTCCCAATCCCAGCACCAGCTTATGAAAGGAAGTAAGCCTAATCCGGGGCAGCACTGTGCCTAATATCCGAATGGGATGTCCTGTTGCCCCAGGCATGCTGTTGCCTTCTTGGCTTTCGCCGACAATGTCGGGCGCGTCGGCATCATTTTTTGGGGGCAGCGTTATAGCCATGGGACATCACCTCCTGCGCTGTTGGAGTGCGCTCAGACAAAAGTCCTAAGTGGTGCAAAGTCGAAGTTTAAAAGATAGGGATTTAAAAGGCAGGGATTTAAGAGGCCGCGCCTTTTTGGCTGATGGCTTGGGCCAAGGCGTCACGGTGAATCTCACCCACAAGCTTGCCATCGCTGTCCACCACGGGAATCGGCAGACTGGAGACCATGCTGAGGGGAATAAGGTCTTCGAGGGGTGC
>Ga0066376_10001963_pt1 | contig 19551 bp, 20 predicted proteins | sample Knorr_S15_td_Bot_FD_77009 | JGI IMG/M metagenome (GOLD analysis project Ga0066376, IMG submission 77009) | Marine microbial communities from Southern Atlantic Ocean transect - Knorr_S15_td_Bottom_ad_5009_LV_A | ecosystem: Environmental > Aquatic > Marine > Oceanic | place: Southern Atlantic...
TACATTTTGAATCCTATTTCTGCCATATTCAGGTCGCAGAGCTCGAAGTGCCCCTCAGACTTTTCTTGATTCCTCACTAACTTCTCGAGCAGACCTTAAATACGCTGGGTTTATGCTCGAACTTGTGGTTAGTTCGCTGCACAGTCTATGATTCCCGCACCCGCGAGCCCTCATAATATTATCTCACACAGTTCTTCGTCGGACCTCACCAGTTGCTTGGTTCCATGCGAATTGACAATTACAACCTCCACAGATATTCAACTTGCGAATCAATCGCAAAGCACAATCTCGGAGATATTGGTGGTCGGCGTCCGAAAGAGATTGCTGAGGAGCAACTACAGCGCTTTCGCCAGTGTGAACACCCATCGGGTCGATATTTTCCATAGTGCAAATAACGATGCAATTATCAGCAGAATCACGCATTACCTCGTATTCATGCTCTTGCCATCCAAGAATTGATTCTTCGACTAATACCTGATTGATTCGACTTTTACGCAAACCAAGGCTGGCAATTTCAACCAATTCACCGGTATTCCAGACAGTGCCTCCCCCAAGTCCACCCAAAGTAAAGGCTGGACGCACCAACAAGGGCCAAGAGTCGATTTCTGTGGCAGCACTCAGTACTTCTGCTATGGTATTACAGGCAATTCCAAAGGGTACAGGTAGGTCAATTGACTCGCACACTTTCTTGAATAATTCTCGGTCTTCTGCTGCATCTATAGCCTCTAAGTCAGACCCAATCAACTCAATACCCAATTCCTCTAATACTCCAGCATGAGCTAAATCAGTAGCAATATTGAGAGCTGTTTGCCCACCCATTCCTGCCAATAATGCATCAGGTCGTTCTTTCTCCATTATGGAACGAATCACATCAGGGAGCAATGGTTCAATGTAGACACGGTCGGCCATTTCAGGATCATTTTGAATTGTAGCAGGATTGGAGTTAACCAAAATCACATGATATCCATCTTCACGCAATGCGGTACATGCTTGACTTCCACTGAAATCGAATTCCGCTGCTTGGCCAATGCGAATCGGACCACTGCCAAGCACCATGATGCTATGAATATCATCACGTCGAGGAATTAGGCATCACCTCGTAAAGTGAACGAGACCATCTCGCTGAAGCGGTCAAAGAGTGGGGCTGCATCATGAGGGCCAGGGCAGGCTTCGGGATGATATTGAACACTGAAAGCGGGAAGACCAATGATATCCAATCCTTCGACGGTACGATCATTTGCGTTGATATGGCTAACAGAAACCTCTGCTCCGATAATATTCTCTTGCGGCCCACTATTGGCACCACTTGGATGAGCAGCCAACATTCCTCGCACTGGGTCTTCAACAGCAAAGCCATGATTCTGAGAAGTGATTGCCACGGTTTTCTCGGTTAAGTCCAATACCGGTTGATTGGCGCCTCGGTGGCCATAACGCATTTTGTATGTGGTTAATCCACTGGCAAGACCTAGTAATTGATGGCCAAGACATATTCCCATGCTTGGCATTCCTGAGGCAACCGCTGCAGCCAAAGTATGGCGAGCACTAGTGGCTTTTCCAGGGTGAGCAGGGTCTCCTGGGCCATTCGAGACAAACATCGCCTCAATTCCCCATTCATTCACCAAGACGTCGAATGAGATGTCAGGAGGGCACCATAGAACCTCAAAACGTCGACATAATTCTCTCAATATGTTGTATTTGATACCACAATCGAGTGCTGCAAGACGAGGTCCTCTGAATCCTGGATTCAACAATACTGGATGGTCGATTGAAACTTCATCAACCAAATCTTCCAAATCAGGGGCCTTCAACACCTCTAGTCTCCTCTTCAGTGCTCTTTCATCATCAGCCCTTCCCATGACGCAAAGGAGAGTCCCATGTTCCCTAACTCTACGAGTAATGGACCGAGTATCAACTGCTTGAATTCCAGTCACTCCATGCAGACGGAGGAAATCATCTACACTTCCCAATGAATCTCTGTGGTCGGGACAAGACATCGCCTGCCTAACGACAACTCCACGAGGCCAGATGCGTGCGGACTCCGAGCATTGGGCATGAATTCCATAATTCCCAATCAGCGGATAGGTGAAAGTAAGAACTTGGCCAGCAAAACTCGGGTCGGTCAGACTTTCTTGATAGCCAGACATCCCAGTACTGAAAACCAACTCTCCCTCGGCCTGCTCTTGGGCCCCAAATAATAGCCCTTCAAAACGCCCACCATCTGCTAGTAGAAGTAGCCCAGGCACTTCCTCTATAGGTGGATTTCCAAATGGCTTCAACATCAAATCTGCTGCATCAGGGAAACTAGGGGTTTCAGCAGAATCAACAAGACCAGCCCCCGGACAGAATCCCTGCCCCGCATAGATGGTCCTCGACATCAGCAATGGTCCCAAAGTGGGCTCTATCATGGTTGCCTCAAGAAAGGCACCAAAATGGACTTACTCGGACTCATCAGAATGAGTTACATCTTTGCCACGAGAATGTGGGTGAATTGTTAGACGTGCTCCTTCAAAGGCCTCTGGAGATTGAATCCAAGAATCGAGAAAAAGGGCTAATGCAGCTACTTCCGAGTGGGGCTGACTACCCACCGCCACGTTATATTGGCAGACCTCGTATACAGCGCGTGGAACTTTTGCCCCGCCGACTACGATAACCAATGGCCTATCTCTCCGAATCGAAGGAATTGCTTGGCGGAACGGAATTCCGTACATTGTCAAGTGAACTGCGACTCCTGTCTTCACGAAACGCTTCAACCATGCCATGGGGCTTTTTACGTGCTCAGTCTCAAGAGCGCCTCCAAAATTATCACAAACGGAGTTCAGGCCATCGAATAATTCTTTGTCTTCATCACCTGCTAGAACGAATTTAGTAGCTCCAAAGGTTCTTGCAACCAAACCCAAATGAGTTGTGATACGAGGGTCACGTCCCTTTCTATGACCAAGTCTGAGTACAATAACTTCGTCTGTCATCAAAGGCGGCGAGAAGCCATCCCTACTTGTCAATTGTCGAAGGCCAATTCAGCATCTGGGACTTCGGGTTGTGGCTCAGTTTCAACAACCTGTGGCTCATTTGCCAAAGCCATTAACTCAATTCCTGAAAATGCTTCTTCAAGGCGCATGACCCAATTTAAGAGGAAAGCCTCGATGAATAATTTAGCAACGAAAAAGAAACCGACTCCAAGAATAACTAATCTACTGGTTTGCCAAATTGCATGAGCTGCTTCTACATCCGTATTGAGTAGCCCTAATGCCAATGGTTCAAGGGAAAAGAAACCCATCACCAAAAACATCGCTCCGGCTACTAGTGCTGGGCCAGGTTGACCACGTTCACGGCTTGCAGCATTCAGAATAGAGGCGAAAAATACCACAACTGGAACAAGGTATGAAAGAGTTGTGAAAGTTATTCCCTTGACCAATGATTCACTTTGATTAATTGGGTCATCACCTAAGCGTTGAATTGAAAGCCACCAGAACAGGGCAAGAGACGCTGCAATGCTGCCACAGTAAAGAGCACGCTTGTGAATCATTTTGCCCAAATCATGCCGATCTTTTGGATTCAGGCGATTGAGAATGTTTTCTGCAATCTCAAGTTGTTGGGTTGAAGGCAGTATTGAAACCCCTGCTGCGTCCTTATCAGTCCCTTTTGGGTCTGTTCCAGCATCCTCTACGGCGCCCATACCGCGGGACCTTGCCGCACTGCATCTGATAAAGGATGCCTATACAGCAGGCATCAGCATGGCTGTCTATGAGGGCTCTCGTGATTGCCGAATGGCCTTAAGTGCCTATTCAAATGGTAGACCACGTTTGATGGGAATCATCAATTGTACTCCTGATTCTTTTCATCAAGATTCTCAACATGGAGACTTGCAAAAGGCCCTGCAAATGCTTGAGGAAGGTGCCGACTGGATAGATATCGGTGGTGAATCTACTCGCCCTGGCTCACAACCGATTACTATTGAACAAGAAATCAACAGAGCAATTACAATTATCAAGCAATTAAGGGGTAAATCCGATTGCTTCATTTCAATCGATACTCGCCACCATGAAGTGGCGCAAGCCGCTTTGCAAGCAGGTGCTGACATGATAAATGATGTATCGGGATTAAGAGACCCAAAGATGCTTGATTTGGTGCTTTCATCTGCTTGTGCAGTATGTATCGTACACATGAAAGGAGAACCAAAAGAAATGCAAGATAACCCCTCATACGAGGATGTGTTCAAGGAAGTTTACCATCAATTAATCGGAACTGCAAGAAGATTGGTTAATGCAGGACACGACCCCAATCTCATCGTCTTGGACCCGGGAATTGGTTTTGGCAAAACCTTGGAGCATAATTTGACCCTACTAAGAGATATCGATAGAGGCGATAATTTCAGAATTTTATGGGGGACCTCTCGAAAATCAATGTTCAAAGAAATATGCGGGCGGAATAACTCATCAGAACGCTTAGCAGCAACCCTCGCCACAGCAGCCCAAGCGCAAAAACTAGGCGTCGACATTTTGAGAGTACACGATATCAAAGAACATCTCGACCTCGGCAAAGTATTGGCGGCATTGGAGGAAGGAATGTGATCCCAATCGAAACCATCGATGATGAATTACGCCTTATTGGAACCGCTCATGTTTCCAAAGAATCGGTAAAAGTCGTCGAAGAACAAATCGCAGAATGGCAACCTGACGTTGTGGCTATTGAATTATGCGCCAGCAGGGCAGAGGCCCTCAAGCACGACCGTCGGCTTGACCAAGAGGGTCTGCGAAAGGTCATCAAAGAGGGTAAAGCCCCGTTAATCCTCTTCCAATCAATGTTGGCAGCAGAGCAACGTAAGTTAGGAATGGACGAAGATGTTCAACCTGGTGCAGAATTACTCGCTGCGATGAAAACCGCGGAAGAAAATGACATCGAAGTTGCTCTTGTCGACCGCGATATTCAGATTACTTTACGCCGAGCTTGGAGGAAAATGGGTTTCCGTGAAAAGTTCAGAATCCTCCGAAGCCTCGTTGCACCTGATGATGAGAGTGAAGGTGACATCCAAGTAGAAGAATTGCTCTCTAATACTGATTTGTTAACCGAATTGATGGAGGAACTGAAGAAAGTAGCACCCTCGGCGGGCGAGGTTCTAATCGATGAGAGAGACCGATATATCGCCACGAAGATTCAGCAACAGCGCTCCAAAGGAAAGGTCTTGGCGGTGCTTGGGGCAGGACACTTGTCAGGAGTATCAGCCATCCTAAACCAACAGCCATTAGATTCAAACTTGGATGATTTAGAGTTCGTTCCCAAAGCAAATCCACTTTGGAAGGTGCTGATGTGGGGAATCCCATTGATGGTATTCGGCCTTGTAGGATATTTCCTATACACAGGTGAAAGACAGGGATTATATCAGATGCTAACAACTTGGACTATTTTCAATGCTGTGCTGGCAGCCATCTGTTGTGCCCTAGCACGCGGGCATCCATTGGCGGTTCTGACTGCGGCTATTGCTAGTCCGATTACATCCCTAAATCCGGCATTGGCGGCAGGTTGGTTTGCTGGATATGTGCAAATGATAGTTAGAGAGCCTTCAGCAAAGGACCTGAAGGATTTTCTAAAGTTGGATGAGTTGAAGTTGTTCTGGTCGAATAGAGCAGGGCGAGTTTTACTGGTAGTTGCACTAACTAACTTGGGTAGCATGCTTGGAGCATGGGTTGCTACTGCGGGGATTATTTTCGCATTCTGAAGATGTGTTCAGAATTCTACTTTGACAACTTCGCGCTCAACAGCAACGGCGACCTCGAACAAGGTCTTACGCTCTGCATTCATGAAACCAGCGACGATATTGGTTGGAATCATCTGGATGGCTGCATTCCAATTTGTGGCTGATGCATTGTAGAACTCACGCCGGTCTGCGACTTGGTTCTCCATTGCAGTTATCTCTTTCTGCAAGTTTAGGAATTGAGTATCGGCTTTCAGTTCTGGGTAAGCCTCAGAAAGAGCGTAAATCTTGGGCATCATTCCACCCAACAATCCTTCTGCAGCTGCTACTCCACTAACATCACCTTGAGAAAGTGCATCGGACGCAGTTTGGCGAGCCTTGGCGAATTCCATGAATAGGTCCTTTTCGTGGCTAGCATATCCTTTGACGGTATTGATTAGGTTTGGCATCATATCATATCTCTGCTTTAGCAGGACATCTATGTCTGCCCAGGATTTGTTGACATTTTCCTTTAAGCGGACCAATCTATTGTACGTTGAAAAGAACCATATAATTGCAATTAAAAGGATGACTCCTCCAATTATTCCACCAATAAGCGTTGCACTCATAATTTTCTCCACACTGCCTTAGTTAATGAGTACTACTACTATCAATAGCAGATTTCAAAACACCTTAGCAGGTGGACGCACCCTATGGGTCAGCGCCGTCTCCTCTCAGCACTTCTCGTGCTCGCCGTCATCGCTCCTTTGTTTTCCGGCTGTTTTGGCTCCGAAGAAGAAGTAAAGGAAATCATCGAAGATGGTCCTTTCTCCTTCGCTCAACCTTTGCCTATGGAGACGTTTTACCACTTTTCAGGAGGCATTAACGCTCTCAACCAAAGTGCGGTAGATGCAGCCAATATCACCGCAAATTTAACTGGAAATAACACTCCATTTTATGCAAATGGAACATACTTTGGAATTGGTTTTACCACCTTTGAGCCAACCCTCGGAATAACCAGCACAGGCTCCATGTTTTTCACAAATTATCGAGGAACAGGCGATGGCACACATATCATCAAAGGCATAAATTATGGCCAAGATTGGGAAGATATTGGGCCATTTAACCCAGTATTTCCAACAACAGGACAAGTTCCAAGTTCCAATGATCCATATGTCTATGTCGATAAATGGACCGATAGAGTTGTCAAATTTGACATGCATGCTCTAACAGCAATGTTCGTTGAATATTCAGATGATGATGGCGACTCATGGAGCATTCCATTTAGCGCAGAAGGATATTACTCCCCTCAAGATCATCAATCCATTGCCTCAATGCCTGATGTCAATGGGATTGGATTCCATGAAACAATTTACGTCTTTTGCATTAATACCGGTGCAAGTGCAGTTGGACCCCAATGCAGTCGCTCATTGAATGGTGGACTTACATGGGATATTCAAAGACCAGGTTATCCAATCGGTACATCCCAATGCTCTGGACTGCATGGACATGTTGCTGGTGGCAGCGATGGCTCAGTTTACCGCGGCAATCCATCCTGTGAAGGCCCTGCAGTTTACCGCAGCCTTGACGGCGGCTATACTTGGACTGAACACACAATTTCAACTACTGTTGCCATGCAGGAGGGATGGCATAATCACGAAGTTGCAGTAGCAGTAGATGAAGGTGGCAACGTCCACACCACTTGGATTTCAATCGATAACATGCCATACTACGCATATTCTCGTGATCAAGGTGATACTTGGTCCGAGCCAATGATGATTGCCGCACCGGGGGTTAACCAAACCGGATTCCCAACGATTTTCGCAGGCGATGAAGGCAGAGTTGCCTTGGGTTATATCGGCCTTCAAATAGGGCAAGCAGGTTGGAATGGCTACATGGCTGTGATGACAGATGCCTTCAATGATTACCCTTTGATTACCAGCGTTTCAGTCAATCTATTCGATGACCCACTTGACATTACTGAGGATTGTGGAAATGTTCGCTGTGGTGGTTTTGGCGATTTCATCGATATCGAAATAGATGATGATGGCAGGCCTTGGATCGCTCTTGCTCATAATGTTCACAGTCAAGAAGGGATAGTTGGGACTTTTGTGACTGGACCTTCATTGTATGGCGACCTTATCCAATTGGAAGTTATCGAAGCAGGTGGAAATAGCACCTTGTCCCTTTAAGTTCTCAATTCGTGTACTTTTCGAAGGCCTCGACTCAACCTGCTACATATCGATAAGTCAATGAAGGACACCTCGGCCCATTTTATGATGAGTGCCGAAGCATGGACATAGGAAAGAATCAATGTGCTGCTTCGCAACAGCAGTAATAGAGGTCGGGCTATGGTCAACTATGGATTCGCAATTGATAACCGGAAATGCATCGGTTGCCACGCTTGTACCGTAGCCTGTAAATCAGAACATGATGTTCCAATCGGAGTCAACCGAACTCATGTAAAATATATCGAGACCGGTGAATATCCAAATTCGAACCGAGAATTCAGCGTCCACCGCTGCAATCATTGCGAGGATGCACCTTGTACCAAAATCTGTCCAACTACTGCATTATTCACCCGCAGCGATGGTATCGTCGACTTCGATGATGACCGCTGCATAGGCTGTAAGGCATGCATGCAAGCATGTCCTTATGATGCACTTTACATCGACCCAGACAAAGGCACAGCAGCAAAATGCAATTTCTGTGCCCACCGCATTGAGAACTCCTACGAGCCTGCTTGTGTTATCGTCTGCCCTGTTGAAGCAATCATCAGTGGAGACCTGCATGACCCCCAGTCATCTCTATCTTTACTACTCGCTGAGAATGTGACGACTGTGAGGAAACCTGAGTCTGGAGCCATTCCAAATGTCTTCTACCTTGAAACTTCAGAAGAAATGTTGAACCCACTTGCTAGCGAAAAAACAGCCACAACAATGTGGGGAGAACAAGCAGCAGGAGTTGGCCACTTTGCGAAGTATGCACAAGAAAGGATGGGCGCAAATGATGAACATTCGATGTTAGTTCAACTGGCTATGGAAGTGAAAGCAAAAGATGCTGCTCCCAGAGATGCTGCAATCATTAGAGATGTGGCAGCCAAGTTAGCAGATAATTCACCTAAAGCAAAGCGATCTTATGACGCACCATCAAAGGGAATCCTCTGGGGCTGGGAAGTTAGTGCCTACATCTGGACAAAGGCTATTGCTTCTGGAACTTACATGATAGCGATGATGGCATGGTTGATGGGCTACCTAGACATGACCGACTTATGGTGGCCAATCACTACAATCGGCTTGGTCTTCCTGTTCTTAACCGGTGCACTCCTGCTCAAAGACCTAGACCGCCCAGAACGCTTCCTCTATGTAATGCTGAGACCAAATTGGGAGTCATGGTTGGTGAAGGGCGCCTATATCTTAACAGTCTATGCCGCAATTCTTTCTGCTACTGCTGTAGTTCTTCTGTTTGGCTTAGATGAGGCATACCTTCGCTATCTGGCTTACATTGGTATACCAGCATCTCTTCTAACCGGAGTTTACACGGCATGGCTACTACAACAAGCAAAGGCTCATTCATGGGCACAAGACAAGTGGCTTCCACTGAAATTCTTGTTTGAGACTGCAGCGATTGGAACTGCTACTCTGCTATTACTCATCGGCAATGCAACGATTGTCATAGCCGCTATTTGCGCTCTGTTGGCATTTTGGTTGCATGGCCATCAGGTTATCGAAAAGCCACAAATTCAGACACTAGCATGAAGTGAAAAAGATGGCAAAAACATTGATCGAAAATATCGCACAAAAGTTGCGCATCATTCCAAATCTCGACAAGCAGGCCCATCAGGGTGCAAAACAAGAACTGAAAAAATATCCCGATATCGAGGATTGGGATAATCATATGGAATTAGATGCCCAAGCATGGCCAAAACAAGTTGAGAGAAATTATTCATTAATACCAACCACCTGTTTCAACTGCGAATCTGCCTGTGGTCTACTCGCCTATGTAGACAAAGAAAGCGGCGAGGTCGCAAAATTTGAAGGCAATCCCCATCACCCCGGAAGCCGCGGCAGAAATTGCGCAAAAGGTCCAGCAACAATCAACCAAATCAAAGATACAGAACGCATTCTCAACCCAATGAAGAGGGTAGGAAAAAGAGGCGAAGGCAAGTGGGAGCAAATCCCTTGGTCACAAGTGCTTGAAGAAATCGCCGCAAAAATCCGAAAATCACTGAAGACCGGAGCCCGCGACAAGGTAGTCTACCACGTTGGACGACCCGGCCACGAAGGTTATACCAACCGAGTTCTCAAGGCATGGGGAGTCGACGGTCATAACTCGCACACTAACATCTGCAGTTCCGGAGCAAGAACAGGCTATGCACTATGGCAAAAACACGACCGCCCAAGCCCAGACCACGCCAATGCAAAGGTCATCTTACTTTGTTCATCACACCTTGAAACGGGGCATTACTTCAATCCTCACGCCCAAAGAATCCTCGAAGGAATGATGGATGGAGCCAAACTCATCGTCATCGACCCGCGACTTTCCAATACCGCCTCGATGGCAGACCATTGGTTGCCAACTTGGCCAGGAAGCGAAACTGCCCTGTTCTTGGCATGGGCCAAAATCATTCTCGACAAGGGGCTCTATGACAAAAAGTTCCTCGACGAGCAGGTGAACTGGAAGGAGTGGCTAGATGCGGTTCACCCAGATGCAGAAAAATCAGTTGAATCATTCATCTCATTACTAAAAGAGGAGTATGCGGAATACACTCCTGAATTCGCAGCCAAAGAATGCAAAATCCCAGTCGAGCAAGTCATCGAAGCCGGAGAAATCGTAGCTAGTGCTGGCAGCAAACTATGCACTCATGTATGGAGAGCCGCGGCCATTGGAAACCTCGGAGGCTGGCAAGTAAGTAGAAGCCTACATTTCCTCAATGTATTGACCGGCTCGGTTGGAACGGTGGGTGGGACTTCGCCAAACTCATGGTCAAAGTTCAAACCAGAATTCTTCGATAATCCACCCGACCCAGATGCTTGGAACGAGTTGCATTACCCTCCTGAATACACTTTGGCTCACTTTGAAATGAGCCCAATACTACCTCACCTCATCAAAGATGGTCGCGGCACTATGGACGTCTACTTTACCAGAGTATTCAATCCGGTATGGACATATCCCGATGGCTTTTCATGGATTGAAATGTTGCAGAACGAAGAAGCCGTTGGCTGCCATATCGCCATGACTCCTACTTGGAATGAAACCGCATTCTTCGCTGATTATGTCTTGCCAATGGGTCATGCAAGTGAGCGCCACGACATCAATTCCTATGCTACATCATCTGGTAAGTGGGTCGCCTTTCGACAACCAGTACTTCGGGAATTTGCTAGACGTCGTGGCGAAGAAGTAGAATTTACCCACCAAGTTAACCCCGGAGAAGTCTGGGAAGAAGATGAATTTTGGAATGAACTAAGCCTTACAATCGACCCAGATGGCGAAATGGGAATCAAACAACATTTCATGTCTCCATATCGAAAAGGAGAGACCATAACAATCGACGAATATTACCAATACATCTTCGAGCGCATCCCTGGACTTCCTGAGGCTGCAAAGAAAGAAGACCTCTCCGAATTACACTACATGAGAAAGCATGGGGCTTTCCTAATCGAGGAATCTACTTACAAAAAGCACGAAGAAGAGGGCTGGCCAACTCCTTCAGGCAAGCAGGAATTTTATTCTCCAACGATGATTGAATTCGGTTATCCCGAGCATGCCATTCCCCATTATCGCATCAAATCTCACGTCCATCCCGAAAATCTTCAGGCCGATAATGAATACTGCCTACTGCCTAATTTTAGACTGCCTATGCATATTCACTCACGCTCTGCCAATGCTAAATGGTTGGTGGAGATTGCCAATAGGAATCCGATCTGGTTGCATCCAAAGGATGCTACAAAACTTGGTATTATAGAAGGCGGATTGATAAAAATCGAAACTGAAATCGGTTGGTTCGTTGACAAAGTTTGGGTCACTGAAGCCATCAAACCTGGAATCGTTGGATGTTCACACCACATTGGACGGTGGCGCCGAAAGCAAGATGCTGGAAATAGAATGATGAGCAATACAGTGTCAATTGAGAATAGAGGAAACGGTAAGTGGAGGATGCGCACCATCGAAGGTGTGCAGCCATTCGATTCGAAAGACCCAGATACCAGCCGATTGTTTTGGCGCGACGGTGGAGTTCATCAGAACATAACCCATGCAGTTCAGCCCGACCCAATCAGCGGCGCCCATTGTTGGCTACAAAAGGTCAAACTTTGCAAACCTGAAGAAGGCGAAGAATACGGTGATGTTGAAGTCGATACCGAGAAGTCATTTGCCTACTTCAAAAAGTGGAATAAATGGGCCAAGGACAAAGAGACACATCCAAGAGGAGAACGTCGGCCCCTGTGGATGAAAAGACCACTCCCGCCCCAGAAAAAACACTGGTACATGCAAAGTAATGAGGAGGAATAATACTGGAACTCCTAATTATCGCCCTTCTCCTCTGTGTCGCCTTGGTATTCAGCCCACTGGGGCTTGGAGGTGGAGTATTATTCGTGCCCATCATCCACTATATCGCCGGCTGGCCGATGGTGGAAGCATTGCTGGTCTCATTGACCATGGTCTGGATGGTTGCTCTGGGCAGTAGTCTTGCTCATAGTGGAGAAGGACATGCTAACAAAATAGCCGCAAATGCAGGCCGAATCACGGCTGTTCCTGCTGCGGTCATCGGCACCTTATTTGCCTGGTTGGCGATGGAATACGTCTCGGTATTACTCATCAAAATCTTCATGGCAGGGGTTCTGATTTTTGTAATCGAGAGGAACCTTAAAACTTCACAAACGGTTAGTGGAGGTGGTGATTTTATCTCCAAGTACAAGGCAAGTTGTGCCTTTGGTGGATTAACCTCAGGTTTGTTGGGGATTGGAGGAGGTGCAATCTATGTTACTATCAATCGTAGGATTGCTGGTTTCGATAGTAGAACTTCGGCTGGAACCTCATATCTAATCGAAGCAGTGGTTGTACCTGTAGCACTTTTGAGCCACCTCTTGGTAGATGGCTCATTAGGTGATGTATTGGAAAAAACGGGGTACCTTGCTGCCATCGTTGTTCCGGCATTGGCCTTTGGTTCTGCTTATTTTGGTGCTAAGAATGCCATCAAGTATTTGCCAATTCGCATAGTCAAATGGGTATTCATCGTTGCTGTTAGTGCCAGCCTTGGCAGGTATCTTTGGGATATTGGCTCAAGATTGCTCTAAATTTTTTCAATCACTATGGCAATACCCTGCCCACCACCAATGCAAGCAGTAGCAACCCCATAGCGCTCACCACATCTTTGCAGTTCCAGTGCAAGCGTCAAAACAAGACGAGTCCCCGTTGCAGCCAATGGATGACCAAGCCCAACAGCACCGCCATTGACATTGACCTTCTCAACATCGATTCCCAACTCCTTGATACAAGCAACAGCCTGACCAGCGAATGCCTCATTAATTTCCCAACGGTCAATATCATCTACGGTTAAGCCAGCATTCTCCAATGCCTTCCGACTAGAAGGAACTGGCCCATAGGCCATGATTGCAGGCTCCACTCCTACGATCCCCCAAGATACAATTCTCGCTAATGGCTTATCTCCATCAGCCTGTGCCTTTGTTGCCGATTTGATTACCACAGCCGCAGCACCATCAACGATACCACTGGCATTCCCTGCTGTAACGAGGCTTTCAGGACCAAAGGCTGTTGGTAATTTGGATAATGATTCTGCACTACAATCGCGTACAAGGTGATCTTCATCTTTGTGAGTTAGGACTACCTCTCCACGGCGCGACTTGATAGTGACTGGAACAATTTCCTGTTCAAAAACATCATTGTCGATTGAGGCTGCTGTTCTAGCATGAGAAAGGGCTGCGTACTCATCGACTTCTTGGCGCTTAACATCGACTCGCTTGCACAACTCATCACTGGTTTGAGCCATGAATGAACCACAGGTCATATCTTGCAAATTTGTCATCATATAATCCTCGACCTTGGGGGCACGACCAAGTCCCCAACCATCGCGAGCACCGCGTATTACGTGCGGTGCCTGTGAAAGATTCTCCATGCCACCAGCAACGACTGTTGCTGCTTCTTCTAACATAATCATTTGTGCACCATTTATGATGGATTGAATACCACTACCACAGATTCTTGAAACTGTGAGCATCGGTACTTCTTCGGGAATGCCTGCTTGTAATCCAGCATGGCGGGCACCGTAAATTGATTGAGAATTAGTTTGTAGAGCATAGCCCATGACGACATGGTCTACTGCCGCTGAATCTGTTCCAGTTTTGTCGAGAGCACCCTTGATTGCAATAGCACCGAGTTCTTCAGCCCGTAGAGTTTTCAGGGCTCCTCCTGGTTTTCCGTCACCTCTTTTTCCTCCAACCCATTCACAGAAGGGGGTGCGTGCGCCACCAATTATCACTACATCATCATGGTCCATGTTTTGGTGCGAGCCGCGAGTAGTTCTTGAGTTATACGATTCAAATTAGGAACATGGCGATACCACCTAGCAACATAATAGCTGGAATAATGACCATCTCAAAGCCTGAACGCATTGTACCGAGATTGGATAATTCGCTACCTCTTCTAATAATGGTCTTTACACCAGGTGCATCTTCACCGTTGACATGCAGTAAGGTATGGCCAATGCTCGCATCGCAACCTTCTGCTTCGGCTTCTTCTCTGCCGCGAGATGCAGTATTACCCATTACATAGACTGGATTACCGATTCTCAGGCCCCAAAGGGTCCAACGGTGTTTCTTGATGTTGCCACCACCCAATAACTTGCTTGCCATCTGCCCAAATAATTCCTTGCCGATGCTGTCATCATGCTTTGATTCCCAACGCTTCAGGAAGTTTCCATAATCAAGGCGCTTGAATGAATCAGCCAAGATTCTAGTGCCTCCAGTTCCATCATGCAGCATAAATGGTATTGAAGATGCAGATCTTTCCACTTCATGCCAAGAACAACTCTCCTTGCTATTACCCTCTGAGTCTGTTGTCCTGTGGCATCTGTAGACTTGATGGGTCCACTTATGAGATACAAGATTGTGAACTGTGCGGTGCGATGCACCTCCTACAGCAACGCTGAGGTCGCCTTCTTTGGCGGGGCGAACTTGACCTACCAGTTCATTGCTACCAATTGCCATGCTGCGAATAAGGCTGGTAGGGGTATCGAGCATTTGAGCAAGCATCTTTGCTTGGAGCCATCCAACGATGAGTAGGATTCCACCAAGGATAGGCATTACCCATTTCATCAAAGCAGCATCTCCCTGCCCTCCTGAATCAGTAAATTCCTCGGGGCTCATAGAAAGAATCTTCCAGGTCCAGAGCAAGAAACAGATGATTGCGGCAATAGAGAACAATCCAAATGCAGAAAAAGTTGCAGGTCTTGGTGTTCCTACTTTGTGGGGATGTTCAGGTAATGCCTCACCGCTTGCATCGGCAGCATAGATGTCTTCTTTATTCCAAGTGGTTGGACCAGGAGCGGGAAGGATCCAATCGTTTGGATCATTGGTTGGAGCATAAGATGAGCGTTGCAACCACCATGACTGAATTTCATAGCCGCGCTCTTGGGCTTGCTTTTCCTGATCTTCAAGGGATATCGCACCTTTTCTGATGCCATGTAGAGTAGCTTCTAAAGAACCGGGTGAAGAAAATGCTAGAATTAAGAAACCCATCCCTGATAATGCAAGCAATGCTATCTCGCCTGTTGCCGCTAGGGCAAATCCTGCAACCGCCAGTAATGCACCCAATGCCCAAATAATCCACATCCACCAAATGTACGGCACGGAAAAATGAAAAAATCCTCGGTCAAGGCTGATTTGGTCAATAACTTCGTCACTCATGCACATGCCACAATGTCATCAGTCATCAGTATTTCTCAATGGCATATAACTAGGCTTACTCTGCCAAATCGCCCATGTACCGCTTGCAGTCGCAATAACAACTCCTTCTTTACTGGTTATTTCCCCTTTCAAGTGAGCAACATTTTTACCGCGCTTAACCAACTTTCCAGTAGCGCATAAGGAATCACCTGGCTTAGCAGGTGATAGAAAACTAATACTCAATTGAGTGGTAGCACACCATTCTTCTAACAATAAGGTGCTAACAAGAGCACCACCACAGCACATGTCGAGCATCATTGTGTAGAGCCCACCATGAGCAACTCCTGCTTTGTTAGTATGACTGTCATTAACCTCAACAACAACACTCGCGCTTCCTTTACCCCAATCTCCTACTCTAATCCCTAATGCCTTGGCGACTCCTGATAATTCAGGTGGCTGTGATAATTCACTCATCGCAAATCACTCCCAATACTTTGACAAGGATTCTCTTATTTCGTTGGCCATCAAATTCTGCATAATGGATTTGCTCCCATGTTCCGAGATGCAATTGCCCATTTTGAAAAGGCATGCAGACCTGTTGACCAAGTAATTGACGACGAAGATGCGCATCTCCATTATCCTCACCGGTTCGATGGTGTTGGTATTCGGCACCGGATTTTCCTTCAGGCCCGTGAGAAGGGGCTAATTTCTCAAGAGTTTGCATGATATCATGATGCAAGCCATACTCCAAATCATTGACATATACACTCGCGGTTATGTGCATTGGATTGACCAATACAATGCCATCATCAATACCAGAGCGCCCGATTACAGCCTGTACTTCTCGAGTAATGCATCGTATCTCATAACGCTCTGGAGTTTTGATACTCATCTCTTCCACATAGGTTGCAGATATGCCTTTGACTAATTTGCCGCTTTGTGCCATGTTGTCGGCCATGTAGGGCTAACGGTTCAAGATTGAGGTCCTGCTGGCAGTGGCGTGGACCCCTTCTCATTTGCTGATGGCAGCATGCTTGGAATCTTGCTCGCGGGCATTGCTCTAGGCTTGATGGAAGGCTTTCTTCCCGGTCCATTAATGATGGTTGTCATCTCTGAAACCATGAAACATGACTGGAAATCAGGGGCAAAAGTTAGTGCTTCAGTATTGATTACCGATGGGCCAATTATTCTATTGATGGCATTGGCTTGGAATTCTTTGAAAGCATATGAAAATTGGTTATCTGCTGCTGCAGCAATATTGCTGCTTTGGCTATCATGGAAAGCATTCAACACCAAAGTCCCTATCATTTCCGAGACACAAGAAGCGGAGCATTCATTGAGAAATGGAATCATGACAAATCTAGTCAATCCAAATCCCTATCGCTTTTGGGGATTAGTCGGTGCACCGTTTTTAGTAGCAGCATGGGGCTTGAATCCATGGGCACCGGCGTTGTTTATTTTTGGTTTCTTTTCTGTTTTCATCATCGCCAAAGTATTCATTGCAGTAACAGTTCATAGGTCAAGAGAATTTCTTCAATCTCGTGGTTATCTAGTAGTGATGAGGAGTTGTGGAGTTGGCTTGCTGATATTTGCTATTGGTTTTGGCTTGAGGCTTACTTGACCGTCTTGTCAGCCTCGCCTTCTTGGTATGAATACCTCTCCTCAGCCCATGGGTCTGCGCTGTTATGGTAGCCATGCTTCTCCCAGAAACCTCGCTTGTCATGTTCCAACAATTCAATCCCACACACCCACTTGGGAGATTTCCATGCATAGAGATGATGACAAACAAAACGCATCGGTCCACCATGCTCCTTGGGTAATTCCTCATCATCATGATGTGTTGCAAATAAATTACCATCAACCAAGGCCTCCTCAAGTCGTAGGTTGGTAGTATAACCACCATGACAATGAAACATTAGGGCCTTGGGCTTTTCTGAAAGTACTGTTTCAATTCTGGACCAAAGTGCAGAGACTGGAACACCCTTCCAACGATTATCATACCTTGACCAAGTAGTTACACAGTGGAAATCTTTCTCGATTTCCATTCCCCCTAAGGCGATGAATTCATTCCAAGAGAATACTATTTCATTCTCTAAACCATATCCCCAGACTCTAAATTGCCAATCATCTGTTGAGACGATTTGGGTCTCTCCATGGGTTAGAACAGGAAAGCGCTCGGTCAAGAATTGACCAGTAGGTAGTCGTGGCCGAGTATCTTCTGCCATATTCATTCGACAGGGTGCGCATCATAAGGAGGCATCCCTTCGCCCGATTCATGTCGACCAACATTCTCGTGGTCTACAAAAAGAATCACGAGAAGGTACATGACCAAAGTATCTCAAAGGTGCAACAGGTTCTTGCAGATGCAGATAAGGTTTCATTCAGCATGCGGGCTAGAGAAGCAGTTTCTCGCGCAGACTTCATCGGACGAGACCTTGTAATCGTAGTGGGGGGGGATGGCACCTTAACCTCGATTTGTCATAATGTAGGTGCTGAGACGCCAGTGATGGGAGTCAACTCCCATCCGCGCAGGGATGACCCTGAAGGGTCATTGGGTTTCTTCATGGACTCGACTGTTGATTCCTTTGCTCAAGACCTGCAATGTACATTAGAAGGTAAGGCCATTGTCAACACCTTACCAAGATTGCAAGCTACAATAACCTCAACGAGTGGTAATACCATCAAGACCGACCCTGCATTAAATGACCTACTGATTGCTAATACACACCAATATGCACCTTCAAAATATCGCCTTCAATGTGGAGGGGTTGATGAGAAACAACAATCTTCCGGACTGCTATTCTCGACCTGGTTAGGTCAAGGTGCATGGATATCTTATGTTGCGGAACTATCTTCATTAAAGGCTGATAAGAGGGATGCAGATAGCCATTATTTCTGTGTTTCCAGAGAATTAGCAAGTGGAGAATGTGCTATGTCATGGACAAATAAGGCCACTATTATCACTAGTGATATGCACCGAGGTTATGCTGTTCCTGATGGTTGGGATGAATATCATTTCAATAGGGGGGCAAGCATCAAGGTTGCACTTGATGGGCCCACCTTGAGTTTGTTGACATTCAATCGGCAGTTGAGTTAACGGTTGTCACTTTTCCAGCGGTTCATCTCATCCTTGTCGAACATTCCAATACCTCTGCTGAAAGGTGATGGGCCATGTCCAAAGGGAGGGAATTCATCTGTGAAGATTTTGTTCATCATCCTACGGGCTTTCTTTTCGGCAAGAAAGTATGAGGTTCCTTCCTTGAGAAATTTCTTGAGTAGTTTCTTCATCGCATCATCAATAGCATCATCAATATCTTCTGTCATACGAAATGACCTGGAACATTGAGGGTATTTCAAGGCTGAAATATTACCTACTGAAGGCCTAAAATGATTCGAAGGCCTAAAATGATTCCAGACTGAAAATAAAAAAAAAGAGTGGGAGACAGGAGCCATTACTGGCTCCTGCCCCCCGGGTTTTTCATAGGAGGTGATCCATCTGCAGGTTCCCCTACAGATACCTTGTTACGACTTAACCCTCCTTGTCGAAGACAGGCTCGAATGCGCCAATACAACGCAGCCTCACCCACCCCCAACTAAGATGGTTTGACGGGCGGTGTGTGCAAGGAGCAGGGGCATATTCACCGCGCCATTTTGAGACGCGATTACTACGGAATCCAGCTTCACGAGGGCGAGTTACAGCCCTCGATCCGAACTATGAACCGGTTTCGGGGTGGCTCCGCCTCTCGGCGTGGCTTCCCATTGTCCGATCCTTTGTAGCGCGCGTGTAGCCCAGGACATTCGGGGCATACTGACCTACCGTTGCCCTCGCCTTCCTCTGGTTTAACACCAGCGGTCTCCCTATAGTGCGCCGCATATGGCTATGCGGGTGGCAAATAAGGATGAGGGTCTCGTTCGTTATCTGACTTAACAGAACGCCTTACGGTACGAACTGACGACGGCCATGCACCACCTCTCTGACAA
>Ga0066376_10001964_pt1 | contig 19548 bp, 14 predicted proteins | sample Knorr_S15_td_Bot_FD_77009 | JGI IMG/M metagenome (GOLD analysis project Ga0066376, IMG submission 77009) | Marine microbial communities from Southern Atlantic Ocean transect - Knorr_S15_td_Bottom_ad_5009_LV_A | ecosystem: Environmental > Aquatic > Marine > Oceanic | place: Southern Atlantic...
GGGCGGCTTGGGTCAGGTGTTTCATGAAACTGCCCTGGCCCAATTCAGGCTGCATGGGCACGCCGTGGGGGACCAGTATCGAGTTGGTGCCGCCATCCCTTCTTGCCGGCGCCAGGGTTACGTTGCCTTGGCTGCGGGAGGCCTGCATCATGCTGTGGATGTCCGCCGGCTTCAAGAATGGCAGGTCGCCGGCGACGTAGAGGGCGGATTTGCCCTGTTCGAAGGCCAATTCGAAAGCTTTCTTCAGGGTGTCGTTCAGGTCTTCACCCAATTCATCGAGGCTCTCGGCGCCCAGGCTGCGGGTCATCTCTCGGACACGGTCGTCGCCGCCGACCACCCAGACCGCGTCCACCGACGCCGCCTTGATGGCCAGCACCACCCGGCGGAGCATGCCCAAAGCCAGGTCGGCCCGCTGTTCCGCGCTTAGAGACTGGGACAACCGCGACTTCCCCTGGGATAAGGGTTTCATGGGGACGATGGCTATGACGTTGGTGGGTTCGGAGACCATAGTGTCCTGTTTCGGGGGTTAATCGGCCAGGGCCAGAATCTTTCTGGCCAGGGCAATTTTATCCTCTTCTGAATTCATGATAGTCGATGTTACCAGAGGTATTATGCCCATTTCCTCGATCTCCGAAGCCAGGGCCCGGTCCTGGTCGTCCATCACGAATACGTCGCAGATGTCCCGGTACTCCCTGGCGACCTCGACGCAAGAAACCTGCTTGCCCAACTCAGCCATTATCTTGCCCGCCGGGCCCTTCACAGCGTCCCCGCCGACTATCGGGCTAACGCAGATCTTCTTCCCGGGGAACGCCCGCATCCGCTGCCGCACGTTTGGCAGGGCCAAGATAGGCCCCAGACTGAGGTAGGGATTGGATGGGCATAGGACCAACATACCGGCTTTGGTGAGGGCATCTTGCAATCCCGGCGACGGGGCCGCGGTTTCAACACCCACGTAGCGCACTTCAGACACTTTTGGCTCGGCCCTGCGTCCGACGAAGTATCTCTGCATGGGCAGGTCGCCTTCGTCGGTGGCAAGCACCGTCTTTACCGGGTCGTCGCTCATTGGGATGATGCCGTGGAAAACACCCAGGCCACGGTTCAGCTCCGCGGTGACTTCGGACAACGTCTTGCCCTCGGCCAATAACTGGGTGCGCCGGATGTGGGTCGCGAAGTCACGGTCGCCCAGATTGAACCAAGTATCGACTCCGAACTTGCCCAGCATCTCGAGGGCGGTGAAGGTATCGCCGGCCACGCCCCAGCCGGTCTCCTGGTTATAGAGGCCGGATAGGGTATACATCATGGTGTCGAGGTCTGGGGAAACGTGGAGGCCGTGAAAGGTCTCGTCGTCGCCGGTGTTGACGCAGATGACCAGGTCATCGGGAGACAAGCAGCGGGAGAAACCCAGGGCCAACTTGGCCCCACCCACGCCTCCGGCAAAAGCCAGCACAGCCGGTGGGCCGGACGACCATTCGGGAGTCACCATGGTCGGCAATTGGCGCTAGAAAGGTCCGATCGGGGTCTAGACTTTGGCACTTGGTTTATTGGGATGCTCAAACCGGTAGGTGTCCAACTTGACCAGCCGGTTATACGACCCAAACACGTCTTCCACGTTGTCACCCACCAGGTCCAGAGGGTCCAGCTCCTCGTCGGTGTCGCTGAACACCCGGCGCGTCTTGTAGGTGGTGTAGCGCTCAGCGGGTATCCGGCCGGCTTGGCGAATCATCTGCCGGAACTCCGACGGCCGCATGAGCTGCCCGTGTTGCGCGCCGGCGGCGGTGGAGATGCTCTCGTTGATCAACGTCCCACCCAGGTCGTTGACCCCGGCGGTCAGCAGTAGCTGGGACATACGCGGTCCTTCTTTGACCCATGACGCCTGGATATTGGGTATCCAGTTGTTGAGCATGATCCGGGCGATGGCATGCATCTTAATGACATCTATGCCGGAAGGGCCGGGCCGGACATTTTCCACGAGGCCTTTGATGAACATGGGCGCCTCGGTGTGCACGAAACTCAAGGGCACAAATTCGGTGATCCCGCCGGTCTGCATCTGGATACCTCTGATGAGGTCCATGTGTTTGGCCAACTGCATCGGAGTCTCAAGATACCCAAACATGACCGTGGAAGTGGTTGGGATACCCAACTCATGGGCGGTGGTGATCACCTCTGTCCACTGGTCTACGGTGATCCGCCCTGGAGATATCTTGTCCCGCAGTTCTTGGTCCAATACTTCAGCGGAGGTGCCGGGAAGGCTGCCCACTCCAGCCGCTTTCAACTCGGTCAGATAATCCTTGATGGTGCAATCAGACCGGATGGAGCCGTACAGCACTTCTTCTGGTGAGAAACCGTGGATATGCATATCCGGAAGTTCTTTCTTGATGGCCTCGCAAAGACGGATGTACAGGTCCCCTTCCATCTTGGGGGGCAGGCCGGCCTGGACGCACACTTCCGTGGCGCCGTAGTCCCAGGCTTCCTTGGCCCGCCGGATGATCTCCTCGGTGGGAAGAAAGTAGCCTTCCTCCTGCCGGAAATCGCGGCTGAAAGCGCAGAAGCCGCAGCCCTTGATACAGACGTTGGTGAAGTTGATGTTGCGGTTGACTACGTAGGTAACGATGTCGCCTACCGTGCGTCTGCGCATTTCGTCCGCCGTCATCACCAGGGCGCTGTATTCCTGGCCTTCCGTGCCGAACAACACCACCGCTTCTTCGCTGGTGATGTCTTCTCCCGACAAGGCGCGGTCCAACACCGCCGCCGTCTCGGGTTTAATCGCGCTGATCAGCGCTTTCAAGTCTTGCGCCTGGTGATCGGATGCCTGATTTTCAGACTTTGCTGGCATATCTTTGCATTCCCCCTTGGACGTATCCCTCAGAATCGGACATTGCCGATACCTTGATTAAGAGGGGGTCCGGTAGAAATTCTTTCGTTTTAAGGAAGTACTCCGGGTACACGGGGAGCCTGGGTCTCAATTGGAACCCGGCTGCCTCGGTTTTGTTTTTAAGCTCGGTCAGGGCCGGCCACGGGGCCTCTGGGTTGACGAAGTCGGGCGTTAGAGGCGACACGCCGCCCCAGTCGTTGATTCCGGCGTCCAGATATATCTGGTAGTTCTTGGCGCTCAGGTTGGGCGGCACTTGAAGATTGGCGTCCGGCCCCAGTATGAGCCGGGCCACGGCCACTGTCCATAGGAACTCCGCCGTTTCCGCATTGGGCGAATCCTCCATCGCTGTATCCGGCTTGGCCAGGAAGTTCTGGATGATCACTTCCTGAACGTGGCCGTACTCGGCGTGAAGCTCGGCGATGGCCAGCAGGGACTCGATACGGTCCCGGCGGCTCTCGCCTATGCCTATGAGGATACCAGTGGTGAAAGGCACTCGCAACTGCCCAGCCAACTCCAGAGTGCGAAGCCGGACCCTGGGACGCTTGCTTGGGGCGAACTCGTGGGGGCCTCCCTGGGCGTATAAAGCCTTGCTGGTGCTCTCCAGCATCAGGCCCATCGACGGGTTGAACGGCTGCAAGGCCTCGATCTCCCGGCGGGCCATGGTGCCGGGGTTGGCGTGGGGCAGCATGTCCGTTTCTTCAATGACCAACTGGCAGACGTGGGTCAGGTACTCCAGGGTTGTCTTGAATCCCCGGTGTTTCAGCCATTCCTTGGCTTCAGGATAACGCTGTTCCGGGCGTTCGCCCAGAGTGAAAAGGGCCTCGGTGCAACCCATCGCGGCCCCGGCGTTGGCCACGTCTAAGACTTGTTCCGGGGTCATGAAAAGGTCTTTGCCCGCCTGAGTTGGGTCCTTGCGGAACGTGCAATACCCGCAGAAATCCCGGCACAGGTGGGTCAAGGGGATAAATACCTTGGGCGAAAAGGTGATGGTGTTGCCCTTGCCCTGGTCGCGCATGGCCGCCGCAGCCGAGCATAACTCACTGGTTGCTTCCAGGCCGGCGGATAGCAACGAAAGGGCGTCATTCTTGGACAAAGGAGAGCCCGCCACAGTTTTGGCGATCACCTCTTCAAGAGGAGGATCGCCGCCTGTGAGTTCTGATGTCTCGCCAGATTGGACCGAAACCGTCAATTGAACTCCGTCGCTCCACATACAGAACGACAGGAAAGAATATCGGACTATTTTAGACTGTCGCGAGTGTGCAGGCAATACAAGGGGACATCAAGTGAAGAGAACAACGGAAGTTGGAGGGAGTTCAGAAGCCGTTTAGGCGTGTTTGGTCGGTGACATCCATGGTGGCGTAGGGGCGGCCCAGGTGGTCGTGGGCGCGCCGGGTGGCGACTCGGCCTCGGGGCGTCCGTTCCAGGAAACCCAGTTGCAGCAGGAACGGTTCCCAGACATCCATGATGGTGTCCGAGTCTTCGTTCAATGACGCGGCCAAGGTCTCCAGGCCGACGGGGCCTCCGGAGAACTTGTCTATGATGCTGGTCAGCAGGCGGTGGTCAGACAGGTCCAGACCAAGCTCGTCTACGTTCAGTTGCTCTAAGGCTGCCCTGGCCACCGGGCCGTCGACCCTGTTGTCGGCCTTGACCAGCGCGTAGTCCCGGGCCCGTTTCAGTAGCCGGTTGGCCACCCTGGGAGTCCCCCTGGACCGGGAGGCGATCAGATCCATTCCTTCACTGTCGCGGTCCATATCCAAGATTCGGGCGGAGCGGTCCACGATGACCTTCATGTCCTCGGGCTCGTAGTAGTCCAACCGGCAGACCAAGCCGAACCGGTCGCGCAGTGGGGCGCTGACCATAGAGTAGCGGGTCGTGGCCCCGACCAGGGTGAAGGGGCTGATCCTGAGATTGACGCTTCGCGCGGCCAGGCCCTTGCCGACCATCCAAGAGAGGAAGAAGTCTTCCATGGCCGAGTACAACACTTCTTCAACCACCCGGTTCAGCCGGTGCACCTCGTCAATGAACAGCACGTCGCCGGGCTGGAGGCTGGTCAGGATGGCGGCCATATCGCCGGCACGCTCGACGGCGGGACCGGACGTTACTCTGATGGCGACGTCCATCTCGGCGGCAATGATATTAGCGAGAGTGGTCTTTCCAAGGCCGGGAGGGCCGTAGATGATGACGTGGTCCAGGGGTTCTTCGCGAATCTTGGCGGCCTGTATGGAGATGGAGAGGTTCTCTTTGGTGTTGGATTGGCCGACAAAATCCTCCAGCCGCTTGGGGCGCAAAGACACTTCTTGGTCTTCGTTTTGGAGGTCGCCGGATACCAGCCGTTCGGCCATCCTATTCTCCCCTCACCCTAAAAAGTCCGCCGCCCCTGTGGCCTGCCAGGTGCCCGTCCCATTGTAGCCGGGCCACAGCCATAAGGGTCAAGAATCGACTGTCATGGATTTACTCGACAAACTTGCGAAAGACCAGGCAAGCGTTCTGTCCGCCGAAGCCAAATGCGTTGGAGAGCGCCACCTTAACATCCGCTGCCCGGGATTTATTGGGCACATAATCGAGGTCGCAGTCCGGGTCCGGGTCGTCGTAGTTGACCGTTGGGTGGATCGTTGCTTCGGTGATCGTCTTCACGCAGGCGGCGGCATCCAAGGAACCGGCCGCGCCCAGCGAATGGCCGATCATCGACTTCGTTGAACTGATCGGAATCTTGTAGGCCAGGTCGCCGAACAGCCGTTTGATCGCCACCGTCTCCAGAGCGTCGTTCAATGGGGTGGAGGTGCCGTGGGCGTTGATGTAGTCCACTTGGTCTAAAGGAACCTGGGCGTCGGCCAGCGCCATCTGCATCGCGGCCGCGGCGCTGGTCCCGTTCTCTTCGGGCTGCACCGGGTGCCCGGCGTCGCTGGTGGAGCCGAATCCAGACAGCTCGGCCAGGATATTGGCGCCCCGGCCCAGCGCGTGTTCCAGACTCTCCAGGACCATTATCACGGAACCTTCCGACGGTATGAAGCCGTCGCGGCCTGAGTCGAAGGGACGGCTGGCCTTTTGGGGTTCGTCGTTCCTGGTGCTGAGGGCCCGCATGACGGCGAAACCGGAAAGTCCCAACAGGCTGATACCGGCTTCGGTGCCACCGGCGATCATGACATCAGCCGTGCCCCGGCGGATGACCGTCATCGCTTCGCCCAGCGCCTGGTTGGAAGCGGCGCAGGCGGTGGTTGCGGTGGAGTTGTAGCCGTGCGCGCCGATGTAGCGGCTCACGGCGGCGGCGGCCATGTTGGGCAGGATCATGGGGAAGAAGAAGGGGGACATCCGCATCCCGCCCCGGTCGGCCAGTATCCGGCAGTTCTCTTCTATGGTTGGGAAGCCGCCGTTGCCGTTGCCCAGGATCACCCCAACCCGGTATGGGTCGTCTTTCGATATATCGTAGGACGCGGATTCCACGGCCTGTAGCGCCGCGGCGACGGCCAACTGGGTGAAGCGGGCCATCCTCCGGGCTTCTTTGACTCCAATGTAGGCGCTGGGGTCGAAGCCGGATACTTCTCCCGATATCTGGCAGGGATAGCCTTCGGGGTCGCACAGGGTCATGGGCCCGATGCCCGACGTTCCCGCGGCCAGGTTCTTCCAATATTCTTCAGGCGTCTCACCCAAGGGCGTCATGGCCCCCATCCCGGTGATTACTACCCTTACCCGCTCATCAGCCACTGGAGACGCTCCTGAATTTTCTTGTCATACCGCACATCCCTTCCGCTATACCCCTTTCAGGCCCGAGACCCCGGCGTAGGCAGTTCTGGGTAAATCTCAGGCTCGATTCCCAACGCCGACTCCCGGACCTCAGCCGTGAGGAACAGCGAGCCGGTGGCCAGCACCAAGTCTTTCTTGCCGGCGCTGTCCATCGCCATCCTGAGTGCGTCGGCGGGCGTCGGGGCTTCGGTCACCGCCGCCCTGGTATCTGCAAACAGGCCCGCTACTTCCGCGGGCGTCATAGAACGGGGGTGGCGTGAGGCGGTAGCAATCACGGTGTCCGCTCGTTCGCCGAGTGCCAGGGCCATGTCTTCCACGTCCTTGTCCTTGGAAAACCCGGCTATCAAGACCAGCCGGTCGTACTCCAGATACTTGGGCAGCGACTTTAAAAGACTCTGCACAGAGTATACGTTGTGGGCGCCGTCGGCCATCAAGAGGGGAGAACGCGCTAATACCTCCATCCTGCAGGGCCAGCTAACCCGTTCGAACCCGATCTCCATGGCCTTGGGCGGCACTTCGATGCCTTGGACGGCCAGGGCTTCCAGGGCAGCCACGGCCGAGGCCGCATTCTCAAGTTGGTGCGCCCCCAGTAGGGGCATATACAGTTCGTATTCCCCTTTTAGTCCCCTGACAGTGAAACGTTGGCCGTCGGTCCCAAAGCGGCCTTCCTCCCAGGTAACGTCCCGGCCCACCAGTATCGGCGCCGCCTCTTTCTCCTGGCAGGCAGTCAAGATGGGCGATAGCGCCTCGGGCGATTGGGGAGCGATAACCACGGTGGCGCCAGCCTTGATGATCCCAGCCTTGTCAGCGGCGATCTCGCCGATGGTATTCCCCAAGATGGCCATGTGGTCCAGGCTGATCGAAGTGATGACGCAGACCCCGGCGTCCAAGACGTTGGTGGCGTCGAGCCGGCCGCCCAGCCCCACCTCGATGACCTGCACGTCCGTCCGGTCTTCAGCGAAGCATTGGAAGGCCATGCCGGTGAGGAACTCAAACAGGGTCAGCGGCCCGGCGTTGGCGTCGTTTTTGAGTTCTTCGTGGAGCGGCCACAGTCCCTCCACCAGCGCCGCGAACCCTTCTTGGGAGATGGGCTCCGAGTTGCGTCTGATCCGTTCCCGGAAAGTGTGGAGATGGGGCGAAGAATAGAACCCGGTGCTGTGTCCGGCGGCGTTCAGGGCCGCGTCGCACAACGCCGCGGTGCTGCCCTTGCCCTTGGTGCCCGCGATGTGGACCGCCGGGACCTGGTGTTGGGGGCTGCCCAAACGCTCCAGCAAAGCCTCCATCCTAGTCAGGTCGTAGATGGCTTTCTGGCGGGGCCCCGTGACCTTGTTTCGCTCGTGGTCAACCAGGGTCAGCAGGCGGGCGATAGACTGGCCGTAGTCCACTTAGCTCCTAGAGGCAGGTCCTTCGACGGGGTCCGATTTCATCGAGACTCTCGACTTATGGCCGGAACTCAGGACGAACGGATGCCCAACAAGGACATATCGAATAGCAGATTAATGGTCGCGGATGCCGCGGGGCATGGAGCCCAAAAGCATCTGGATCCCATCAACCACACCGACCGAGTTTACGAAGTCAATGTTACCTTCCATGGGCCGGGGGGTAAACCCAAACACCCGCTCCACCTCACCCAGTTCGGCGACGCTGCGGATGCCCAGCATCTTTATCTGGTCGGTGGTTATCGGAGGTCTGGGTAAGAACACCTGGCTGACCGCCGTGGCCGCGTACATGGGCCATACCGGCAGGTGGAACCGCAAGCGCCGTTTGCCCATGGCTTTGGCCACCTCGGACACCAGTTCGTTGTAACTCAGGCGCTGGGCTCCGCCCAGGTCCAGGGTGCGGCCCTTCAGGTCTTCCCGGCCCAAGGTTATGCCGATGCAGCGGGCCAGGTCGTCGGCGGCCAAGGGGTGCACGCGAGTCTTTCCAGAACCAATCACCGGAACCAAGGGAAAAAGACGCACCAACCCCGCCAACGCGTTCAGGAACTCGTCGCCTTCGCCGAAGAGCAGTGACGGCCTGAAGATGGTGTAGGGGATACCGCCGTTGATGACCTCCTGTTCGCCCAGCCACTTGGCATAGAAGTACGGAAATAACCGGTCATTAGCGGCGCCGATGACACTCACGTGCAGAAAGTGGCCGGCCCCGGCCTCCTTGGCCGCCGCCACCACGTTGGCCGTGCCCTCCCGGTGCACATCTTCAAAGGAGTCGCGCCGTTTCTGCCGGATGATGCCCACCAGGTGCACCACCGCCTCAACATCGTAGAAGGCGCTGCTCAGGGCAATCGGATCTCGGATGCTGCCGTACTGGACCTCGACTTGGCGATGGGAAAACATCCGTTCGCTGCCGGGAGTGTGCACCAGCAAACGCACCTGATGGCCGCGCTCAAGCAGCTCGTGGACCACCCGCCGGCCGAGGAATCCGGTGCCGCCGGTTACCAAAACAACCAATTTCTTCACTCCACCAGCCGCAAGGCGGTCATCGGTAGGTATGCAAGTTTCAGCAACAACGGTGGCAAATACGTCTAGTCCATGTCAAGGGAATTGAATCAAGAGTCTAGGACGCAAAGGATTTCCGAATAAGTAGCGCCGCCCACCGTCACCTCGAGTGAAACGAGGGGTCTCGTTGCTCTCAATCAGCGTGCCGGTCCATTGCAACGAGATTCCTCGGCTGACGCCTCAGAATGACAAGCGCTGAGGTCGCTGGAGTAGAATGTCTGCTGCACGGCGGACCTCAACGTGAAGGTGAAAACCATGGCGGACCTGGACCTGCATTTTGGCGCTGGACTGGCCCTGGGAGTCGGAGAGACCGCCCGGCAAGCCCGGTGGATGGAAGAACTGGGTTACGAATATATCTCGGCCGGGGAGCATTTCATGCGCGGCGACCCCCCCGGTCCCACCCACGCGGCGCTGCCGGTGTTGGCGGTAGCCGCTGGCGCAACCGATCAACTGCGGGTGCTTTCTTCGATCATCCTCACTCCCTTCTATCACCCTCTGGTGCTGGCCCGCACGACTGCCACCCTGGACGCCGCCACTGGGGGCCGGTTGACCCTTGGCGTGGGCGTAGGCGGGGAGTTTCCGGTGGAGTTCGAGGCCGCCGGGCTCAAGGTGAACCAACGGGGACGGCGCACCGACGAGTGTCTGGAGGTGCTGAAGAAACTATGGACTGGCGAGCGGGTGACTTTCTCCGGGCGTCATTTCCAATTGACCGATGCTATGATCAACCCAACGCCCGTCCAAAAGCCCAACCCGCCGGTATGGGTCTCGGGTCGGCGGGACGCCGCCATGGCCCGGGCCGCCAAGTTCGGCGACGGCTGGATGCCCTATTTCTACGACGCGCCCAGATACGCCGGCAGCGTGGAAAAGATCAAGGGCTACGCCGCTGAGGCCGGCCGGGACATGTCCCAGTTTCAGTGGGCCCACTTTCCCTACATCGCCATCTATCCCACCGAACAGCAGGCCGCCGAGGTGGCCGCGGAGCAGTTGGGAGGCCGCTACCTATATGGAGGCGAGTTCCTGGACATCGTCCGGAAGTATTGCCTGTTGGGCACGGTCGAGAACTGCATTCACCAGCTTCAGGCATACATCGACGCTGGGGCCCGGCACATCGTATTCAGCATCAGTTGTCCCAGGGAGGACCGGGAGCGGCATCTTGAGGTTATCGCGAAGGAACTGATTCCTCACTTTCGCGGAAAATAGACGCCGGTAAGTTTGATATTGTCTCAGGCGTCGGGTTTGTCTTCTATACGGCTCAATGCATTATGACAATCGGGTTTTCTGGCGTAGAATACGTCTATACTTTCGACACGCTAACATTCTTGGGCATAGAAGGGGCCGAATCGTAGTCTAAGAGGCCTGTAAAACCGGGCGGCTCACGTAGGAAGACCGGTTCTTCTGGCTCTGGGTTGTCCTGTATAATACCCACGAATCCATCACGGGCGCCGGTGGCTTTGCACCTGCCTGCCAAGCACCACTGGACGCCGGGCCCGTAACCGATAAAACGAAATCAAACCTGTCTTTTGGCATAAAACGCCGTTGGCCACAAATAGTAGGAGCAAAAATGTCTCGAATAAAACGGGTGTTGCTGTTTCAACCAGCATCAGCCGGTGGAAACTTCGAATATGTAGCCATACCCAGGCAAGGATTACTCTTCCTCTCAGGGGCACTCGCCCAATGGGAAGGTTCGAACATCTATGAGCGGGAGATTTGGTTTGAAGACCGCTCCGGCCTCATAGACCCGGACAAGGACTTGGAAGGCGTTGACATCTTGATGGTCACGGCGCTGATCAACGAAGCGCCCCGCGGATACCAGATCGCCAGGGCCGCCAAGCAGTTCCATCCCGACCTGATCACCATGGGCGGCGGCCCCCAGATGAGCCCCCTTGCCGAAGAAGCTTTCAACTACGGCGACTTCGATGTCATCGTCCAACGCGAAGGTGAAGACATCGTTGGCCAATTGTCCGATGTGCTTCTTGAGCACCGTGGCAGCGACCGGGACCAGTATCTGGCGAAGATTCCCGGCATCAGCTACCGGAAAGACGGCGGCATCGTCCAGACCAACCGGCAAGGACTGGTCTCCCCCGACTTTGTGGAACTGCCCGATTTCCGTTCCATCAAAGACCTGGACTCGGGCAATCCGATGGTTGGCGCTGTTATCGAAACCATCCGCGGGTGCACCGAAAGCTGCACCTATTGCCAGGTGATCCAGCAATTTCTAGGCTACCGGATGATCTCCCGGGAGACCGAGTTCAAGCGGTTGGCCCAACTCCGCGAGTTGGCTGCCGACGGCCTGGTCCACTCCTCAAGGAACGGGACGTTCCAGGTGTTCATCTCCGACGACCTACATGCGCCGCCGCTGCGGGCAACCAAGTTCCGCGACGAGCGTTTCTCCCGGCTGCAAGGCTGGAAGGGCCACACCGATGGAATGAACATGATCTGCCAGGTCCGGGCCGAGGTTGGCCAGGACCCGGAACTGATCACCGCCATGCAAAACGCCAACATCAAGATGGTCTACGTGGGCGTGGAGTCGGATAACGCCGAGAACCTGATAGCAGTGAACAAACGGCAGGAACCCGGCCAGATGCACAAAGACCTGCACTACATCAACGACGCGGGTCTCACGGTGGTGGCGATGACCATCATCGGCCTGCCATTCGACACCGAACAAAGCATCATGGACTTGGCGGATTGGGTGACCACGGTAAGCAAGTACCAGACCGTCAATTTCCTGACACCGTTGCCCGCCACCTCCAACTGGGACTCGCTGACCCCGCTTGACGAGAACGGCGACCTGCTGGCTGAAGGGGCCATGCGGCCTTATCACCTGTACACGGGACGCCAGTTCGTCCATCAGGACAAACGCTGGACCATGCAGGAGAGCCGGGACTTGTTCGACCGGTATTCCGCCAAGTTGAACCCAGTGGACGACGTCTACCGGCGTGTGTTCCGGATCCTTCGGACCTACAAGCTACGTCTGGCAGCCACCAGCCGTGACCTGAGCGAGACATTGGCCACCAAGTTGAGCGAGGCCACTCTGGCGCTTAAAAACTGGTCCGATGCCGCGTCATTGACCGGCTTGGAGTTCGGCGAGAACATCACGGAACGTGTGACTGAACTAATCGACCAGATCCGCGCGGTCTCACAGCCCCTGGCCAACGCCAGGAAAGACGCCGCCGACGCCATCGGCAGCCGGGTCAACGAGTTGTCGGATTCTCTGACACTGCTCAGCGGCCCCGCCGGCAACCGGGAACTGGCCTTGAATATATCAGGACGCATAACCGAACTCACCGAGTTGATCGATGAGACGGTGACTGTGTCCACCAGGGGGGGCGCTAAGAAATAGCCGCCCTGTTTTTGGCCCTGTTATCGGTTCGAATTCCAAACCCTTTTCAACAGGCCCAGCAATGGGTCGAAAGTATCTGATTGTGACCTGTGAAGCCTCTTAACGGAGGCTTCACGTGAGTGTAAGTGCTGGGGAAGATATGAGTGGACATCACCGGGTAGTGGTAACTGGAATGGGGATCATCAGTCCCCTTGGATTGGACGTTGCAACCACCTGGGACGGCATCGTCAACGGCCGCTCCGGAGTAGACTTCATCACCGCCTTCGACCCGGAAGGATTCGACACCCACTTCGCCGCCGAGGTCAAAGGCTTCGACCCCGAGAATTACCTGGACCGCAAGGAAGCCCGCCGGATGGACCGGTTCGCCCAGTTCGCCGCCGTGGCCGCCCAACAGGCTTGCAAACAAGCCGGGCTGGAGCGCGGCGCCGTCGATCCATACCGTGTCGGAGTCATCATCGGCAGCGGCATCGGCGGAATCGGCACCCTTTCCAAACAACACGAGATACTTATCGAGCGCGGTCCAAAACGTGTCAGTCCATTCCTGATTCCCATGATGCTGGGAGACATGGCATCGGCCCAAGTCTCGATGGTCACCGGCTCCATGGGCGCCAACTACTGCGCGGTCTCTTCCTGCTCCAGCGGCGCCGACGCCTTGGGCCAGGCATGGGCCATGATCCGGCGAGGGCAAGAAGACATCGTCCTGGCCGGCGGCAGTGAAGCTCCGGTTGTGCCCGTGGCGGTCGCTGGTTTCAATGCCCTGAGAGCCCTATCCCGATTCAACGAAGACCCCACCAAAGCCAGCCGTCCCTTCGACGCCACCCGAGACGGCTTCGTCATGGGCGAAGGAGCTGCCGTTTTGGTGCTGGAGAGCGAGGAGAGCGCCAACCGGCGGGGCGCCATTGTATTGGCGGAGATCAAAGGCTACGCCGCCACCTCAGACGCTCACCACCTGACCGAGCCGATGGCCTCCGGCGAAAGCGCCGCCAGGGCAATGACCAAGGCCCTGGAAGAAGCGGGTGTCGATACCTCGGAGGTTGATTACGTCAACACCCATGGCACATCCACACCGCTGAACGACCGCCATGAAACGATGGCTATCAAAGTAGCCCTGGGCGAAGACGCCTACCGGGTGCCACTCAGTTCCACCAAGTCCATGACCGGCCATCTGCTGGGCTCCGGCGGCGCGCTGGAAGCGTGCTTCTGCGTTTTGGCCATGGAGAACAGCATCATCCCTCCGACCATCAACCTGAACGAGCCGGACCCGGATTGCGACCTGGACTACACTCCGAACAAGGCCCGGTCTAAGGAACTCAACATCACCTTAAGCAATTCCTTCGGTTTTGGCGGCCATAACTCGGTATTGGTCTTCGCGAAACCTGGCTTGGACAGCTAGATTGTGACTATCGGAGGCGGTGTACATCCTTGGTCTCTGCCTTCCACGCTTGATACCGGCGCCCTCTCGGGACACGTGCCACCGGCCATCGCGCAGGTGTTGGTGAAGCGGGGCATCGACACACCCCAAGCGCTGAACCTCCTATTGGACCCGCCCCACAAGCTGCCCTACGACCCGCTGCGCATCTCAGGCATGGACATCGCCCTCAAACGCCTGTATGCCGCGGTCAACAACCAGGAACGAGTGGGCATCTTTGGCGACTTCGACGTGGACGGCATCACCGGGACCGCCATCATCTTCGAGGGTTTAACTTCGTTGGGGGTCGCGGTCACTCCATACCTGCCCCACCGCGTCGATGAGGGCCACGGACTGTCCAACGCGGCCATCGACACCCTGGCGAACGAAGGCGTGGCCTTGATCGTGACCGTGGACACCGGGATCACGTCGTTTGCCGAGGTGGACTACGCCAAAACCCGGGGCGTCGATGTGATCATCACTGACCACCACCTGCCCCATGACGGGGTTCCCAACGCCGTAACGGCATTGAACCCCAAGATACCCGGCGGCGACTACCCGTTCTTCGAACTATGCGGAGCCGGCATCGGGTTCAAGTTGATTCAGGGACTGTTCGAGTTCTACGGCCAACCCTGGGACCCCGGCCTGCTGGAATTGGCGGCCCTGGGGACCATCGCCGACTTGGTGCCGCTTCTGGACGAGAACCGGTACCTGGTGCGGGAGGGCCTCCGGGAGTTGGCCCAAACTCGTCGGCCCGGACTCCGTGCCCTCTACAGCTCGGCCAGGGTGAACCCGGACGAGATCACCGCCGAGACCGTGTCTTTCCAGATCGCGCCCAGGCTGAACTCAGCGGGACGCATGGGCGACCCCATGGACAGCTTCCGGCTCCTGACCACCACCGACCCCGAAGAGGCCGGAGCCCTGACCCACAAGCTGGAATCTCTGAACATGGAACGGCGGGCGGTCTCCGAAGAGTCGTATATCATCGCCGACCAACTGGTTGAGGACCTGGGCGAGTTGCCGTCCTTGATCGTGATCTCAGATGAAAGGTTCCTCCGGGGTGTGGCCGGTCTGATCGCGGGACGCCTGGTCGACCGGTACCGGCGGCCAGCCATAGTGATTGCCGTGGAGGGCGAATATAGCGTCGCCAGCGGGCGCAGCATCCCCGAGTTCAACATCGTGGCGGCCATGGAGTCCTGTGAAGACCTTCTGCTGCGGTTTGGCGGCCATTCTCAGGCTGCGGGCCTCACAGTCCCAACAGTGGACATCCCCCAGCTTAAATCCCGTCTGGAGGCCTACGGCGCCCAATCTCTTGAGAACCAGGACCTGGTCCGGAAGCTGGAGATAGATGCCGTCATCACCTTGGACGAATTGGATGGGGAAATGATCCGGTGGATCAACGTACTGGAACCTTATGGGCAGGGCAATCCAAGGCCAATGTTCGCCAGTATGGGCGTCAAGGTGCTGGAAACCTTCCACATGGGCCGGGAGCAGCAGCATTTGAGGCTGAAGGTTGAGATGAACGGCGCCCAGTTCACGGCGCTGGCCTTCAATCAAGCTGACAAATGGCGGCCCAACACCCAATACGTCGACCTGGCCTTCACCGTCATGAATGACTCGTTCCGAGGCAAAGGGGCCATTGCATTAAGGCTGCTGGACTTCAAGGCGTCCGAAGGCTAGCCCTACCCTTCGCCGCTGCCCATTTCCCGAGTACCCCGCCTTTTTCCGGTCACCCCGAGCGAAGCGAGGGTTCTCTTTCCTCTCAACCAGAGTTGGTCCATCGCCAACGAGATTCCTCGGCTTGCGCCTCGGAATGATACAGGCGCGATGATCCAGGCGCGCGTCGTGGCGGCCAGTTAGTTCAGGCCCGGTTGGCCGCTCCCCGCGTCGGCCGAACCAGTTGGGCCTTCCAGACCAGCAGCGGAACTGTGAAGATCACCACGATAATGGCCACTACCTGGGCTTCGTTCAACGCTCCGAAATACTCGTTGAACTCCTCTCTGAGAAAGCTGAGGAAGAACCGCCCGATGGAATAGGTCGCCAGATATAACGTGAAAAACATCCCATTGGGGCGCAACCGGTTGCGCAGGGGCCAGATTGCCGCCAAGAGGACCAGGTCGAAGATCAGTTCATAGCCGACTGCCGGGTGGGTCGGCGGCCTGAAGATTCCGGGGCTGTTGGCGTGGGTGTAAATGATTCCCCAAGGCAGGCTGGTCGCCGTGGAGAAGTGCTCTCCGTTGATGAGGTCGCCAACCCGGCCTATGGCTTGAGCCAGTAGCAATGCCGGGGCGGTGATGTCGGCCAAACGCCCGATGCCCGGCAGGTTGGCCTTGTGGGCTTCACCCATGAACGGGAACACGGTCCGCCACATCGACAAGAACCACTCTGAATTGCGGATCATGATGTACAGTGCGCCGCCGGCGAAGCCGCCCAGGATGGCGCCGTAGATCGCGATGCCGCCGGACCAGACCGAGAACACGCTGAAGAAGTCGTCCCGGTAGACCTCGTCCCAGAAGTCGATGACATGCAGAATCCTGGCCCCGATCACTCCTCCGATGATGGCCCATACAGCCACGGAGTAGATGGAGTCCACGACCATCCCTTCTCTGCCACCCCAGCGGGCCACCAGCCAGACCGCAACGGCAACGGCCACAAAGGTCAACACGCCGTGCCAAGATAGAATCAAACTCCCGAAGTCGATCAGGTTGGGATTTATCCCGATTGAGATGCTGGCCAGTATGCCCATTTATTGAACCTTTGCCGTGTTGGATTAGGGAGGCCGGTTAAGTCTTGCCCCGGTTAAGTTCTGCCCCGGTTAAGTTTTGCCTAAGAGCCTGATGGCAGCGACCCCACACCGCAATCTTCCGGCGGGACCGTGCTAACAAGGTAAACCCCGGCGCTGTGTGGTTGCAATAGTTCTGCTATCCGCTGGTGTTCCTCTTCACTGGATGGCAGCGTGAACAGGGCCGGCCCTGCGCCGCAGAGGTGCATCGCAGGCCCGCCTTGGCCGGCAACCTTGCTGCACATCGCCTGCAGTTCCGGGTACGACCGGGTCGCCACTTCTGAAAAGGCGTTGAAAACCAGACCACTCACAGACTCTCTTACGAACTGGCCCGCCGTTAGGATTTGTATCATCTGCCGAGTCACGCCGCCGTCGCTAAATTGGCCCATGGTCAGCTTGGAATACATGGCTGCCGTCTTGTTGGGGATGGCGAGGTCCGGAAACACCAGTGTGACCGCCAAGGGCGGCAGAGGCGATAGGCTCGCGATCTGCTCACCTCGCCCCTGGGCCAACGCCGTGCCGCCCCAGAGAAAGAATGAGACGTCGGAGCCCAGACCCGCTGCGATACCGGCCAATTCGTCAACGGATAATCCCAGGCCCCAGAGAACGTTTAGTCCCAGTAACGCGGCTGCGGCGTCGCTGCTGCCACCACCAAGCCCCATGGCCACGGGGATGCGTTTCTCGACGGTGATCTTGGCTGCCGGTTCGATGCCGCCGGCCTTGGCCAGCTCAACGGCCGCTTTCCAGACCAGGTTCTGCTCGCCCGCTAGTTCCGGGTACTCACACTCGACTTTCAGGGCTGCGCTGGGTTCGAAATGAAGTAGGTCGGCCAGGCCGATGGTCTGCATGATGGTCGTGACCTGGTGAAACCCGTCGTCGCGGCGGCCCAAGACCTCAAACGTCAGGTTCAACTTGGCGTAGGCTGGGACTTCCAAGCTCTAGCCCTCCCGTGCCACGGCGTGCGGGGACTTGGCCCACACCTGGTAGATGCCGGCCCATTCGCTGATGTCCAGCGTCTGGGGCCTACGGGTGGCGTCGATGCCGGCCTCTTTCAGGATCAGGCCGCCTTCGGAATTCTCGATACGCAGCCCTTGGCTGAGGGAATTACGTAGCTGCTTCCGGGGGGCGGCGAAACCGGCCCGGACCACGGTGAAGAAATCTTCCTCGCTGGCGACATCGGCGGCGGGAGTTGGCAGAACGTCCAGACGCACCACGGATGAGGTTACCTTGGGCGGGGGCCGGAAGGACTTGGGCGGCACAGAGCAGACCATCTTGGCCTTGGCGTAGAACTGGGTCGCCACCGACAAGATGCCCATGCTGCCGGGCTGGGCGACCATGTTCTTGGCCACTTCTTGCTGCACCATCACGACCAGCAACTCGGGTTTTGGCGCTGATTCCAGCAGCCGGCGGATGATGGGGTTGGCGGCATAGTAGGGGAGGTTGGCGACCACTTTGTAGGAGGTGTCCGGGGCGATGATCTCAGCCAGATCGGCCACTCGGGCGTCGGCCACCACGCAGGTCAGGTTGGCCGGGTACTCCAGACGCGCGGGCAAGGCGGCGGCGAGTTCTCCGTCCAGTTCTATGGCCACCACCCGCCTCACCCGTTCCACCAGCCGCTTGGTCAGGACTCCGCGGCCCGGCCCGATCTCAACTATCAGATCGTCCGGTGAAAGATCGGCGGCGTCCAATATCCGGCCGGCGGTCCGGCTGTCGGCCAGGAAATGTTGGCCCAGGGATTTTCGCGTGCCGGTCCGGCCACCTACCGGGGTATTACCACCTAACGGAGTATTAAAAGCAGTCACGTTTTGAGGGATACCTGATTCAGGCAAAGTGGCTTTTGGGAAAGAAAGTCTGGGGAAATTGGCAAGACCGCACACCTCCCGTTGTCATAGACCATCGGACATGTCATGAATGATGACTCAGGCCAGGCGCTCCCACGGCGCACGCAGGTTCCTGTTTACCGTTGCTTCCTTCCGGACCTGGCGGGGTTCACAAGTCTACGTCGCGCGGGACCCAACCCTCTATATCACCGCCCACAATATGGGCCCTCTGGACTCGCCGAGGGGAGGAATTCGACTCCGCTAGAGCGGATTGCGGATATAGGGCACCGCTGGCTCCCCGTCTAGTACGGCCTCATTAACATGGTAGGATTGGGAGCGCGGGCGAGTCAAGGGGGTCAACTCAAAGTTGTTCCTCAGTCCCAACCGCTGAGCCAGCGCTAAAATCAGGCCCGCCCGGACTTTTCTTCCCTTTACTCATGCAGATACGCAAAGCAGTCATACCCGCCGCAGGCTTGGGAACCCGGTTCTTGCCGGTGACCATGTCCGTCCCCAAAGAGCTTCTGCCCATCGTTGACCGTCCGCTGCTGCAGTACGTCATCGCGGAGGCGGCCGAGGCCGGAGTGGAAGAGGTGATTATCGTCACGTCTCCCGGCAAGGAGTCGATCAGCGACTACTTCCAGCCTCACCCAGCCTTGGAGCAACGCTTAGCGGGCAGCGGCGAGCAAGAGTTGCTGGCAAAAGTGACGGAGGCCGGCAATCTGGCCAAGGTCAGCTTTGTCCTACAGCATGAAGCCCTCGGTCTTGGCCACGCGGTGCTGATGGCCAAAGAAGCGGTTGGAGACGAGCCGTTCGTGGTGATCCTGCCCGACGACATCATCGCCCATTCTCCGGGCGCCATCAGCCAGATGGTGCAGGTCTCCGAGGAGATGGACGCCGGGGTAATAGCGGTGGAGGTGGTGCCGTGGGAAGTGGTCCACAACTACGGTGTGGTGGACGCTACTCAGGTGTCGGACCGGGTGCACAAGATCCAAGGTCTGGTCGAGAAGCCGCCCAGGGAGCAGGCCCCATCCAACCTGACCATCGTCGGCCGCTACATCTTGCCGCCGCAGATATTCGAGTGCCTAGA
>Ga0066376_10001967_pt1 | contig 19521 bp, 16 predicted proteins | sample Knorr_S15_td_Bot_FD_77009 | JGI IMG/M metagenome (GOLD analysis project Ga0066376, IMG submission 77009) | Marine microbial communities from Southern Atlantic Ocean transect - Knorr_S15_td_Bottom_ad_5009_LV_A | ecosystem: Environmental > Aquatic > Marine > Oceanic | place: Southern Atlantic...
ACAACAGACTCAGGTGGATGACTTGAAGGTCGTCGAGCGCTTGTCCACGCGGATGGCGGAACTGATGCGCGAGTGCGACGCTCCGCCGGAACAATTCGTGCGGATGGGCCTGCAGAGCTGAAGGGGAAGGGTCCGCTCCCTGTCAGAGGCTGAATCCAGGTTCAAGGCGGGCGCTGTTCACCGCTAACTCGGTGACGATCCCCCCTGGATTGACGCAGTTGGCGCGTACAAAATCATCCGCGTATTCGACCGCGATCTGGCGCGTCAGGCCAATGCCCCCCGCCGGCCGCCATGCCCGGCACCAGGGCGCGGCACGTCCGGTAAATGCTGGCAAGATTGACGTCGAGCACCCGCTGGCAGGGCAAAAAGCGCTCCTGCCTCATGCGCTCTCCTGGAATTTAAGATATGGAACCGGGTCAATTCGTCGAGCCAAGCTTCAAGATCCCAGAAAAGCTGGAGACTAACGAGTTCCGGCTGCGAATGCTTACGATTAACGACGCGGTGAAGGACTACGATGCGGTCATGTCGAGTGTCGATGCTCTGCAGGCAATCAGGCCGCACTCCGATTGGCCCGTGGGTCTGACCCTCGAACAGAACCTGATAGACTGTGGTTGGCATCAACGTGAGTTTCAGACTCGACACTCATTTGCGTACACGGTGGTCTCGCTCGACGAGTCGAGGGTATTGGGATGTGTCTATTTCTACCCGACCAGGAAGCGGGGACATGATGCGGAGGTATATTTGTGGGCAAGGGAGACGCGGTTGGGTAGCGGTCTGGATGCCAGCCTAGGCGTGGTGGTGAAACGTTGGCTGAACAGCGATTGGCCATTTGAGAATCCAGCAATGCCGGGTAGAGACATCGACTGGAGCACGTGGAATGCCATACTCGATGAGAAGCGCTGAACGCCAGACGGGCGGTGCAGGAGATCGACACGGAAGTGCGGGTGTTGCTGGCTACAGGCCACGGGAGCAGCGACGAATCTCCGCTCAGCCGTCTCCACCATCAACCCGAGTCGCGGCCGCCAGACTCAACTTAGTCGCCAGCACCAGGTTCTCGAAGTCGATATTCTCCGCCACATCCTGCTCGGTGTGATAAGCCGGATCGCCGTACGGGTAGGAGCCGATGTTCATCACCGCGTGCCGGAAGCCGGCGTTGACGAACGAGCCGTCGTCATCACCGGGTCGTTCCCGCCGCTGCTTGCGTTGCGCCAGTCCAAGCTTGTAGTCCTCGTTCACTCGGGCCATCAGATCAGCGAAATGCTCCCCCTCGTCCTCGGTGTAGAGGGTCACGTTGGTCTTGCGGCCCGCCTCCCGGTCCTCGGGTGTGCTGCGACCAAGGCCGTCCAGGTTGTAGATGGCCACAAGTCTATCGCCGCGGGCTCGAGCGTTCTCGGCGGCGGTAACACTCGTCCACGGGCGATGCTCCTCGTTGCAGAAAAGGAAGCGAATGGTGCGGTGTGGGTCATAGGTACTCAGAACCCGGGCGATTTCCAGCAGCGCCACAGTCCCCGCGGCGTTGTCGTTGGCACCGGGCGAATCGACCCAGCTCTGTGAGTCCTTGTGCGCCAGCAGCAAGACGATCTCCTCTGACCCGGCTGCGCTTGGCCTCTCAGCGTAGAGATTGTAGGCGGTACCGGTGGGATCGTCGGCCTGGGGTGGCGAATACTGATGCGCTTTCGGTTTACTCGTGTCGCAGCGGAAAGCCTGCACCGCCACCCCTTCGCGCCCGATCCTGTAGCCCCAGGATTCGAGCTTGCCCTGGATGTAGTCGTCTGCCTCATACAACGAACACTTCGTCTGACCGGGTCGCGTGTAGTTGAGCTTGCGAAACGGCAGCGGATCCTGTGCCAGGTAGACCACATCCGCCTTCATACGCACCCCGTCGACCTGTTCAATAAGCCCGGGAACCGGATCGTTCGTCATGAAGCTCCTTCCTTCCTCCTGCGACCGTTTGTTGAAGCGCCGTAAAACTCGCCCATCGCTCGGAAAATGGCCAGTTTCGATCTGGCAAGCCGGCGTCCAATGGGTTACAAAAAGGAGAAGACCGGCGGCGGATGTCGCAGCGAGCGGAGCACGCCGAAACCTTCCAAACCCACCACTCATCGACATCACCTGCCGGCAATTCTATATTCCCAGAAGCCCCGGCTGGATTCGGAGCGCCTGGCGATATTGCCTCCGCAACAATACCTCGAAGCACCCTATGAAACTGCTGCCTGCCGACAAAGTGCCCCCACTGGACGAGAAGACGATGCTCGCCGCCACCCAAGAGCTTTGTGCCGCTGACCCGGATCTGCGGGCTGTCGTGGAGGAGTTCGGGCCTCCCCCACTGTGGGCGCGGCAGCCCGGGTTCGCCACCCTCCTGAGGACCATCCTCGAGCAGCAGGTTTCGCTCGCCTCGGCCGCTGCGACATTCTCCCGGCTCGAGGCCGCCATCAACACCGTCACCGCGGACCGCGTGGTCGGGCTGAGCGAAGAGAAATTGCGTGCGCTCGGCTTCACCCGGCAGAAAGCCGGCTACTGCCAGGCACTGGCCGCTCTGATTGAGAACGGCCACCTGAACCTGCGTCAGCTCTCAAGGGCTGATGATGTCACCGTTCGAGACGAACTCCTCAAGGTGCGCGGCATCGGCCCCTGGACCGCCGATGTCTATTTGCTGATGGCTTTGCGACGGCCCGATATCTGGCCAGATGGCGATCTCGCCCTGATCGCGGCGATTCGCCGAGTCAAGCGACTGCGGTCCCAGCCAACCGCGAATCGAATCAGGACCATGGCCTCCCACTGGCAGCCATGGCGATCGGTCGCCGCCCGCATCCTCTGGCATTTCTACCTGTCGCAACGGGCTGCGGCGTGAAATCGCATCCGTTGAGCCAGAAGGGCTCGGGCGCCGACGCGGCCGCTATCCGCAATCCCGGTATGGAGCATGTATGACTACACGAGCAGACGACGAATTCCACCTGGACAGCGCCCAGCTGCGGTTTTTCGGCGAGAACGGCTTTCTAAAAATAAAGGGCTTGCTAGAGGCCGAAGAGCTGCGGCAGCTGGACGAACACTCCATGAATCTCGCCCTGGACAGGTTGGACCTGAGCCGGATTGATGGCGTGAAACCGCGTTCAGACGGCAATTCGCCAGCCGACATTGAGGACAGATACTTCCGCTTCATCCAGTTCCACCGCCATCTGGCCATCCACGAGCGCTTCCTGTTGCACCCGCGTATTCTCGATGTCCTGCAAGCTCTGATCGGCCCGGATGTGATGGCCATGCAGTCCATGCTTTTTCTCAAACCTCCTGGCAAGCCCGGGCAGGCTTTTCACCAGGACTCCTTCTATATCCGCACCGCCCCCGACACTCTATGCGGGGCATGGCTGGCCATCGACAACTGCGATGAGGAAAACGGCTGCATGGGGTTCATTCCCGGGTCGCATTTTCAGCCGGTCCGCGAGGAAGTGGCTGAGCCGGAGAATACCGAGGACTTTCAGCAGACCCTGACCGAGGTCGTAGGCGTAGACGACAGTTGCGAAGTCATGGCGCCCGCCGAGTCCGGCGACGTGGTTTTCTTCCACGGACGTCTCCTCCACCGCTCCCGCAGGAACCGCAGTACCAAGCGATCCCGGCGGGCGTACGTCTGCCACTATGCCAATGCGCGCTCCTATACCGAGTGGGGCGGAGGCAATGCCAATCACTTGCTCGCGCGTGGATCGACCCATCTGCCGTTTGCCAAGCCCCGCTTCCTGGACTCGTAGACCCATCACTTCACAGAAACGGATCATTCCCCTGATCGCCACGGCAAATTCGAGGGAATTGCTTGAACACCAATCTGGAGACCAGCCGCCTTGACCACACTGTCCTTCGACAACCGCTTCACCCGCGAGCTCCGGGCGGACCCCGAGACCGCTAACTTCCGCCGCCAGGTGCCACGCGCCGCCTACTCCCGCGTCGATCCCACGCCCGTCGCTGGCCCGGAGCTTGTCGCCTGGTCGCGCGAGATGGCCGATACTCTGGGCCTCACCCCCGACGACATCGCCTCCAGCGAATTCGCCGAAGTCTTTGCCGGCAACCAACTGATGCCGGGGATGGACCCCTTCGCCATGTGCTACGGCGGCCACCAGTTCGGCAACTGGGCCGGTCAGCTCGGCGACGGGCGCGCCATCAACCTGGGCGAGGTGGTCAATCGCCAGGGCGAGCACTGGACGCTCCAGCTCAAGGGCGCGGGCCCCACCCCCTACTCCCGCACCGCCGACGGCCTCGCCGTCCTGCGCTCTTCCGTTCGCGAGTTCCTCTGCAGCGAGGCGATGTTTCACCTCGGTGTGCCCACCACGCGCGCTCTCAGCCTCGTCACCACCGGCGAGTCGGTCGTCCGCGACATGTTCTACGACGGCAACCCCAAACCGGAACCCGGCGCCGTAGTCTGCCGCGTCTCGCCCTCGTTTCTGCGCTTCGGCAACTATCAGATATTCACCTCGCGGGGTGAGATCGAGGAACTCAGACAACTCGTCGACTACACCATCCGCACCGACTTTCCCCACCTCGGCGAACCCGGGCGCGACACCTATCTTGCCTGGTACCAGGAAATCTGCGAGCGCACAGCCGCCATGATCGTCGACTGGATGCGCGTCGGCTTCGTCCACGGCGTGATGAACACTGACAACATGTCCATCCTCGGCCTCACCATCGACTACGGTCCCTACGGCTGGCTCGAGGACTACGACCCCGACTGGACACCGAACACAACCGACGCCCAGGGGCGGCGCTACCGCTTCGGGCAACAGTCGCAGATCGCGCACTGGAACCTTGCCCAGCTCGGCCAGGCCATCTATCCGCTCATCGACGACGCGGCGCCGCTCCAGGAGATCCTCGAACAGTATCCGCGGACGTATGACAGCGGCTGGCAGGCGATGATGGCCGCCAAACTTGGCCTCAACAGCTTCGAGCAGAAAACAGACGAAGAGCTCATCGCCGATCTCCACGGAGTTCTTCAGCTCACCGAAACGGACATGACCATCTTCTACCGCCGCCTGGCCGACTTCCCCGTCACCAGCAGCCCTGCGAGCCCTTACGGCGACATCGCCCGCATGGAGCCCTTGCGCGACGCCTACTATATCCCCGATCAGCTCACCGACGACATCCGCTCCCAGGTAGGCCACTGGCTCGGGCGTTACGCCGATCGCATCCGCGTGGACGGCACTCCCGACGAAGCGCGGCGCCAGCGCATGAACGCCGTCAACCCCAAATACGTCCTCCGCAATTACCTCGCCCAACTCGCCATCGACAAATCGGAACAGGGTGACCACGCGATGGTCGGCGAATTGCTCGAGCTGCTGCGCCACCCTTTCGACGAACAGCCGGACAAGGAAGAGTACGCGGCAAAGCGGCCGGACTGGGCCAGACACCGAGCCGGGTGTTCGATGTTGTCGTGCAGCTCTTGAGGATCTCTACCTACAGGACCGACCTCGCCACCCGGTCGACGACGCCGGACACGTCCGCGCACCATCGCGTGACGATGACCAGGTCGCGCTCCGGATCGCAGACGACCGAGTTCCCGCCCGCCCCGGACGCGGCGAAGGTCGCCTCACTCGCCGTGGCGCCGTAGCGCTCGTGGTCGGTGTTCAACCACCACATGAAACCGTAGCCGGAGTTGATCGGGCATGGCTCCCTCATCATACGGCACCAGTCTTTGGAGATGACCCGCTGGCCGTCCCACGCGCCTCCTGACGCGAACAGCAGACCAAAACGGGCGTGATCGAGGCTGTCGATCCATAGCCCACCCCCCCAGTGGGCGCCGCCCGACACGGATTCGACCTCGGCGCCAGCAACCAGGACCGTGGAGTAGTCGTCGTAGCCGTGCCACTCCCAGGAGTCGGACGCGCCGATCGGATCCATCACCTCGCGCTTCAAAACGACGGGCAATGGCTCGCGCCACACCGAGAGCAAAGCCAGGGCAGTGCGATTGACGCGGACGTCGTTGTACTCCCAGTGCACCCCCGGGGCCTTGCGCTCCTGACGAACCACGGCCGTTTCGACCCCGCGGTTCCAGTCGACGATGTCGGGCTTGCCATACAGCCATCCCTGCCACTCGTTCGTCTGCTGCAGCATCTGACGCCAGGTGATCGACGCGTTATGGTCGGAGTCGAAACCGTCGACCCCGATGCCTTCTCCAGCGCTGTTCAGCTGCGCGTCGTCGCCGCGATTGTGCAGCCGCTGAATGGCCGCCACCGCCCGCGAACTGTACTCGATCGCCACACCCGCTTGGGCGGCGGCGACGGGATCGTCTACGCTCTGAATGAGTCCCCGATCGAAGGCGAGCCCAGCCACGGTGGCTACGTAACTCTTGGTGGCGCTGTAGGTGAGATCGACGCGACCGACCTCCCCCCATTCGGCGATGATGTAGCCGTGACGGAGCACAACCCCGGTCGGGCCGCCGCGATGCTTGAACCGTCCCAGCCGCGTCGCCCACTGACCCGCGTCCTCACCCACGTCCTGCTGAGACAGGTCGATAGGCCAATCGACCTCGTTGTCGACGGCGAACTGCACAGCGATGCTCAACCTCTCCGGATCCACCCCGAGCTCTTGCGGGGCGCGGCGTTCCCAGTTCTGACCCGGCGGCGGGAAATAGGTGGTATTTGCAGTCATCTTCGCTCCTCACTCTCTCACCGACAGAGTAACCAGATCTCTCTCACCGACAGAGTAACCAGAGCCGCGGCAGCACGCCAGCGGCTGCGTCAGTTCCCCACCTGACCGGCCCGCGGTACACCTGTACTTGCCGTATACCAGCTCCTCGGCTTCATTGAACCTATGCACCGCATCGCCGAGCTCGACCCCCGGTCGTTGGCCTGCCTGCGCGTGGGCCTGGCGATCGCCCTGCTGTGGGACATGGGTATCGCCCTCGTCGTGGCCGACGACTGGTGGCCGATGCAGGGGCACGAGGAGATGCCCCTGCCTGCGGCGCTGGTGTTCGGGTCCCCGGCAACTACCCTTCGACTGAGTGCACTTGGGGTCGCGGCGGCAGCTGTTTGCCTGGGTCTGGGGTGGCGGACCCGCTGGATGTCGATCGCCGCGTGGGTCGGCGCTTGTGCCCATCAATACGCCAGTCTCGGCACGGCCGACTACCACAACGCCGCCTTGTGCACACTATTCCTGTGGGCACTGGCCCTACCCCTGGGCGAGCGCTGGTCCCTCGACGCGCGCGCGGGACGACGACCGCGGCAAGCCCCGTGGCTGGCGCTTGTGGGCGGCGGCGGCCTGGTGCTGTCGCTGGCCTGGATTTACCTGTATACGGCAGGTGCCAAGACCGGCGACACCTGGTGGGACGGCAGCGCCGTTTGGCTCGCCCTGCTCGACCGCGCTACCGAGACCGGCTTCGGCCGGTGGGTGGCGGGTGCCGCGCCGGCGCTTATCTTGCGCGCGATGACCTGGGGAGTATTGGCGGCCGAGTGGTTGGCGCCTCTCCTGATCGTGTGGCCGCGTGCCCGCTGGGTAGCATGTTGCCTGCTGGCCGTGCTCCATGGTGCCATGTGGCCCCTGATGAATCTGGGCAGCTTCCCTTTCGTCATGCTCGTTGGGGCGATAGCGCTGATCCCCAGTCGCTCCTGGGACGGCGGGTTGAAGTTGATAAATCGAGCGCTCGTCACTATGAGCCTGTCCGAGTATTCGCTTTGGAGGCGAGACCGGACGGTTGCCGTTGATCGCATGGCGCGTGACCCAGCCGGGTCGTTTGACCGGACGAGGACGCAGCGCTGGCTCGACCGGATCACCCTGGCCGTCCTGATCGGTGCAATCGTCGTCACCCTCGAAAGCCACCGTCTTGCCACCGACCACGGCGAGGCGTGGTCCTATCCCGGCGCCGGACAGGTGACGCGGGCAAGGAACCTTCTGGGACTGGAGGTACGCTGGATGATGTACGCGCCCTACCCGCCCAGCCAGACAGGCTGGTGGGTGGCAGTAGCCTGGCGCGCAGACGGCCGCGTCATCGACCCGATCTCGGGCGCCGCACCCCGCCTGGCACCGCCAGCTGCAACCGGCGCCGTCGCCCGTCTGCGTTGGCTGTTCCTGTCCCAGGCGCCTCATCGGCGTGGAGAGGACTCTAACACGGGGTACACGTATCGCGACTTCCTGCTCGAGCGCCGCAACGGCGAGGGACCGGCTGCCTTGAAGCGACTGGCGCTGGTGTGGATATACGAACCCCTGATCCCTTACCAGACGCCGGCACGCCGGCAACCCCTGCTGGTGCTGAGCTGGCCCGCGGGCGCGGTGACCGAAGACGAGGTCTCCCGCGTCCTTGGCGGTCCCGTGTCGAGGCCGCGCTACAGTGACAGCGGACGTCTCGTCGGACCTGCGGATGAGCCGTCTGCGCCGACCGAACAAAGCGGTCCGTGATGCCCGGTAGTTGCGACTCAAGGCAATATTCCCTTACAGCAATGCAGTGATATAGGTGGGCCAGGTCGGCCCCATGGAAAATTGCTCTCTCATGACAATGGGACGATCTTGTGGCCAGCGATGCAGGCCAGAACCCATGGCAGAAACTGCAGGAGTCCCCGATTGCTTACCGACACTCAGATCGACCACTTCAAAGCCGAAGGTTACGTCATCCTGTCCGGCTTCTTCGCCACCGCCCAAATCGAAGCCTGGCACGACATCTTCTGGACCCACGTGGGCGCCCGGGCCGACGAACCGAAGACCTGGCCCGACAGCTACGTCATCGACGGCCTGGCCCTCGACCCGGTCCCCGGAGGCCTGCCGCCGATGCAGGCTATCATCGAACAGCTGAGCGGCGGCATGTTCGGCGGCGGTGGCGGCTCTATGCTGATCCAGTGGCCCAAGCCCGATCAGGACTGGCAGTTGCCGGGCAACGGCCACATCGACGGCTACGGACCCGGCGGCTGGAGCGGTGGCTTCATGCTCGGCGCCACCACCTATCTGGAGGATGTCGAAGCTCGCGGCGGCGCCTTCATCTACTGGCCGCAAAGCCACCTGAGCACCCAGGAGTACTTTCGCGAGTTCCCCGAGCAGATCGACGGTTCTTTTCGCGAACGCGACGACTGGGATGAGCGCACCTGGGCCATCTTTTCGGACCGGTCGCCGCAAGGACCGCTGGAATTCGTCGGAGCCGCCGGCGACCTCATCCTCTGGCACGCATTTCTCTGCCATACGGGTTCGGCCAATGTGAATTCGCGTCCACGGCAGGCCGTGTTCTCGCGCTGGCACCGCTCCGACCGCGAGCAGATGCGCTACGACATACCGGAAGACCTGTGGAAGTACTGGGCCATCTGATGCGGCGACGCGAAACTCCGGCTGAACCCGTCCTCTACGAAATGCACATGCACACGCCGCTGTGCAAACACGCCCGCGGCGAACCGGAAGACTACGCGGCAGCCGCCAGGCGCCGAGGCATGAAGGGAATCGTCGTCACCTGCCACAATCCCACCGACGATGGCTGGTCCCCCGGGGTGCGTATGAGCGTGGCGGAGCTCGACGATTATGTCGCCATGGTCGAGCGCGCGCGCGCAGCCTGGTCCGGGCGCGTCGATGTCCGTCTCGGAATCGAAAGCGACTACGTTCCCGGCATGGAACCATGGCTGGAAAAACTGCACGACATGGCCACCTTCCATCACGTGCTCGGCTCCGTGCACCCCCACCTGCGCGACTACCAGGAGCGCTATTTCGACGGCGACGTAAAGGCCTTCCAGAGGACCTATTTCGAGCACCTGGCGATGGCGGCGGAGACCGGGCTCTTCGATACCATCGCGCACCCGGACCTGATCAAGAACTTCGTCCCGCCACCCGCGGATGTCGCTCCACCGGCGTGGGACCCCGAACAGGAGATGGATGTCATCCGCCCATGCCTGGATCGCATCGCCGCCACGGGGACGGCGATGGAGTTGAACACTTCGGGGCTCAACAAGGCTGTCCCTGAAATGAATCCGGGCCAGACCATACTCCAAGAAATGCACCAGCGCGGAATCTCGGTGGTCATCGGCGCGGATGCGCACGATCCACATCGCGTCGGAGCCGATTTTGATACGGCGCTCGACACCCTTGGCGCCGTCGGCTATGCGTGCACCAGTATTTTCCTGGACCGGCGGCGCATCGACATACCGCTGGATCAGGCGCGCCGCTCTCTCGGCTCGACTCCGTGATCGCCGACTACCTCACCAGACTCCGCCTCTTCAATCGCGACGTCCGCCTGCTACTGGTCGTCTACTGCATCATGGGCTTTGGTTATGTAGGCCTCTATGCGATGCTGTTCAATCTCTACCTGTTGCGGCTGGGATACGATCCCGAGTTTATCGGCCAGGTCAATGCCATTGGCCGCCTCGGATTTGGCCTGGCGGGTATTCCCGCGGGATTGCTGGGGGTCCGCTTTGGTGCGCGACGTCTGCTGCTGGCCGGCGAGAGTGTCATCGTGATCGGCCTCGTCGGGGCGCCCTGTGTCGAGTTTCTGCCTTCCGGCCTGCACGCGCCGTGGCTGTTCACCTGCTGCGCCCTCTCTTTTGTCGGCGCCACCCTGTTCTTCGTCAACAGCAGTCCCCACGTAATGAGCGTGACCGCCAGTGTCGAGCGCCGCCACGTCTTCTCGCTGCTCGGTGCCGCCGTTCCCCTGTCGGCCTTTCTAGGCAGTCTCGTCGGCGGTGTATTGCCAAGTTTTTTTGCCTCTCTCCTCGATCTGGGAGACGCGCATCCCGCGCCCTATCGCTACGCCCTGATGGTTGCCGGTTGCCTGTTTGTGCTGACCATACCTCTGGTGCTGGCCACGCGGCGGCCATCTTCGCGGCCTTACAGCGCAGCGGCCACCGCTGAGAATGCGCCATTAATGGTGATTGGCGCGCTCTCGGTAGTCGCGCTGCTGGCCAGCAGCGGAGTGGGATCGACCGGGGCATTCTTCAACGTCTACCTCGATGACGGCCTCGGCTTGGCCACCGAATGGATCGGCTCGATCACAGCCACATCGCAACTGATCGCTGTACCCGCCGTCGCCCTCATGCCGCTCCTCGCCGCTCGCTTCGGCAACGGGCGCGCCTACCTCGTCGCCCAGAGTGGGGTCGTCCTGGCCCTGCTACCCCTGGGTCTCGTCCCCCACTTCGCCGCGGCTGGCGCCGGCCTCGTGTGCGTCACCGCGGGGAGCGCCATCGCCGGCGCGATTTTCAATCTCTACAGCCAGAGCAGCGTAACCCAGAAGTGGCGGTCGTTGATGTCAGGTAGCACGTTCACCTTCATGGGCTGCGGCTGGGCTCTGACTGCCTTCCTCGGTGGCTATGCCATCGAGCATAGCGGCTATGCGGTTCTGTTCGTCGGTGCCGCCGCCACGACGGCAGCAGGCGCGGTCGCCTTCGCGCTCAGTTCGAGAATCATCGAGAGCCGCTCGCCGGCTTAGCCAGCCTCGCCTTTCACAGGCCCGTTCGACCCTGAGACCATTGCCCGGACACCATTGCCCGGACACCATTGCCCTGACACCGCAGACCGACGACCTTAGCAGCCCGTTGATAGAGACGCTTTGCTGGTGAGATGATGCTGGCCGAGGTCAAGGTTCCGATATTCAGTTCCAAAAGCACCATCAGAAGCGAGGTCCTCAACCATGAGCCGGGAAAACGAAGTTATCCTATACACCGATGGCAGGCATTCTTCGGTGTATATCTACGAGCCGCCCATGAACAAGCGAATCTACACGGCGCCCATTGACGAGCTCGTCGACCTGGGTATCGACACCATCTGCTATGCGGTGGGCGATTGCCGCGTCTTGCTCTACGACACCAGGGCCGGAGAGCGCTGGGGTCACAATCTCAAGAGAAGCAACCATCTCATCTGGTACCGGGCCGTAATCAACCTGGCCCGGTTTATTGAGGACGGTCACGACCCGCTCCAGGTGGTCTGCGAACGGGCCCACGAACTCGGCTTCAACTTCGTCCCCAGTCTGCTGCTCGGTCTGCAGCACCAGGCACCGGCCGAAGTCAACGACTGTCGGTGCTCCGACTTCTGCTTCGATCACCCCGAATACCAGGTGGGCCCGGAGCCCGACTACCCCGAAGCCGCCTGGGACGACCCATCGCGCTTTTCCTACGCCATCCCCGAAGTGCGCCAGAACCGACTCGCGGTGATCGAGGAGCTGCTGTGCTCCTACGATGCGGACGGTATCGAGCTCAACATAATGGACTACGCCCCGTTTATGGCCCGCAGTGAGATCGCCGGCCACACCGACACCTTCACCGAGTTTGTCGGGGAGGTCAGGGGTCTGTGCGACCGAGCCGCCCGCGAGCAGGGCAGGAAGAAGCGCTTGCTGGTGCGGGCCGGCGCCAGTCTCGAAGGCTGCCGATCGCTGGGTATCGATCTCGAGAGAATGATCCGCGAGGAGATCGTCGATACCGTGCTCGCGTGTCCGCCGCACAAGGCGGGATTCATTGAGCAGCATCCCGCTGGCATCGCCGAACTGGTGTCGCTGGCAAGGGACACGAAGGTCAAGATCATCAATGGTATTTCAACCACCGTTCACCACGACGCCTTCTACTACGCCCCGCGGGAAATGATGGTCGCTCAAGCCGCCAATGGCTATGACGTTGGCGCTCAGGGAGTATTCCACGCCACCTACTATCCCAGCGGCTACCCCTACATCGATGCGGACTATGAAAGCCTCCGCTATTTGGCGCATCCCGAGCTGCTCGCCCACAAAGACAAACACTACGCTGTGCGTCAGGGGCCCAACGGACCTGAGGATACGCCTGGCGACTATCTCTTGCCCAACCTACTGCCGGTCGAACTCGAGGTTGGCGAGCGAGGGACACCGCAGACACTCTATGTCAGCGACGATCTGGCCGCGGCAAAAGAGGCGGGAGAGCTTTCCAAGTGCGAACTCCGGGTCCGCGTCACCTCCTTCGTCCACAGCGACACCGTTGACCTGTGGTTGAACGGCGAGCAGATACCCCGCCAGCACCAGGAATGGCTCGACTGGACCTACTCGGTGCGCTCGGTCGTTGGTAGGTACCGGGTGATGGACGCGTACTGGATTACGGTGGATTTGCTGCGACTTGGGCCGTTACCCCAACGGGGCGACAATGCCGTTCAGGTAGACCTGACCCGGCACGATCCGCGCGCCGACCCGCCCGTGTTGCTCAATGACGTAGAGCTTATCGTGCAGTACCGCGACCACCGTCACGCGCCGAGAAGAGATGAGTGGTGGGACGGTCAAAGACAGCGTTAGCACCGGCGAGGAGACCCCATCGAGACGGCACCATAACACCAGAGGGACCTATGAAAATCACCGAAATCGAAGTCATCGCCCTCCGCGTGCCCTACGAAGAGCGGATGCGGAAGAGACTCTATCACTTTGCCATGCAGGAAGAGTTGACGCTGTACAGATTCCACACCGACACCGGCCTGGTAGGTCTGGGAGAAAACCCCGGTCCGCCCTTCGGACAGGAGCAACTCGACCCTTATCTGGGCACCGATCCCTTCGACCACGTCATGGGCACCAGACTCTTCAATCTCGACATGGCCTGTTACGACCTGATGGGCAAGCACCTGGGATTGCCGGCCTGGAAACTCATGGGTCAGCAGGTGCGACATTGGGTGAGCATGGGCTGGTGGATGCCGTGCATGTCGCCGGAGGATTCGGCTGACGAAGTGCAGATCGCCGCCGAGCGCGGCTATCGCGGCCTCAAGTGCAAGGCCAGAGCGTTCTACGATGTGGTGGAGCAGGCACAAGCCATGCAGGATGTCGCCCCGCCGGATTTTCGCGTGGAGTTCGATTTCAACGGCTCGCTGATCAACGTGGAGACCGCTCTCCCCATCTGCCGGGAGTTAGAGAAGATCCCGGTAGTAAAAGGGCTGGAGGAGCCGATCTTTGCCTATGATATCGAAGGCTGGCGCCGACTGCACCAGGAGATCCGCATCCCCTTCTATCTGCACGGCGTCGGTACGGTTTTCGAGGGGCCTTCGCGGCAACCGTCGGGGCCATGGCTGGGACTGCGTGCCGGGGACTTCGATGGCGCCCTGTGCAGCCACGAGAACATCAGGAACGCCCTGGCCGCCTCGTGGGCATTTGCCGCGGCCAATACGCCCATCCTGTTGCAGTACGTGGGCGCGGGCGTCACTACCGCCTTTGCCTGCCATATGGGCGCGATCATGCACACCGCCACGCTGCCGGCGGTGACGGGAGGCCATCTGTACGAGGACGACCTGATTGTAGACCCGCACGTGGTCCAGAGAGGTTTTATGAAAGTGCCCGAGGGACCGGGTCTGGGGGTGGAACTCGACGAGGACGCAATTAGACGCTACAGCGAGACAGCACAGCCAGAGTGGTTGCGCTATTTCTCCGTAATCACCCTGCCGGGCGGCCTGAAGCACTACTACCGCAACCTGCAGCAGGCTGAAAGGCTGATGAAACTTGGCGTCGACGAAGCCTACGCGCACGGCGTCAGACTCGATGAGCGAGAGGACGACGGCAGTGAGGAGTTCGACCGAATCTGGCAACAGCTTCAGGAAAAGGACTGGCCGATCTGGGAGTGATTCGAGCCGGTAACCCGCAGGGAGAAACAGGTGACCAAGAAAAAACATACTGTGGCCATCATCGGCTGTGGCCGCCTCGGCCAGCACTACGCTGAGGTCTATCAGACCTTGCCCAATACCGAACTGGTAGCCATCGCGGAGTACAATCCCGAACGGCTCAAGGCGGTGGGCGAGCGCTTCGGCATCGATGCCCTCTACCCGGATGCCGAGGCTATGTACAGAGAGATGACCCCCGATATAGCCGCCGTCGTACTGCCGGGCAAATACATCAAGGAGGCGGTCATCGCCAGTGCCCAGGCCGGGGTCAAGGGCGTGTCGACCGACAAGCCAATCGCCGCGCGTCTGTCGGATGTCGACGAAATGATCGATGTGTGCGCCGAGCGTGGGGTGGTCTTCGCCGGCGGCAACCTTCAGCGGGCCATCTCCGAGGTCCAGGAGGCGGCTTCCTGGCTGAGTGCTGGCGACTACGGCGCACTCCGCGGGGTAAGCCTTCACGGTTGGGGTGGGGAGATCTCGGGGGGTGGATGTCAGCATATCGCCGTGCTGCGACTGCTGACCCAGGCTGAAATCACCGAAGTTGTCGCCTGGGGCAAACCCCAAGAGGCGCTCGAGAAGGACGACGATGAAGGGCTGATTATCAACGGGACGTTTCGATTGAGCAACGGCCTGACCTGCCCCGTCTTCGGCGAGCCAACCCCCTGTCGCGGCGTTGACGTGTGGACCGACGACGCACTCGTGCGCTGGGATTGGGGCCCTCCCGCAATCTACCAGGGCTTCGACAAAGACGGCGCCCGTATCAGCGTCGAGCGCCCGTACACGCCACTGCAGTATCCTCGATACAGCTACATGGGCAGTTCGATTCTTTCTTTTCTGGAGGTGTTGGAGAACGGCGGGACACTCGCCATCTCCGGCCACGATCTGCGCCAGTCGCTGGAGGTGGCCATTGCCGCCAAGTATTCAGCCCTGTGGGGAAGCGTACCTCTTGCGCTTCCACTCGAGGACCGCTCGCTCACCCTCTACCCACGGGCCTATCGCTGGCTCGGGGGCGACCAGTCGGGCCGCTCGCAATCGCCCCGGGAGGCCTTGGCGGATCCACTTTTCCCCAAGTCGTAAAGCGGGCCGGCCGTATTCAGAACGTCATCCCCGTCTCGATGCTCATGATTTTGTCGCGGTTGAGGACGTTGTCGGCGCCCCGCGTAAATGAGTAGCGGGTATGCCACAGAACCGTAACGCCGGGGCTGAGCTCCAGGCCGATCTCGTAGCCGTAGAAGGCGTCCTCGGTCGACTCGAAAAAGCCGTCGCCACCGGTTCCTTTCTCGTTCAGGCCTGCGCCGATGTTGTTTTTCTGGTAGAATACTCTGGCCTGATGTAGACGCGGGACGTTGCGCAGAAAGTCGCTCGCCATGCGGGCACTGGCGTGGATCTGCTGTTTGGGGTCATCGCCGCCGGCGAGATACTGGTAGTCGGCGGAGGCGTCAATCACGCCAGCCAGTTCGGTTCCAATGCGGCCGAAAACGCCGGTCTGGTTTTCGGAGCGGACGAGCAGAGCATCCTTGCTGCGAGCCCTGCCCGTGGCGTCATCGAGGCGCACGCGGTCGAGTTCGTAGAGACGATCGAAATAGCCGGCGTCGAAATCGTCGCGAAAATGGCGAAATTCGAGCTGGCCCCTGAGCGGTCCAAGCCCCAACCACACCCCTGGCGCCGCCAGGCCAAAACCCTTGGCTTTGCGGTTGCCTCTGGCGATGCCCTGGGAATCGGCTTCCCGGCTGGAAAGTTCGTCGTCGTCGTCGACTAGCATGGCGAGTTGCCCGTATAGCGTGACTTGCATTCGGGCATCGTCGACGAGCGGATAGCCCACGTCCAGGCCAAGTATGCCAAAGCGGTCGCTGGCAGCGCGCCGATTGTTGAAGGGCTCACGACGAGTTATGTCATCATCGACGGAAAAGCCCCTGAAATTCTCGCTGACCTCAATGAGGGCCTGGCGCGTGTCCCCGGGAAGCCCGCTGTCGCTGTCGATGTCGTAGACACCATCGTTGTCGTCGTCACCGTCCAGAGCGTCGGCGACGCCGTCCCCATCGTTGTCGAGGGCGAGATCTTTGTTGTTTGGATAGGCGTCGACGCGATCGGGATAGCCGTCGTCATCGCGGTCGAGCAGACCGCCGTACTGGTTGATGTCGACCACATAGGTGACGCCGAGCTCGAGTTTGCTCGCCGTCTTAGTCGATACCCGCAGGCCGACCAGGCCGCCGTCCTCCTGGAAGTCCTGAAAGTTGTTGACGAAACCTTCCAGACCGACGTTGTAGCCACCGACGTTTTTCAGCTGGACTTGCATCCCCGTCTTCTTGATCCCCGGATATTCGAGCATGTTGGTGTAGTTGTCCACGATGAGACCGTAGCCGAGAGTGATGTTGTCCAGCGCGCCGACGCGGACGTAGGTGTCCTTGTCGGGCCTGCCGTAGCGCACGTAGTAGAGCTTGCGAAGGAAGGTGTCCAGCACCTGGGTGGAATTGTCGAACTCCCAGCCGCGACGATTGAAACTGCCGCTGGCATCCATAAACAGTTCGATGTCAAAGGCCAGGCCCCAGTTGCCGATGGGAATGTCGGGGCGAAAGGCCAGCCGATACCACTGCTGGCCGTCGACGGTGACGCTGCCCATGCTGCCGGTAAATTGCCGGGCGACCTCCTCCTCGGCGGCGTCATGAGCGTCTGGGCCCTGGGCATTTACGGTAGCGCTGGAGAGCATGAGAGCGAGCGCGAGAGCGCACAGACCGCTTGGGGCGGACCTTCTCAAATATGGCATGGTGAGCTCCTGTGTATGCCGGACAACGAAGTTGAGCCGGTGGATTTAGTCTTGATTGTCTGTACATACTTGCCATAATACCCCATATGCCGGTCACGCGCTACGCCCTTGCTGATTTCTAGGTAGGACATAAAAGAGCTATAGCGGCCCCCGGGGACGTCGATTGATGACCACGCTTGAAGGGAACTGCAGAATGCACGGAATTGCAGATGCGATTGATGCAGCGAGGCCCTCCGGCTATCCGGGGCTTCGAGATCTCAAGGCCGATGCGTCCTGCCAGTGAAGTCGCAGCATAGGGAAAGAAACCGCCAGATGCGGGATACAATCAGCGTCGAGATCTGCATCAATTGCGACGGACCGCAAGACATCGAGGATTCCGTCGGAGCGGCCCATGCGGGCGGCGCGTCGACGGTAGAATTATGCAGCGCCATGCACTTCGACGGCTTGACCCCCTCGGTGGATCAGATAAGCGCCGCGCGGCTGGCATTCGACAATCGCCCCGGACTGCTGGTTATGATCCGCCCGCGCCAGGGGAATTTCCTTTACTCCCCCAAAGAGATCGTGGCGATTCACCGCCAGATAGAAGCAGCAGCGACCGCAGGCGCCGACGGGGTCGTCTTCGGCGCCCTGAATGAAGCCCGTTGCCTGGCTCTGGACGTCTGTCGGGAACTGATAAAGACGGCCCTGGCGAGTGATCTGAGACCGTCCTTTCATCGGGCCTTCGATTCGACCCCGGATCCGGTTGTTACCCTCGATCAGCTTATCGATCTGGGCGTCGACAGAGTATTGACCAGCGGCATTCCGTGGGGACATGATGGCACTGCCTGGGACGGTATCGACAGATTAGGCCAGCTGGTAGGCCACGCCCAGGGCAAAATAGAGATTGTCATCGGCGGCGGCGTAAACACGTCCAATGTCGCCCGGATTCTGCGGAAACTTCCGCCGCACGCGGATCGGATCTCAGTGCATGCCTTTACCGGCGTTCAACGGAACGGCAGGACCACGGAGTCCGCGGTCAGGTCCCTTGTCGCTGCCGTGGGACGCGCCAGATACGGCAGCCCTCCTGTTTAAAAGTGTCCCCCTTGACTGTCCCCTCACCTGAGTCGCTTGACCTGTAACTCCCGACCAGTATTTTCCATGCATGGCAACTCGCGGACATGCGCTGCGCACCTACGCGTTGCGACGGCTCATGCTCATGCTGCCGACGCTGCTGGGCGTCACGTTCTTTGTTTTCCTGCTGTGCCAGTTCGTTCCCGGTGGTCCCATAGACCAAATGAAGATGCGCATCGCCGGAGCCGGGGACTTCGGCGAGGTCGGGGGGAGCGGCAGGAGCTCAGGGCAACGCGCCTCCTCCCTCGACATTCCCGAAAATGACCTGCTGGCGCTCAAGAAATATTACGGCTTTGACAAACCTATTCTGACGCGCTACGGCGCCTACCTGATCAAGCTGGTCAGTTTCGACCTTGGCGACTCCTTCCGCTACACCATGCCGGTGAAAACACTGATCGCCAGCCGCTTCCCGGTCTCCATCTACTTCGGACTGATCGCCTTCCTGCTTACCTATCTGGTGTGCATTCCGCTGGGCATCGTCAAAGCCTTGAAGCACAAGACCAGACTCGACAACGCCACCTCGATCCTGATATTTCTCGGGTATTCCATCCCGGGGTACGCGCTGGGCGCCGTGCTGCTGGCGCTGTTCGCCGTCCAGAACGACTGGTTCCCGCTGGCCGGTTTCGAGAGTCAGGGATTTTCCGAGCTCAGCTTCTTCGACAAAATTCTGGACCGCGTGCACCACACCGCCCTGCCGGTCATCTGTTACGCCATCCACTTGTTCGCCTTCATGACTATCCTGACCAAAAACAGTCTCATGGAGAACATGAGCGCCGACTACGTAAAGACGGCGCTGGCCAAAGGCCTGACCTGGCCCCGCGCTGTCTTCGGACATGCGCTGCGCAATTCCCTCATTCCCATCGCCACCAGCTTTGGCAACAATATCTCGCTGATCCTGACCGGATCCCTGCTGATCGAGCGCGTCTTCGGCATACCCGGCATGGGGCTGCTTTTCTTCGAGGCCATCACGGCACGCGATTATCCGATCGTGATGGGCTACATCTTCGTCTCGTCGGCGTTGATGCTCATCGGCAACTTGCTCAGCGACCTGTGCGTGGCCGGCGTCGATCCGCGCGTGCGCTTCGGGGAGTGAGCGGGAGGATGCGCATCGACCCCACAAC
>Ga0066376_10001968_pt1 | contig 19512 bp, 14 predicted proteins | sample Knorr_S15_td_Bot_FD_77009 | JGI IMG/M metagenome (GOLD analysis project Ga0066376, IMG submission 77009) | Marine microbial communities from Southern Atlantic Ocean transect - Knorr_S15_td_Bottom_ad_5009_LV_A | ecosystem: Environmental > Aquatic > Marine > Oceanic | place: Southern Atlantic...
GAGTTTAATAATAAGCCATTGACCCCTACCCCAGGGGGGTGGGCTAGGAGGACCATGAGTCAAGAAGTGACATCCGATATCTTGAAACGGCTCAAGAGCATTGAAGGGCACGTAGGCGGTATCGCTCGCATGGTGGAAAGTGACCAGTATTGCGTGGATATCCTGAACCAGATCGTGGCCGTACAACGGGCCCTGGACAAAGTGAACAGCCGGGTTCTGGACCGGCACTTGCACACTTGTGCCACCACCGCCATTCGAGGAGACGACCCCGATGAACGAGAGCGGGTCATTGGAGAGATTCTGAACGTCTTCAAGAAGGCAGGAAAACGATAAGAGATCAGAAAGGAGAAAGAGATATGGAAACAAAGACATTCCGGGTGCCCAATATTACCTGTGATCACTGCGTGATGACGATTCGCCGGGAATTGAGCGAGCTTGAGGGTGTCGCTTCAGTTCAGGCCGACCCTCACACCCAGGGGGTCACTGTCGAGTGGGATGAAACCTCCCTGAGTTGGGAGCAAGTTCGTCATCTGCTTGAGGAGATCCATTTTCCGCCGGAGGATCAGGAAACCGTCCCATGAAGTCCGCTCAGGAAGTAGCTGATCAGAAACAGATCATTCTACCCATTACCGGGATGACCTGTGCCAACTGTGCCGCCACCATCCAGCGAACTCTGGAAAAGAAGGTAGCGGGGGTGGTGGTGGCGACGGTCAATTTTGCCACCGAGAAGGCTCGGGTCGAGTACGACCCTTCTCAGGTGAGTCGGCGCGACCTGGTGGAAGCGATTGAGAAGATTGGCTACTCCGTGACAGAGAGCGGACCGGATGGGTTGGAGGACAGAGAACGAGCTGCCCGCCAGGCTGAGATCCAGGCCCAGACTTACAAGTTCTGGATCGGTCTGGCCTTCTCCCTGCCTTTGTTTGTGCTGAGCATGACGCGCGACTTTGGGTTGCTGAGAGCCTGGGCCGATGCCTCCTGGGTGAATGGACTGATGCTGCTTTTGGCCACCCCGGTACAATTTTACGTGGGCTGGGACTACTACGTCGGTGCTTTTAAGGCCCTTCGCAACCGCACAGCCAACATGGATGTGTTGATCGTGATGGGCTCCTCAGCCGCCTACTTTTACAGCATACCGGTCACCGTTGCCCTGATCTTGGGCAGTTCCGCTCTGGGAACCCATGTGTACTATGAAACCGCTGCCGTGATCATCACCTTGATCAAATTGGGAAAACTGTTGGAAGTCCAGGCTAAAGGCAAGACCAGTGCGGCTATTAAAAAACTGATGGGTTTACGCCCCAAGACGGCCCGTGTGCAGAGAGACCATCAGGAAATCGACATTCCTATTTCTGAAGTAGCCGTAGGGGACATTGTCGTGGTCCGGCCGGGAGAAAAGATTCCCGTGGATGGTCTGGTCACCGAAGGACGATCTGCCGTGGACGAGAGTATGATGACGGGGGAGAGTCTCCCCGTCACCAAACAGACGGGGGATGAGGTCATCGGCGGGTCCATCAACAAGCAGGGAAGACTTCAATTCGAGGCCAGGAAGGTGGGTGCCGAGACGGCCCTGGCACAGATTATCCGTCTGGTGGAAGAGGCTCAAGGAAGTCGGGCGCCCATTCAGCGCCTCGCCGATCAGGTGGCCGGTGTCTTTGTGCCCATCGTGCTTCTTATCGCCCTGGTCACCTTCCTGATTTGGTGGGTGGTTGTGGACCTGGGTTTGACCGCTGCCATGATTCGGATGGTGGCTGTGCTGGTGATTGCCTGCCCCTGCGCTCTGGGACTGGCCACGCCGACCGCAATCATGGTGGCCACGGGTCGGGGAGCCCAACAGGGCATTCTTTTTAAAAACAGTCAGGCCCTGGAGCAGGCCCATTCGCTGGAGGTGGTGGTGCTGGACAAGACCGGTACACTCACCTTGGGAGAACCCTCGGTCACCGATATTTGGGTCAAGGACCAAAAGCTGAAACATGGTTCGGACACGGCTGCTTCCGATTCCTCAGACTCTTCGAACCGGTTGCTGTACCTGGCCGCTTCGGTGGAAGCGGGAAGCGAACATCCCCTGGGAGAAGCCATTGTCCGGGCCGCCCAGGAACGCGAACTGCAGTTAGCCCAACCCGAAGAATTTGAAGCTCAGACGGGCCAGGGAGTCGTGGCTCGTGTTGAAGGACGCCGTGTGGCCCTGGGTAATGCCAAAATGATGAAGGAGAGCGCGGTTCCACTCGAGGGGCTTGAGGCTGAAGCGAAGCGCTTGCAATCGGAAGCAAAAACCGTGGTCTGGGTGGCGGTTGACGGTGAAGCTGTGGGGCTCATCGGCATTGCCGATACCCTAAAACCAGGCTCAAAGGAGGCGGTTCATCAGATGCAGGAACTGGGCTTAACGGTGATCATGATGACCGGCGACAATGCCGCCACCGCCCGGAAGATCGCTGAGCAAGTGGGGATTGATCGGGTCTTGTCCGAGGTGCTTCCCGGTGAGAAGGCGTCCCAGATTCAGAAGCTGCAAACCCAGAGCAGGGGATTGGTGGGGATGGTGGGAGACGGCATCAATGATGCCCCGGCTTTGGCTCAGGCCGATGTGGGAATCGCCATCGGCACGGGTACCGACGTGGCCATGGAGACGGCAGACGTCACCTTGATGCGAGGGGATCTTCGCTCTGTCCCCCAGGCCATAGCTCTAAGTAAGGCCACTCTGCGGACCATCAAGCAGAACCTCTTCTGGGCCTTTTTCTACAACGTGGTCCTGATCCCTGTGGCGGCGGGCGTCCTTTATCCTTTCGCAGCTTTGCCTGGCGCGCTTCGTTCGTTGCATCCCATCCTGGCTGCCTTGGCCATGGCTTTCAGTAGCGTTACCGTGGTCACCAACAGCCTGCGCCTGAAACAGTGATCCCATCCTGTTCGGGAATTCTCTCAAACCCTTCCGTCATCTCTAAAAAAGTTTTAGACTTTTTCTTGGGAACAGTATTAGGATGAGAGTAATTCTTGCAATTTCAATCCAGAATAGAGGAGAGTTTATGAGTAACGATCGATGGGTTAATGGATATTTTATGGCCACCCTGGCCCTGTTCCTCCTTGTTCAAGGAACAGCTTCTTTTGCCCAGCAGCTGCCTCCCGAGGTGGCTAGGTGGGGCTATGCCGACACCCTCTTTGTCAATGGCAAGGTGGTGAGCATGGATGATAAATCCACCTCCACTCAAGTGGGAAGTATCTACCAGGCCATCGCGGTCAAAGGTGACAAGATCATGAAGCTGGGGAGCGATGCCGAGATCAGACCGATGGCAGGACCGGACACCCGGGTGTTTGACCTGAAAGGAAAAACTCTGCTTCCGGGCATTGTTGAGCCTCACAGCCATATCTACGGGGGAGCCGTTCGCTTTTTGGATCGGTTTGGCTTCACCTACCCTCCCAAGGGGATCATCGTGAGAGCTCAGGCCGACCTGGATTTGGAAAAAACCCAGGCCATTATGCGCGACACCATCCGGGAAGCCGTCAAGAAGGTCAATCCCGGAGACTGGGTGGTGCTGGAAATGGAGCGTCATCCTGAGGCGCCTTCGCAGCTGCAGTTTTGGGGAATGACCCGGCGTTTGACCAATCGCAAGACGCTCGATCTGTGGGCACCGGAGAATCCCGTCCTGATGAGGCCCGGCTTGAGGGGAAACATCAATTCCAAGGCCCTGGAGGTCTTGAATGAGTTCTTCCCCGGCTACTCGGACTCCATTCACGAGACCATGCACGGGGATGTAATACACGAGAACATTCCCGAGATCGGATGGGTGGGAAGCCAGGAGATGTCGGTCATAACCTGGGAACTCTTTCTGGAGAAGCTCCCTCTGACCACCTTGGCTCAGGCGCTCAAACTGGTTTCGGAGGAGTTTGCCACCAACGGGGTGAGCACCTTTTCCAGCCGCATTCAGTTTCCCAAGATCATGAGCGGATACTCCACCCTGGCCGGTTTGGGTCAGATGCCCATTCGTTTAGATGCTCACTATGAAGTTCATCGCATGCCCACCGATCCCCAGCAGACCCGTCAAATGTACCGGAGGACCGGAGTGCTGCAGGGGATTGGCAACGACTACCTGTGGATTGACGGCGTGGCTTCCGAGCGTTGGGATTCCTTTTATCCGGAATCGTGCACGGGACCCGACACTCAGGCTCCGGCCCACATCAAGGCCCGGGAAACCTGTCCCAAACCGGGTGATCTGCACTGGGATACCCTGGAGAATGCCATGAAGGCCGGTTGGCGGCTGGCAGGCGTGCATATCTGCGGCAGCGAGAGCGCTCGGTCCTTTTTCAAGATGGTGGACCGAGCCCGGGAGGTCAATGGCTGGAGCATGGAAGACGTCCGGCAGCTGCAGATGACGGGAGAACACTGTGGTTTGATCGGAAAAAGTCCGGAGATCATCCAGAAATTGAAAGATTACGGGATCATACTGAGCTGTGGCCCCGATATCATTGACGAATCGCCCGACTGGATCAAGGATTATGGTCCTCAGATGAACGACTTTATACTCCCCTTCAAGACTTGGATCGACTCAGGTGTGAAGCTGGTTGGCCAGCATTGGGGTTCGGGCGCCAGAAACCCGGGAACCCAGCGTTTTCAACCTCCTTTTTTCATGGCCTGGCAGGCTGTAACCCGCAGGTACGACGGACAGATCTGGCAGCCGGAAGAGCGCATAGACCGGGTGCAGGCTTTGAAGATGTTCTCTTCCTGGGCAGCGGAATATGTACGAAAACCGGATCAACTCGGTTCACTGGAAGTGGGTAAGTTTGCCGATCTTCTGATCATCGACCGGGACTACTTCACCATTCCGGTCGATGACATCCTGAAGATCCACCCCTTGATGACCATGGTGGGGGGGGAAGTGATCGTCCTGCAAGCTCCGCTGGCCCGAGACTTTGGAGTGCAGCCGGTGGGACCCGCCTATGATTTCAGGGATGACGACGTGGAGCATATTGGCGGTCCGTTGGTCGAGATCGCCCAGAAATTTCGTCAAAAGGCGGCAGGGAACTGAGTCCTAGCTAGGATCACTGGCAGGTAAAGTTGCCTGCCGTCCAATTGGCCGAATCGTTGGCCCCGCCGGCCGGACCGGTGTAAACGGCCTGTTCCGGATAAGGACAAAGAGGTCGCTCGTTGTCGACTACCCCATCTGTACTGTGGGTGGCGACGAGGAAGTCCGGAGCCTTACCCTTTTCCACCCACTCCACCAGCGGAGGAAGTTTGTCCCAGGCGTTGGGGCCAGGGCCGCCGCGACAGTGTCCCATCCCCGGCACCATGAAGAGCCGGGTACGATCTCTGGCGGCCTCCAGACTACCCCCGAAAGTCGTGCTCACCACATCCTGGTAATAATCCAGTGTCGGCTCCGGCGCAGGAGAAAAATCGCTCCAGCCGTGGTAGAGAATCAACTTGCCATCATTTTGGACGAGGAATCGGGTTAGGTCCGGGTCTTTGGCATCGAAGATCGACATCATCAAGTCGCCTCGGCCGGCAGTCACATCATCCATGTCAAATTCCCACCAGGCATACTCAGGGGTTGTTCGAGTCTTATCCGGAACGTAAGAGAGGTCGGTGACATCCGGAGGCGGAACACCGGGATCCTTCTCGTAAAAGATGTAGTTGAAGTGGTTCTGGATGTAGCTTAAATTCACCGGGAACAGGGAATTCCCTTCATGGGGGATATTGCTGTTGGCCCAGGCCCATTCCGAACCGAAGGCTTTCCCTTTTAATATGGAGACTCCTTTGCTGTCGTAAGGACCGGCGTAAATATCCTGGATGGTCTGCAGCTGTGTTGTGGTGAAACAATCGTCGGCGTCGACATCCCCGGCGCACATCATGGCGGCCAGATCCCTCTCGGCATCAAAGTCGCAGCTCAAAGGATCATCGATCACACCGTCTGTAATCCCATCCTGAGCGTCGCATTGGCTTAGGACCGCTTTCTCCAGCATCTCTATTTTAGTCAGGCTATCGGGCAAGCCATTGCCATCGCTATCAAAGGCCAGGTTGCCCGCGAAGTTGTTACGGAAAACCTTCTGCAGCATGAAGTTATGACTCACATTGGTGGCCTGATAGTGAAACACGGGAGCACCGGCCACAATCCCGTCAAAATCGTAGGGGTATCGCTGGGCTTCGGTCAGGCCCTGATTGCCGCCGGTCGAACAACCCTCGAAATAGGAATACTCAGGCCCTTCGCCATAGTACTCTTTCAGAACCGTTTGGGCGGCATTAACGGTCAGATGCACGGCCCGGTAGCCGAAATCGATTTCCGCCTGCCGGTTGTCCAAGCCAAAGGATGATCCGGGCTCCGATCCATTGTCGTGACCCGTATTGCTGTTGGCGACGGCGTAGCCTTCAGCCACCCGATGATCGGCAAAGTCCAGGTCCCCGTCCTTGCCGCCATCTCCCCATTGCAGAAATCGGCCATTCCAGTTCTCAGGCAAGGGAAGTTGAACATGATAGGAAATGGCCGATGAAATAAGTCCTTTGACGTAGCAGTATGGGGGTGTTACATCGGTTGCAGGAACCAACTCAGCCGAAGTCAGGGTCAGATTGGCGACATGGGTGAGTGCCAGGCAAGCCAGCTCATTTTCCGAGGCGGTCTCGTCCCCCATGACTCCACTGCAAGCAGCCAGTGTCAATGCCAAGACGATGCACAACAGTGTCATCGAGTACCGTATGGGATTCATATTTCAAGCCTCTTTTCTGTGTTGAATACTCAAAAAACCGAGGATATAACCATACACAATTACGAGTAAAAAATCTTGGAGAGCCTGAGCCGACAATCTATGGATGAGAAAGAAAGAGGCTGGCATCCAGGGCCATCAGGCGGCCATCCTCAGTGGGGACCAGGGGATTGATATCCATCCCGGAGAGAAGACCCTGGCTGGCCAGGGCGATCTCTGAAAGGGTCAAGAGGAGTTTTTGGATTTCCTCTGGCCGTACCGCGGGCATATTTCTGGCTCCCTTCAAAAGAGCGGCTCCCCGCAGCTGACTTACCATCTCGAGAACATCTTCCGGTATGAGGGGTGCCGGGCACATGGCGGCTTCATCGAACACCTCCACCCAGATACCTCCCAGACCCAAGAGAATGAGTGGGCCAAAGGTCGGGTCGACATGGATGCCGGCAACAAATTCCAGGGGTGTGGGGACCATTCGGGAGACCAGCATTCCTGCGATGTCAGCTTGGGGAACCGCTTGTCTTGCCCTGGTCAGGATTTCCTCATAGGCGGTCTCTATGGCCTTGGCGTTGTCCAGATTCAGGCGGATCCCACCCACCTCGGTCTTGTGGATAATGTCGGGAGATTGAACCTTGAGGGCTACCGGGTAGCCAAGCGTCTCGGCATACTTCACCGCTTCGCCGGCGGATTGGGCCAGCCGTTCTTCGACCACCAACAAACCACACTGCTTCAGGAAACGCTTGGCATCGTACTCCGTGGGTGCACTTCCGATCCCCGCCAATGCCTCTTTCACCTTTGCCTCGGAGGCGAACGTCTTCTCTTGGGACTTGCAACGGGCCTGGTGTCGTTCCCGTGCTCGTGCGAAATGCCAGAGTGCGGCCATCGATTCCACTGCCTTGCCCGGAGAGTGGTAGGCGGGTATGTTGTTGGATCTCAGGAGCTGGTAGGAAGGTGTTGCACTGGAGCCGGCTAGAACCACCCCGAAGGCCGGTTTTTTGGAAGCTTGAATGGGATCCAGTAAGGCCTGCATCCGTGCCTTTCCCGGCTCACCACTGCCTGCCGTAATGACCAGCAATCCCCCCACCGCCGGGTCGTCGAAAAAGGCCTCGGCCATACTCCCGACCGAGGCCGGGTTCTGGGCAATGATCGAAGTCACATCAAAGGGATTCGTAACCTGCTCGGGGGCAAACTGGGGCACAAATTCCTTTAGTCGGCTTGCCGTGTCTTTACCAATGGTGGCTGTGGTCAGACCGAGGTCATCGGCCCGGTCAGCAACGATGGCCCCTGCACCACCCGACTCGGTAATGACCCCGAGACCGGGACCTGAGGGAAAGCGCCCGGCGGCACAGGCTCCGGCCAGCGCGAACAAATCGTCGAGGTCCCCAGCTTCAATAACCCCTCGCTGGCGAAAAACCGCTTGAAGTACCGGGTAGGAACCGGCCAGGGCTCCGGTATGAGACTGGGCAGCGGCCTTGCCTTTTGTCGATCGAGCCAGTTTGTAGGCGATTAAAGGCTTTCCCAGTTCCAGCAATCGATCACACACGGAGAGGAAACGGGGCCCATTGCGAATGGCTTCGATGATGACCACGATCACGTCCGTTCCCGGGTCCTCTGCCAGATAATGGATGGTCTCGCTGAGTTTAAGATCGGCCTCGTTTCCCGTGGCCACGGCGTAGTTGATGTTGACGCCGGCGTCGAAAGCCCTGTTGGCCAGTCCCACCAGAAGCCCTCCACTTTGGGAGACCAGGCTGACACGTCCCCCAGGCCAATCTTTCATATCCGTGACCGAGCCAAAGGTCATCGGAATCCTGTCCACGAAATTCAGAACACCCAAGCTGTTGGGGCCACAAATCACCATGCCGCTTCTTTGGGCCACCTCTCGTATCTTGACTTGAGCCTGAGCGCCTTCAGAGCCCGTTTCCGCAAAACCTGCACTGATGACGATGGCGGCTTTGACTCCCCTTTGAGCACAACTCTCCAGGGTGGGCAGGACATGTGGTGCCGGTAGAACCAGCAGAGCCAGTTCCGGAACCTCGGGCAATTCCTCCAGATTGGGGTAACAGCGGATACCGGCAATTTCCTGGGCAGTAGGATTAATCGGATAGAGGGCTCCGCCATACTCCATCATCTGTAGATTTTCCAGGGGCCGGGCCGCTACCGTATTGAGGCGACTGGAGGCACCGACGATGGCAATGCTGGTGGGTGCAAGCAGTGGTCGTAGATCACGCATGGGGCGAGACACTGAGTATCCCTCTATTCCTTGGGACGTCCGTAAGGACCGAGGCCCGGCCGGTAGGTCTTATCCTCAATAAACTGTTGAATGCCTTTACCGCGTCCTCTCTCAGGATCTCGAAACTCGAGCTGATCGTTCTTGGCGGCCAGGTAGTCGTAGGCCTGCTCGAAATCCATATCTCGGGACATCTTGAAAGCGTCTTTAGCATAGCGCAGGGTCAGAGGGTTGAGCTTCTTGAGATCCTGAGCGAGAGCCATGACTGCCGAGCGCAGTTCCGATCGAGGTACCGACTCATTGACCAGACCCATATCGGCCGCTTTTTTACCATCAAAGGTCTTGCCGGTAACGATGTAGTAAAGGGCGTCCCGGTATCTCATCACCATGGACACATCCCGGGTCACGTATCCTCCCGGCAGGATACCCCAGTTGACCTCCGAGAGGCCGAAGGTTGCTTCATCAGCGGCGATGGCCAGGTCGCAGGAAATCAAAGGAGTGAACGCTCCCCCAAAACACCATCCGTTCACCGCTGCTATGGTGGGCTTGGGACACATTCGAAGCCTGAAATACTGCCAGTTGCGCATGGCCCATCGGACTCTGATCTGTTCCGTGGGGTCTTTGTCCAACGCTCGAAAGTACTCCTTGAGATCCATGCCCGCACAAAAAGCCTCGCCCTCACCCGTTAAGACAACAACCTGAACGTCCGGATCCAGGGAAAGCTGATTGATGACCTGCTCCGCCTCATAATGCATCTGAGGATTCATTGCATTACGCTTCTCCGGGCGGTTGAGAATCATCCAGGCTACCCCGTCCTCAAGCTCAACCTTAACCGTTTCATACTCCTGAGCTGTCATCTCGATTTCCTCCTATGATCCATGATTGATGGACGCGAAAAGAGCGCCTGGCGAATCTGGCAAGCCCGGATTATGCATAGGTTCTCGTCACGAAGCGACGAAAGCGCCGACCTAACAAGGCGCGCGACAGAGGCCCCCGCAAACGTACTGTACGGTACGTTGAGGAGGCCGACTGAGTGCAACGCAGGTAGGGTGGATGATTTCGTCGGTGCAGTAGAGAATTTATGCATAATCCGGGCTAGGCGCCGATTGTTTACCGGACTCAGTTGAGACATCGACTGGGTGGGATCAGTCTCCGATATCGATACCGACGTGTTTGAGTTGCGTGAACTCGTTCAGCCCCTCTTCTCCGTATTGAATTCCGACACCGCTTTCCTTGTGGCCCCCCATCTCGGCTTGGTAGGGAAGCCTTCCATAGGTGTTGATCCAAACGGTTCCCGCCTTGATCCTTCGAGCCAACTTCAAGGCTTTGTTGATGTCGGTGGTCCAAACGGCTGCGGCCAAACCAAACAAGGTGTTGTTGGCGATTTCCGCGGCTTCCTCCACACCCTCAAAGCGAAAGATGGACAAAACCGGTCCGAAAACTTCCTCCTGGCTGAGTCTGGATTCCACGGGGACGTCGTCAAAAACGGTGGGAGCAACGAAGAAGCCTTTGGAAAGATCACCCTCCTCGACCTGGAAGCCCCCGGTGACCAGTTTGGCGTCCTTATTGCCCACGTCGATGAAATCCATGCAGATGTCGACCTGATTTTGGGAGATGACCGGACCCATGTCCACTCCCGGGTTGGCCCCGTATCCCAGCTTCATGCTTTCGGCCTGTGTTTTGAGGGCTTCCACAAACTTGTCGTGAACCTTGTTGTCCAGAAGGATCCGGGTACCGGAATAGCAAACCTGGCAACCAAAGGACATCCAGGCACCTTTCAAGGCGTAGCGGACGGCCTTATCGAAGTCAGCATCTCCGAAAATGATATTTGGAGACTTTCCCCCCAGCTCCAGAGAGACCTTCTTGAGGGTCTCCGCGGCCGCTTTCATGACACTCTTGCCGGTTTCGGAGGATCCCGTCAGCGCCACCATATCGATCTCTGGGTGTTTGGCCAGCTCGGCTCCCACGATGGATCCCTTGCCCGCCACAAAGTTCACGATCCCATGAGGAACTTTCTCCAAATCCGTCAACATCTTGATCATGGCGTAGTTGATCCCTGGAGTGTAGCTGGCCGGTTTCACGATGATGGCGTTTCCGGCTGCCAGAGCTGGAGCTACCGCCCGGACCATTAAAACTGCAGGAAAGTTCCAGGGAACGATGATCCCCACCACCCCCACCGGTTCTCTCAGCACAAAGCTGTAGTAATTGGGTGCGGAAATAGCGGTCTTGCCCATAACATTTTGGGCCAGGCCAGCATAATACTCGACGATCCCTATGGCTCTTCCCATTTCGCCTTTGGCATCGGCCAGGATCTTGCCGTTTTCATCGGTTAACAGCCGGGCGAGTTCATCGATGTTGTTTCTCATCTCCTGAGCCCATCGGTGGAGGACCCGTGCTCTTGTTTCGGAGTCCTCGGCCCAGGTGGTGCTCTCGAAGGCCATGCGTGCTGTCGTGATGGCCTCTTGTACCTCATCCAGGCTGGCGTTGGAAGCGGTGCAGACCACCTCCCCGGTGGCCGGGTTGGTCGACTCGATCGCTTCCCCATTGCTGGAGGGAATCCACTGCCCATTTATATAGTTGCTGCAAGTAATCATGGCGCGTAATATAGGCAATCCCATCCCAAAAAGTCAAGACCGGTGCCCCTATAGCCCTGGCTCGTTCAACCCATAACTTACTGTGACTGGATCAGGGCTTGCCTGCATGGGTATTGGCTTGACGGGGTCTCGGAGCTGTGAATAATTGGGGTGCTTCCGGTGTCAAGCAGTGAGTAAGAAGGAGTCAATGGGTGGATTTTCGTTTTAGCGAAGAACAGCAACAATTCCGAATGGAGCTGCGGGAATGGCTCAAAGACAATCTTGAGCGTTCCTGGATCGAGGAGCTTCGCGATCCTGACAATGACGAGAAGAAGCTTTTCGATATTCGCCGAAGTTGGCAAGCCAAGCTCAATGAGTCCGGCTACCTGGGGATCCACTGGCCCAAGGAATGGGGAGGAAGGGGACTCACGGTGGTCGAGAATGCCATTTTCGCTGCCGAGACCATTCATGCGCCACCCATTGCTTCCCGCGTGGGAATCAATCTGCTGGGTCCGGCCCTCATTCACCATGCCACCGAAGAACAACGTAAGCGCTTCATTCCCAAGATGCTTTCGGGGGAGGAGGTTTGGTGCCAGGGCTTCAGCGAACCGGACGCCGGAAGCGATCTGGCCGCTCTGCGCACTCGAGCCGAGCCCGACGGCGAAGACTTTCGGCTTGAAGGCCAGAAGGTGTGGACCACTTTTGCGCCCTGGTCGGACTGGATCTTTGTCCTGGCTCGCACCGATCCCGATGACCGCTACGGAGGGATCACCTTCTTTCTGGTCTCTCTCCATCAGGAGGAAATCGATGTCCGCCCCATCCGGCAGATCACGGGGGAGTCGGAGTTCGGTGAGGTTTTCTTCAGCGGGGCCCTGGCCAAGCGCGAACACATTATTGGTGCTATTGGAGAGGGTTGGAAGATCGCCATGACGGTGTTGGCCTACGAGCGGGGATCCATGTCGCTGGCTCACCTGGCGCGGTTTGACCACTATTTGAAGGACCTTGTCCAAGGGGTCCGCGAGAAGGGTACCCTCAAGCGGACCGATGTCCGTGAGAAGATCGCCAGACTCCTGGTGGAAAAGGAAATTCTTCGAGCCAATGGCTATCGCACTCTGGCCACCCTGGCCTCGGGCCAGGCTCCCGGTCCGGAAGCCTCCCTGGAGAAAATCTTCTGGTCTGAGTACTCCAGGCGTTTGGCCGATGGAGCTCTTGACTTGTTGGGGTTGCAGGCCCAGCTTTTGGTGCGTTCACCCTATGCGCGACCCCATATGGACTGGGCCCAGGAGGCCCTCTACTCCCGTGCAGTTACCATCTATGCGGGATCTTCAGAGATCCAGCGAAACATTATTTCCAAACGGATCTTGAAACTGCCGTCCTCTTAAGGCTGCCATGAATTTTGAGCTCAGCGAAGCCAATGCACTTTTGAAGAGTTCGATTCGGGATTTCCTGCAACAAGAAGCTCCCCTGGACAAGTCCCGTCCCGTCATGGAGGACACCGAGGAAGGATTCTCTCGGGAGATTTACGCCAAGCTCGGGGATCTGGGTTATTGGGGACTCACCCTTCCCGAGAGTGAGGGAGGATCGGCAGCCGGTGCCATCGGATTGGCAGTTGTTTTGGAGGAGATGGGGAGGGTTGCTTTCCCGGGTCCCTTTCTGGATCTGGTCCTGGCCGCGGAAACCTTGAGCCGTGTCAAAGATGAGCCAGCTTCTGAGTTCCTCCAGGGGATTGTGGAGGGACGAAAGAGCGTTTTGCTGGCTCGATGGGAAACCTTGGAGGAGCTGGACGGCAGTTCCCTGCAGACTCGGTCGGACCAGAACACGGTTCGGGGAACCAAGCTCCTCGTTCCCTTTGGGAATAGTGCCGATTTTTTGCTGGTGACCGCAGCCGAAGGGCTGGCTCTGTTCCCTCGTCCTGAAGAAGGTTGGAAGGCGATATCACTGCCTCTTCTGGATCACGCCCAGCGCTTTCTGGAGATCTCCCTGGATGCTCCCGGAACGCTCCTTTGCGATAAGAAAACGGCCGATACGATCCTGAAGGAGGTGGATCAGCTGGGTGCCCTGGGTGCCTCGGCTCTGCTACTCGGTCTAATAGAGGGTTCACTGGAGTTGACCCTGGATTACATCAAGGAGCGCAAGGCCTTTGGTCGATCCATCGGGAGTTTCCAGGTGCTTCAGCACCGGGCGGCGGATATGTGGATTCGCATGGAGAGCTGTCGTTCGGCAGTCTATCGAGCCGCTTGGGCCGTGGAGAACAAGCAGAATGATGCGCCTCTGTTGGTGGCCTCCGCCAAGGCCTATTGCGGGGACTCTGCTCACTTCGTTTGCGGCGAGACGATCCAGTTATTCGGGGGAGTCGGTTACACCTGGGAGTATGACCCCCACATCTATTACAAGCGGGTCAAGACCCTGGAGCAGCTCTATGGTTCGACTCGCAACCAGCTGGAAGCAGCCCTTCGAAGCCAGGGAATATGAGCTGTCCCCTTTTCTCCCGGGATGTCTTGGAGTACAATCCCGACCCAATTCGGCATTTAATGAAAGAATCGTATTTATTGAGACGCTGTGAGAACGCAAGGAGGATTTATGAATAGAATTTTTTCAACTCTTTCGCTTGTCTTTCTGCTCGGTTTTGGACCGGTCCTGGCTCAACAACTTCCCGATCTGGTAGCCGCACACGGCTATGCGGACATGATCCTGGTCAACGGCAAGATTGCTGCCATGGATGACCGCAGCAGCACTCCCAACTCTGCCGGACAGTTCTTCCAGGCCATGGCTATAAAAGGGAAAAGAATCATGGCTTTGGGGACCGATGCGGAAATGAGGAGACTGGCGGGACCCAAGACTCGTCTTGTGGATGTGGGAGGCAAAACCGTGCTTCCCGGTTTGATCCAGACCCACTACCACATCTTCGGAGGTGCGGTTCAAATGTATGGTCCACAGGTGGGGCTTGTCGATCAGAGCGTCAACCTGAAGGTGGTCACCGATACAACACCGGAAGCCACCGCCAAGAAAATCAGGGACACCATCCTGAACGCCATTCAAGTCCAGCAGATACCGAAAGGAAAGTGGATTTCGGTGCTTCTTGAGGAGGGTCCTCAGAATCGCGCCGCCACCACTCGCTCCTGGCTTTACATGGGAAGCCTGAATCGAAGGCAGTTCGATGCTGCCATTCAAGACCATCCCATTATGATCCGAGGACGATCGGCGGGAATATTTAATGAGGCAGCCATCGTCGAATTCACGAAGGTCTTTCCAGACTGGGCAGAGAGTACGGATCTGGAAAACCGTCCTGGTGCCGCAGCCGATGGATATGTGGCTGTGCCCGAACTTTCCGGTCTGAGCTTCGAATTTTGGTGGAAGGACAAACCGCTCGCAAATTTGGCAGAGGCGATGCGTCTGCGGGGTCTGGATCTCCAGAAAAAGGGAGTGACCACCATCGCTACCCGGATTCTGTATCCGCGAGTGATCGCCGCCTTCCATCTCCTGAACCGGGAGGGGAAAATGCCCCATCGGATGGCCTATTACATCGAATCGCAACGGGGGAACTTCTGGAATCTCAAAACCATCCATGAATTTTACAAGGGGACCGGTGCTCCCTGGACCACCCATTCCGCCGGCAACGAGATGCTGTGGATAAACGGGATGGCCAACGAGATCTGGGATTCCACCCAAAACGAGTTGTGTATGGGGGACGATGTGCAGGTACCGGACAGTTTTAAAGCCCGGGAACGATGTCCCAGGCCAGGAACCAAGCCCTGGGAGACCTACAAAGAAGCCATTGTCCACGGATGGCGGCCCATGCAGGCTCACAACACCTCCAGTCATGGGGCCCGGCTCTATCTCCAGATGATGGAGGAGGCCATGAAGGAGGCGAACTATTCGGTGGAATACATGCACAGCCTCAGAAGTGGCGTCGAACACAACCAGCTTTTGGGGAACGTTCCCGATGTCATGGCGGGCTTCAAGAAGTTCGGTATTATCATCAATGTGAACACAGGATATTTGCGGGAGGTTCCTCACAACCTGGAGGACTACGGTGAGCAACTGCGGCCCTTTGTGATGCCCGTGAAGACATGGATTGATCAGGGACTTCGAGTGACCTTTGAGGCCCAGGGGCTGGATTTCTGGAGACCGATCTACCGTCTGGTCACCCGGGAAGTCGTGGACTCAGCCACCGGCGAGAAGGTGATCCTGAATCTCGATGAGGCCGTGGATCGAGTGACTGCGCTGAAGATGGCTACCACCTGGGCTTCTGAATATATGATGGCTGAGGACACGGTCGGAACCCTGGAGCCGGGAAAATTTGCCGATTTCGTGGTTTTGGACAAGGACTTTTTCACCATTCCAGTATCTGCGATTCCCTTTGTCGAGGTGGTGATGACAGGCCTGGGAGGCGAGATCGTCTACGACCCCGAAGGAGTCGCAGGCAACTAGCCGGGATCTTTCATGGGAGAGTTCAGGGCCTTTCCCCGAACTCTCCGTCCGCCTTACGACCTTAAATTAAAAAATAGTTAAGAAGGAAGAAGATCTTTGGGATGGGAGAGATGAAACAGACGACGAAGATCCTGCCCGTTCTAGCACTGCTGACGGTTGCTCTGGCAACAGCGGCCTGCTCAGACGGCGTGGAGCCTGCCGATACCACCATCAGGTGGAGAGCCCAGGCTGGAGTACCCGCCAGCAGTTGGCTCTATCAAGCCCATTTCACGAAGTTCGCCGAGTTGGTGAAGGAGCGGAGCCAGGGACGCCTTGAAATCCAGATTTTCCCCCCCGGTACCATCGTTGATGCCTATGAGCAGTTCAATGCGGTGCAAAAGAAAGCAATCGACATGGGAATGGGGGTGGGGGGCTATAACGTCAAGCAGGTTCCGGAGGCCTATATCGAACAGGGACTCTTTGGTGTTTTCTCGACCCTTGAGGACTTCATCGACTTCTATATCTACTACAAGGACGGGGCCGCCTACGAGCTGATCGATGCCGCTTATAGAGAAAAAGGATGTCATCTCCTGAAGTCGCTGGGACCCTCTCCTCTGGTCTTCATTTCCAGAGAACCTTTGAACACGGTACAGGACTTGAAGGGACTAAAAATCAGGGGCAGCGGAGCCGCCCCTGATCTGATCACCAACCTGGGTGCGGTTCCAGTGACCTTGGCACCGGCGGAATTGTACATGGCACTGCAAACGGGGACCGTCGATGGAGTGATCATGCCCAATTATACGATCGGCACCCTCAATCTTTGGGACGTTGCCAAGGGCCTTATGGGACCCCCCTTTGGACAGGTGGCTGGAGATATGTACGTCAATCTGGAGGTCTATAATGGCCTTTCGGATGACCTGAAAGAGATCGTAGAAGAGGCGGCAGAAGACGCCATGCATCATTACCTCGAGACCCTTTCCGTAAAGATGGATGAGATACTGGAACTTGCTGAAAGGGAGCACGGGGTCACCATGGTCACTCTAGCGGATGAGGAGTATGCGAAGATCCTGGAAGCGGCAGCCCCCATTTTGGACCAGACAGCCGCCCGAAGCCCAGGATCTGAGAAGATTATCCAGCTGATGAGAGAGTATCTGGCAGAGAAGGGAACAAGAGGGACTGACCAGTAAGTGTCTCATTCGGGACTTCCCCCCTTTTTTAAATTTGGAGGTCGGCAATCAGTAATTCTTCTCCTCTTTTACCCTCTTACGTGAGGCGTGTTCTTGAAGCAATAGACGCCATCAGTGAATGGACCGGTAGGATTACCGCCTTCCTGATTCCAGGCATGATGTTGATCATGACCTACGAGGTGGTGGCCCGCTATCTCCTGAAAAGCCCTACCATCTGGGCGATGGAGAGCACCCAATACCTTTTTTTGACCACCACGGCCCTGGGAGGTGCCTATGTCTTGCGCCATGGTGGACATGTCAATGTACCGATCTTGTACGATCGCCTGAGTACCCGAACCCAGGCGATCGTCGATGTGGTGACCTCGCTCTTCTTTTTCTTTTTCATGGTTGCTCTGTTTGGAGCCTCCTGGATCACCACGGTGGAATCGGTGTTCTATCTGGAACATTCACCCACCTACTGGGAGCCCCCCATTTATCCGGTCTATATCGTGATGACTGCCGGTATTTTTCTCATCATTCTTCAGGCTCTAGCCAAGCTTGTCCGCGACTTCGCGACAGCGATCACGGGGAAAGTGGAATCTCCGCACGGGATTGCTGGCGCTCAACAGGATGAGCCGTAATGAGCATTGGACTCGTCACGGTAATTCTTTTCATTTTTCTGGCATTACTGCTCCTGTCGGGTCTCCCTCTTGCCTTTGGGCTGGGTGCCACCGCGGTGGTACTGGCTTTATGGAGGATGGGTCCTGAAGCTCTCTTTCTTCTGACCACCACGGCCTTTTCCTCCTGGACCCTTTATATCCTGGTAGCCCTGCCGCTTTTTGTTTTGATGGCCAACTTTCTTGCACGCTCAGGAATTGCCGATGACCTGTACGAAATGATGTACCACTGGATGGGATCATTAAGGGGAGGACTGGCGATGGGCACGGTGATTATCTGCGCGCTTTTCGCGGCCATGTCAGGGGTGAGTGCAGCCGGAACGGTCACCATGGGCCTGGTGGCCCTGCCCTCCATGCTGAAGAGAAACTATCACAAGGACATCGCCGTGGGGGCAATCTCTGCCGGAGGTTCCTTGGGAATCCTGATCCCTCCAAGCATCATCATGATCGTGTTTGCCAGTCTTACCGGTGCCTCGGTAGGGAAATTGTTCATGGGAGGCTTCATACCTGGACTCGTCATCGCTACTCTTTTTGTGACCTATATCGGAATCAGGACTCTGATCCAACCTCATCTCGGTCCCTCGATTCCTGAGGAGGAGAAGATCTCCTGGGGCCAGAAGTTCAGGCTCGTCCGGGCCGTGATTTTCCCGGTAGCCCTGGTCGTGCTGGTGCTGGGAAGCATCTACACGGGAATCACCACCCCCACGGAAGCCTCGGCAATCGGAGCCTTCGGAGCTCTGATCTGCACCATCGTCAAGAGGCGCTTTTCCTGGGCGATGTTTCAGGAAGCGACCCTGGAAGCTTTCAAACTTTCGGTCATGGTGGGTTGGATCGTGTTGGGTGCAAAAGCCTTCTCCCATATTTACGCGGCAACGGGAGCCGGCAACTTCATTCTTGGATTAATCTCGGGTCTTGAATTGAGTTCATGGATGATTCTTGTGGCCATGCAGCTGATTCTCTTTACCCTGGGAATGTTTATCGACCCCATCGGGATCATGATGATCACTCTCCCGGTATTTCTGCCCCTGAGTCAAGAGTTGGGATTCGATCTTATTTGGTTCGGTGTCCTCTTTACCATCAATATGGAACTGGCCTTTATCTCCCCTCCTTTTGGAATGAACCTTTTTTACATGAAGGGTGTGGTTCCCGACAGTATCAGCATGGGAGACATCTATAGATCCGTCCTGCCTTTTATGGTCCTGGAGGTCCTGGGCCTGATGCTGGTCATTCTGTTTCCCCAGCTGGTGCTCTGGTTGCCGAACCTCATGATGAGGTGATCTCCTTGCCCAGGATTTTTTTGATTGTCTGCATGGGTGCTGAAGATTTACGATGTAGACGACCCATGACCTCTGTATCATTCTCTAACAGTAGGAGAGGGGGAATCCAGCCATGAACCAGATGCTGTACTCGATGGCGCTATCCGGGATTTCTTTGTTGGTTTTGTTGGGCTGTGGCGGATTGAGAGGGGATGAGGCCGTCTCAGATGAGCAATTGGCCTGCGAAGCCCTGGTGGGAACACTGAATTTGACTCTGGCCTCGGCTCAGTTGGTGGAGGCCACCGACTCGACTCCGCAGTACTGCTACGTCAAAGGAAGCATCTCTCCAGGCATCGTCTATCATGTTCAGCTTCCCCTGCCTGGAAACTGGAATGGCCGTTTTCTGAAGTGGGGAGACGGTGGCAAGGACGGGGACCTGGATTTCGCCGATCACCGGGTGGCCGAAGGTTATGCAGTGGCCAACAGCAACCTGGGGCACGACAATGGGTCAGAACCAGGCGCATCCTTTGGCTA
>Ga0066376_10001969_pt1 | contig 19509 bp, 19 predicted proteins | sample Knorr_S15_td_Bot_FD_77009 | JGI IMG/M metagenome (GOLD analysis project Ga0066376, IMG submission 77009) | Marine microbial communities from Southern Atlantic Ocean transect - Knorr_S15_td_Bottom_ad_5009_LV_A | ecosystem: Environmental > Aquatic > Marine > Oceanic | place: Southern Atlantic...
CGGAATACACCATCAGTAAAATAGCCACCAGACCCCGTACGATATGGGCGTCACTATCTGCGGAAAAGGTAATAACCGGCGGGCTGGAGGCGCTGACGTGGGGTACCAGCCATACCTGACTGACACATCCCCGCACCTTATACGCATCTGTTTTATATCGCTCCGGTAGCGGTGGGATCTGTTTACCTAAGTCGATAATCTCCTGATACCGATCCTCCCAGTCCTCCAGGTATTCAAAATCTTCAATCAGTTCTTCAATCGTCATATCCATACAACTACTCCATTAGCGAACCATAATACGGGGTTAGGAGATCGGGTCACCAGAATTTCGTCTCCATCATCAGGATAATCGCCACACCCGCAGCAACCCCTGAAATAAACAAATTCCAGGATTTGTGAGGCGCTTTAAAAACCTGTACGGCCAGCGCCGCGCCGGCCAGAACCAGAGTTACGATCATGAGCTGGCCTAATTCCAGGCCGATATTAAAAGAGAAGAGCGGCATAACAATCGACTCTTCCATGCCAAGCAGCGCCCGTAAATAATAAGAAAACCCCATCCCGTGAATCAAACCGAAAAACAGAGCCAGAGGATAATTAAACCACACTTTCCTTTTCGTGTGCTCATCGAATGGTCTGACGACATTCATGATACAGGTCGCAAATATGGTCACCGGAATCAGGAATTCGATGAGTTCCATGGGAACCAGAATAATACTCAGCGTGGCCAGGGCCAGGGTAATCGAATGCCCGATCGTAAACGCAGTGACCAGCATCAGAATCATGCGCCATTGTCGTAGCTGGTAAACGGCGCACAGCGCGATGATAAAGACGATATGATCGTAGGCATTTAAATCGGCAATATGATTAAAGCCGAGCTGAAGATAGATCTCGAATTCCGACATGACTATACGTACGTGGTGCTTGACGACGCCTCATTAAAAATCAACCGCACCTCTGGTTGATTTTTTATTTAAATTGATAAATTTCTTTTCTTCTTTTACTTCAAAACGCACCACATTGGCCTGCGTATCATACAGATCTATAAGGATACTGTTTCCTACATCCATCTTTTTCACGTCCTTTATTCCGCGAATTTGGAAGAAGCAAGCCGTGGCATCGAGGGCATCCGCTTTACCGAGATATTCCAGATTCACCTCCTTCTCATTGACCCTGAAGTGAAGCCTTGACTTCAAATAATCAGCAATAAACCGATCGCTTTCAGTATGCTCTTTATCGGTCCACAACTTCAATATCGGTCCCCCTTCTTCTGCTACCGCCTCCTCCAGATTATCCGTAAAAATACGAACCGATATATCAAGTCGTTCATGCTGAGCGTTCCATTTCACTTTGGTGATACTGATGTAAAATACATGCGCCTGTGCCAGGGCCGGCCAACCGATCAGGATAACAATATAAAACAGATATCTCAACATATCATCATACATCCCGCCCGGCAATGAAGCGCCGCGCTGATCGTTTTATCCTTCCTTACTGCGCCATCCCTTGCAGACCGTATTTATCGATCAAGTAGATCAGCGAGGTGATGGATGCGGCGCCCAGTTCCAGTTCGCGGCGATTGACATTTTCGAAGACATCGGTCGGCGCATGGTGCAGATCGAACATCCGTTGTGAATCAGGAATAAAGCCGATGGTCGGCGTACCGGATTCCCGGCGAAGCGGACCGATATCAGCGCCGCCACCGCCCTTGCTGATGTAGGAAATCGTATTCCTTGGAAATAGCGATAACCAGGAACGGAATTGATCGATCACTCGATCGTCAGCGGACACGCCGAAACCCCGCGGGCTGAACCCGCCGGCATCACTTTCCAGGGCGATCAAGTGTTTTTCTCCGTTTGCTTTGGCCAGCTCCGCATATTTAATACCGCCACGAAGACCGTTTTCTTCATTCATGAACAACACGGCGCGAATGGTATGTTTGGGGCGTATACCCAGCTTTTTAAAGGTGCGCAATACGCTGATGGCATGCACACAACCGGCGCCGTCGTCATGGGCACCTTCAGCCACATCCCAGGAGTCCAGATGCCCACCGACCAGAATGATCTCATCCGGTTTTTCAGAGCCCCGGATTTCACCTACCACGTTGTATGATCTGGCATCCGGATGCCATTGGCTGGTCATGCGGATATACAATTTTGCATCCGGACTTTCCTTTAAAATTTCTGTGAGACGGTCGGCTGAATGAAAACCGAGCGCGGCGGCTGGTATGCGTTCTATGCCCTCCCGATACCTCAATCCGCCGGTATGCGGTTCATCATCAAATGCAGAAGACACCGAACGAATGACCACCGCAGCGGCGCCGTACTCTGCTGCCTTGGATGGCCCGCCGCCACGTTGATCCACAGCTCCGCCGTAACCGGCGCCCGTAGACACCACGGTCTGATCGAACGCCCGGTTGTAAAACACAATTTTACCTTCGATTTTATCGCGGCCCAGTGCATCCACTTCATCAAGCGAATTCACGATGACCACCTCAGCTGTAATGCCCTCGGCCGGTGTGCCGACCGAACCGCCAATGGCCAGTGCCCGTAGTTCGATCATGCCTTCAGGAACATTAACGATCTGCACCTGTTCTTTCTCCCCACGCTCCCAATGAGGCACCATGACTTCCTGGAGAAAGACCCGGTCAAACCCATAGCCTTCCATCACCTGTTTACTCCAATCTACAGCCTTTGCCGCACCCTCCGACCCACTCAAACGGGGACCGATGTCCTTGCATAGTTCTCTAAGCAGTTCGTACATCTCGCCACTCGTCAGTCGTTCATCAAATATCGATTTGATGGTTGTTTCATCCTCAGATTGGGCATATACGGGGGGTTGAACACTTAACAACAACCCCACAATCAAACCGCATAGCACATGACGCATTCGATATAGCATAGGCGACGTCTCCGTAGAAAAAGGGTGGTTGCTGTGATTACAGATTATGTTGATAAGACCAAAGGGCATAAAACACAACAGGACGGGAATAACCCGTCCTATGTTTATCATTAAGTTTTTCACCTTCTATCTTTTATTCTCTGATCTATTTCACAAGTTCCCAGGCGAGATGAGACAGCTCGGATGCAATCAACTTTTCCCAGGCCAGTTTAACTGCAGCCGGAGAGCCTGGTGTCGAAATGACCACCGTATCACGATACACGCCGGCAGTAGCACGAGACATCATGGCAGCGGCCCCCACCTGATGGTAGCTGAGCATACGAAAAATTTCACCAAAACCGGGCAGGGGTTTTTCCAGCTTGCGTTCCAGGACATCGAACGTACGGTCCCGGCGTGAGATCCCGGTGCCCCCATTAAACAAAACCACCTGGGCATCACCATCAGCGCAGGATTCAAGGATTTTTTCGACCTGCTCCGGCTCATCTTTAATGAGATGATAGGCTACAACCCGATGGCCAAGCGCCTCGATTTGTTCCCGCAGATATCGGGCATTGACGTCCGTTTCCTCTGTGCGGGTATCACTGACGGTCACGATCGCAAGGGCTACCGGTCCCCGCTCAGCGGCACGTGCTTTGTGCTCTGACGCACTCTTGGAAGTCATGGTTACAGCACATCACGAAGCTGCAGGCCCCGCTTTTTCAAAAACGGCATAAGGCCGATTTTGGTGATCGTCCGAATGGCATTGACGGACATTTTGATGCGAACCATGCGGTCGAGTTCAGGTACAAAGATACGTTTCATCTGTAGATTCGGATATTGACGCCGTTTGGTCTTGTTATTCGCATGGGATACTTGATTACCGACCAACGGTCTTTTTCCGGTTAACTTACACGTCCGGGACATGGGTAGGACCTCCGTGATACAAAAGCGTAAGAATCGTGAAACTACGAAACGACGAATCAGAGAATCAATTCCCGATTCGTTGATTCGCGATTTGTTGATTCGTAGTTTCCCCCCTACCGCGTTTCACGATACAATACATGCTTACGCAGCGTGGGATCGTATTTGTTACGTTCCATACGGGACGTTGTATTCTGCCGATTCTTCTTTGTGTAGTAACAATGTGAGCTCTCGGTGCTTTTCAGCTTCACCAGAGAACGGTTCTTATTCTTGGCCATAATCTTGCTCCTCAACAACGAATGTCCCTGAATAAGGGATCCCTAAAGGATTTGATTCAAATCATCAGATAAAACCCAGAATATTAATGTATAATAAAATATATGTAAAAAATCAAGGGAATTGTTACTCACTCCATATCCGCCGCGTATTCCTCCAATGCTTCCAGGGTGACAAATTCAAGCGCCATAGCATGCGTGGAGGCCAGAAGGACCAGGGGGGCTTCACCGGCATCGTAGGCTTCTTTCCAGCGGAGGACACAGATGCACCAGCGGTCGCCGGGCTTCACACCTTCAAAGCCGAATTCAGGTACCGACGTACTCAGGTCATTGCCGGTCGCCTTCGAAAACGCCAGAAAACGGCCTGTCATTTCTGCACAGACCACATGCACACCTGCATCACCAGATCCGGTGTTACAGGAGCCATCGCGGTAAAAACCGGTCAGCGGATCTGTACAGCATAACTCGAGTGGACCGCCAAGGACGTTCATAGCACCTGTTGACATAGGACGATCTCCTTAATTGAGGTATTGGTTATGTTGGGACATCCCACGTATTTACAACCCTGTCGCAATACGGTCTTCTTTCGCTAGTTTTTTATTCAATCGCGGCAGATGGTTTTTATTAAAATCTTCCTTTAATGAGATAAGGCTTTCGTACATATCCTGGTAGTACGCCCACTGTGACTGCTGATCGGTGGTCAGAGGTCCCGGCCAGCTGGAAACCTGCCTATAAAGGGAGCGTACACGGCTAAATAACTCAGAATAGAGTCGACCGGTCTCTTCGATTTCGGTCGCAGCCTTTTCATCCAGTTTTTTATTTTCTTTCCGATATTTCTCGATCTGCCATATAACCGGCTGAATGCCCATGTTGTCAGCCGCCAGCAGGGTGTACAGATCTGCGATCTCCAGCAACGTGTCGGTCCATCGGCGCCGTTGTTCGACCGGCAGGTTGATACGTGGATCTTCGTCCACGGTAAATGTTCTGCTATGTGTCCGGCCATTGACCGTAAGGCGAGCGACGTAGAGGCCTGGTGTGACCCACGGACCGGATGGACCATCTGGTGATGGATTTCGGGTACGGATCAACGTATGGTCGATATTGAGCGTATCCACCGGCGCTGCTGGTAGTCTGGGGTAGCGAAGATCCCAGACCATCCGGTTGATTCCGGCTGTAGAATCCGGCGCCAGCTCACGGATCAATGTACCTGCGCCATCGTGGATGGCAAGCTGTACAGCGTCTTTATCTGCCGATTCTTTCAGATAGTAGTCGATCAAAGCGCCTGCCGCCGGATTCTTGCCCCGGAAAATCATGTCGCCCGCATGGGCGTGGGCACGGGTGTAGCGAATCATCTCCGCATCAGGAATACCGGCGAGATGGGCATCGGCGGCGAGGACTTCAGGGGTAAGTTCCTGGAGGGCTGACAGATTATCCAGAATCCAGATACCACGACCGTGGGTGCCCAGTACCAGATCATTGTCTCGTGGATGAACGACCAGATCGTTTATCGCTGCCAGCGGCAGATTATTTCTGAGTTCGACCCAGCGGTCACCGCGGTCTAACGAGATAAATAGACCCAACTCCGTGCCCAGGTACAGAAGATCGGAATTTTTTGGATCTTCGCGGATGGTTCGCGCCACCCGCCTGTCGGGCAAGCCATTCGTGATGGCTTGCCATGTGGCGCCGTAATCGGCGGATCGGTACACATAATTGGTGAAGTCGTCGTTACGGTAATTATTGATGGCCACGTAGACCGTACCCTCTTCGTACCGGGAAGGCTCAATGCCATTGAACCAGGTACTTCGGGGTAGGCCGGGCATCCGGGCAGAGGCTTCAATCCAGGTCTGCCCCCCGTCACGCGAAACTTGAAAATTACCGTCATCGCTTCCGGCATAGAGCAGCGACGGATCCATCGGTGATTCAGCGACAGCCGTGAGTGTCGGGTAGTATGGAATACCGTCGTCGAGTGAGAGTGTTGTATCGTGCGGCGCCATGCCCATAATAGGCAGGTTACGACGGTTAACGCCGGTAGTCAGGTCACCCAGGGCAGTCCAGGCGTCCCCACCATCTGTACTCTTCCACAGGATGTTGGTACCCGCATAGATTGTATTGGGGTCGTGATGCGACAGGATAAACGGGCCGTCCCAGTTGCCCGGCGCCATGGCATTGCCCAGTTCCGGTTCCGGCGTGCCCGGGCCCCAGGCATCCCAGTTACGTCGAGGGCCGATACGTCCTTTGGAATTCCCCGGTCGGATGGCGCGGCGCTGCCTGGTGTTCAGATCAAACCGGGATAATCCGAGGTACTGAGATTCGACATAGAGGGTGTTTTCATCTTCCCGGTGCGGCAGATTGACGAAGCCGTCGCCGCCGCCGGTCCTCATCCATTCGTTATTCAGAATGCCGTCACTGAGATAGGTCGCGCCGGGACCGGCCCAACTGCCGTTATCCTGCAGGCCCCCGTAGACCCAATACGGTTTGCGCATATCCACGCTGACACGATAGAACTGGCTTACCGGTAAAGAGGTGACATACAACCACGTTATGCCGCGATCATAAGAGATGCCTACACCACCGTCGTCCCCTTTGATCACATGGCGGGAGTCCTTTGGATTCACCCACAGTATACGGTCGTCCCCATGAAGAGACTGTCGAGGCGCGCGGAAGGTCTTACCGCCGTCTTCCGAATAGCTGTATCGGTTCATCATGTAGATCCGCTGATCGTCGTTGGGGTCCACCAGCGGCTGGCTGGCATACATGGGTCGTGGATTCCAGTTGCCCGTATAGGTCCAGGTCTCGCCCTTGTCTTCGGACCGATAGAGCCCTGCACGCCGTTCGTTGTAGGCGGTGGATGCATTGTACCGGTATCCCTGCTCAAGGGAAATGTACACGATGTTCGGATCACTTCGGTAAATAGAAATACCCATGCGTCCTTTATCCCCTGCCGGGAGTCCGCTCGTCAGTTCCTGCCAGGTAGCGCCACCATCCGTCGTCTTGTACAGCCCACTGCCCGGGCCACCACCGTGGAAGCCGTAGGGCCGTCGCCGTCGCTGATAGGCGGCTGCATACAGGATATTCGGATCATCGGGGTCCATGGCCACATCCACAATACCGGTATGTTCATCTATGCCGAGCACACGATTCCAAGTCTTGCCGCCATCGGTCGTTTTATATAACCCCCGCTCGTCGTTAGGCCCCCACAGATGCCCCATGGCGGCCACATATACGGTATTCGGATCATCAGGGTGCATCACGATCCGGCCGATGTGATGGGAATCCCGCAAGCCCATATTGGTCCACGTCGTGCCGCTGTCCATCGACTTGTATACGCCGTCCCCCCATGATGAGCTCTGGCGGTTAGCCCGCTCTCCTGTGCCGACCCATACGAGACTGTCGGCCTTCTGGTGTACAACCACGTCACCAATGGAATGCGTTCCTTCGTTTTTAAACACGACTTTAAAGGTCACTCCATTGTTGGTCGTCTTCCACAGTCCGCCGGTCGCCGAGGCCACGTAGAAGGTGTACGGGTCTTTCTCCAACACCGCAAGATCCACAACACGACCGCTCATGGCGGCCGGACCGATGTTGCGGAATTCGAGTCCGTGTAACGTCTCGGAGGTTAACTCCTGCGCGGAAAGGGGAGCGGAAAGGGGATATGTGGCGGTGATCAGTAGGAGTAAAGCTGAGAAATATCGTGGCATATTGGGCTCCTGGACCCCGGCCTCTTCACTGAATGGGAAGGGGAGGAGATGGGGTTTTATTTTACATGGTGATACGAGATTTAGGAGAGTATCACGACTATTATAGAGCGGACGCAGGGAAATTACAATGATATTTACACTGAGGAGAAGATAATGAACAAATCAGTGATCATTTACGAGGGACGTACTCGGCGAAAACAACACATTGCGAAAACGTTACGGCAATCTATGACGCTCGCTGAGAAAACGATCTGGGGATTTTTAAAAACAAATCGTCTCAACGGGTTCCATTTTCGGCGTCAGCATATTATAGAAGGATTTATCGTTGATTTTTACTGCCGGGCTGCCGGTTTCATCATAGAAATAGAAGACCCCATCCATGAGCGACGAAAAAAACAAGATGCAAAACGGGAACAGGTACTGAAGGCATGTGGACTGCGCATCCTGAGATTTTCAAGTGATCGTGTGCGATATGACCTGTTTAATGTCCTAGAGGAAATTCTGGCAGCTACCTGATCACTATCTAAATTTACCCAGGTTGCTACTATCAATTCTGCTTGCCAGTATTTTTCTCGCCGTATATTTTCTTGCTCACATTTAATTTCTATTCACGAAAGTTACGAAGGTCGCCCCGTCCTGTGGTCGGGGATGAATTCGCCGCTTTAAACTGGACTTAATATCCAGTTTAAAGCGTAACGCATTGACTCAGGAGTCATTATGTCTAAGATCAAGCTGGCGCTTGTCGGTTGCGGCGGCATGGGGACGCGTCATCTGTACGGCATGCGGGAACTTCTGGCCTCGCCGTTCAATAACATTGAACCTGTGGGGGTCTGTGATATCCGTCTTGAAAATGCGGAACTGGCCGCCTCGGAAGCGGAAACACTTTTTGGTTATAAACCGGCTGTTTTCACCGATATGGAAGCGATGGCGGTGGCCATACCGGATCTCGACGCCGTTTCCGTTGTCACTGATCCGTCGGTTCATCATACGGTCGTCTGCCGGGCGCTTGAGCTGGGCTGGCATGTGATGGTCGAAAAACCGATGGCCATCACCGTAGGCGCCTGCCGGATGATGATCGACACGGCCGCGCGCCACAGCCGCATTCTCTCGGTGGCGGAAAACTACCGGCGTGATCCATCGGCCCGCCTGATTCGCCATATTCTGGAAAAAGAGTGGATCGGGAAGCCTTACCTGGCCTGGTGTCACGCCCTCGGCGGCGGTAATACCATCTTTATCACGCCCTGGCGTCATATCAAAGATAAAGGGGGGCCTATCCTTGACATGGGGGTACATTATACCGATTTGATCCGATACCAACTTGGGGATATTTCCGAGGTCTACGGTGATGCCCGGTTGCTGGAAAAATTACGCTACAAACCTGAATCCATCGGTGATCAGTATACGTTCTACCAGAACCGCCACAGGGCGATGGAAGAATCGGTCCCCGCGACGGCGGAGGACGTGTCGGTTGCTCTGTTCCGCATGGAAAGCGGGATTATGGTCAACTGGATCATGGGTCGTGGCGGTACTGGCGGGATCGGTGGTGAGATGATCCTTTGTGAGGAGGGAAAGATTGCGAGTTACGGCACCCGCGGGGGGCGTGCTGAAATACAGCGCAAAGGCAAGGATAAGGAAGGGCACGAGGCCCTTGTAGAGATGGCGTCCGACTTCGAATTGGAGCCGTTGGCTGCCCACTTTTTCCCCGACTGCATCGGTGCAGAAAACGTAGACTGGCGGCTTATCGCCCTGGAATATTTCGAACTGGGAGAAGCCATCCTCCATGGGCGACAGGTGGAACTCGATGGGCTCGAAGGCCTGAAGGATGTGGCGGCGGTCTATGCAATTTTAGAATCCTCCCTGGCCGGTCGGTCGGTCAGCATGCAGGAGATCGAAGCCTGTCAGGTCTACGGCTATCAGCAGGAGATCGATGAGGCGTTGGGTATTCCCGGTTAAAAAAAGATTGGTGAATGGTGATTGAAAACCTTAATGTCCGCAGTCGATTATACAATGAATCCAGGAACTAAATGCTGAGGAATTAAATATGCAAATTGGTTACACAACTTGGGGTATGCCGAAGGTGCCTATTGATGAGGCCATTCCTTTTCTGGCGAAGCAGGGTTTTGATGCTGTTGAATTGACGGTATTACCGAACTATACCACGGCCATCGACACGCTGACGCCGAGTGAGCGAAAACGGATAAAAGGCTTGTATGATCAGCATGGGCTGGCGATGCCGGCAATTGCCGCTCATCGGTCTTTGCTGGCTGAGGAGCCGGATGCCCATGAAGAGAATATGAAGGTGTTGACGAAAGCCGTTGATCTGTGCGCCGAATGGGCGGATGGAACGGGTAAGCCGGTGTTGGATACCGTCCTTGGCGGTTCGCCCGACGACTGGCACGAAAAACGGGATTTTATTATCGAGCGTGTGGGGGAGCTGGTCCATTATGCTGGAGAAAGAGGGGTTGTCATCGGCCTGGAGGCCCATACCGGCGCTGCGCTTGATACGGTCGAGAAGGCGGTCGATCTGATACATACTATTAATTCTCCTTATATGAAGCACAATTTCGATATCAGTCATTTTGACATTATGGGGATATCGACCGAAGAGTCGGTCCGGCTCATGGCGCCCGACGCGGCTCATACCCACGTAAAAGATCAACGAGGCAGGGTGCCGGATTTTGAGTTTCTGATACCCGGCGAAGGGGATTTTGATTTCGTAGCGTATTTGCAAGCCATGCACGAAGCCGGATATACCGGTTCCATTACAGCAGAGGTAAGCTATATGGTGCAGAGGCGACCGGACTATGATCCGATGGCCGCCGCGGCGATGTGCTATCAGACGCTGGAGAAGGCGTTTCTGGAATCCGGTGTGCCGAGGGATGGGTAGGGGCGGTAGACGGTAGGCAGAAAGCGATAGGCAGAAAGCAGTGGGCAGAAAACATTTCAATCACCAACAAGCAGAGCGAGCAAAGCGGAGCGCGTTTTAATAATGCCTCAAAGAGGCGTTCCTTACTTTCGATTGAGCGTAGCGAAATCCATCACCAAATTGGCTAGGACTCTATCCGGAAAGGGATTATTTATGGAATATCGTTATCTTGGGAAGACGGGATTGCGGGTGTCGCCTATTTGTCTGGGGACGGCATTTCGAGGGGAAGTGGATGAACATGTCGGTATTCGGGTGATTGAGAGGGCGTTGGATCTGGGTATTAATTTTATCGATTCGGCGTTGTACGGCGGGGGACTATCGGAAATTATCTGTGGTAAGGCGCTCAAAGGGCGGCGGGAAAATGCGGTCTTGTGTACCAAAATCTCCGGCACCATCGGAGATAGTCCCAATCACCATGGTTTATCTCGTGTAAACCTGATGCGCGGCGTGGAAGCCAGTCTCAAGCGGCTTCAAACGAATTATATTGATCTGTATCTGATGCATGCCTTTGATCCACATACGCCGCTGGAAGAAACAATCCGGGCGCTTGATGATATGGTCCGGCAGGGCAAAGTCCGGTACATCGGGTGCAGCAATTTTCCTGTATATAAGGTCATGGAAGCCTTATGGACCAGCGACAAACGAAATCTGGAATCGTTTGCCTGCCTGCAATATAATTATAGTCTGTTGGCCCGCTGGGAGACAGAACTGGAACTCATGCCCATGGCCCATGAGTTCGGCCTCGGCATCATGGCATACAGCCCCCTGGCGATTGGTTTGCTGACCGGTCGGTTCCGCCGGGGTCAGACACCGCCGGCAAATAGTCCCTGGGGCGGCGACCCGCGTCCCGGCCTAAGTCGGAATAAATATCCGTTCGAAGAAGCGATGACAGAACAGATGGATCAAATTATTCAATCGTTGATTGAAATAGGAAAGAAATACGACAAAACACCCGCGCAGATCGCCCTGGCCTGGATTTTAGACCACCCGGAGATCACGGCGCCCATTTTAGGGGCAGATCTACCGGAGCATGTAGACGAGGCCTGTGGGGCTGTCGGCTGGTCTCTGGAATCTGTGGTGCGATCTGAATTGGATGAGGTGTCCAGGCCTGTGCTACCGCGTAAGTATGCCTGACCCTCCTCGTTTACGGCTGAAACATATCTCTCGGATCCGGCGGTCCGGGAGGGCGTTTTTTTGCTTCTATTTTGCTTTCCTCATACATGTGTTTTACGCGCCGGAATTTGTTAATGACCAGGACAATGAAAATGATCAGGATAACGCCCAGCATGATATTATAAATGGGATGTTTCCACCCCAGGATAACCGGCCATAGGGCCAGGATCGCCAGGATAGTAAAGGCAGATTCCAGGATCTCACGCCTTTTCATGATTAGACCTCAATATTAAAACGAGAGAGAAGAGCTTCCGTGATCTCGTGTCTCTCCCGTGTTTCTGCGATCAGGTTTCATACTTGCAAATTAGAAGTCAAATTTTATTTCAACCAGTTTGTTCTCTCTTGCAGCCGTTTCACATCCTTCAATACACTGTATGGGGCCTTTTGCCCATTCGCCCGTTATGAGAAGGGGCAGGCCGGATAACAGGTGGTCCGACACATTTTTGTAGTACCCCTGCCAGTTATGTCCCCGGTCCAATTTCGGTACCTCGACGACCTGGTGACGCCCGTCTACACAGGCCCTCGTAACCGTCGCAGAGCCGTCCCATCCCGCCATGACCACCGATCCATTTGTACCCTGGACCGTCCACAGTGGTTTGGAAGACGCATGAATACTCGAATTGATCAACTGCGCTTCAAGCCCTGTATCAAACCGTACGTACGCCCGGCAGAAATCTTCGTTGGTGTTGTTGTGCCACACACGCTTGAGGAAATTGCCGTATAACGACGCCTGTTTGTTGATACGTTCTCCTCTGGTGTTGTGTTGCGGCACGAGCTGCAAAATTTTCTCGAATTGATGCGCGCCCATGTCGTACATGGCGCCGCCGGATATGGGCTTATGGGATCGCCAGGCCTGGCCCGGGGCGCCGTAACCGACCATATTGCACTCGATGGAATATAAATCACCGATGGTACCCGCTTCCACGATTTCTCGAAGAGACAGAATATCCGGGTCCCAATGCCGATTGTGATATACAGAAATCATCACGTCTTTCTCACGGGCGAGAGCAATCAACTCATTCGCCTCCGAGACATGGACGGTGAATGGTTTTTCGGTGATAACGTGTAAACCGGCTTCTAAAAACAGTCTGGCCACCGGGGCATGATAGACATGTGGGACAATCACAATAGCCAGATCGATCAAACCGCTGTTGATCAGATCCGTTGTATCCGTAAAGGTGGGAATCTGTTCTCCCTGTTCTTCTCTGGCGGCTTCAAGCCGGGCTGGATCTTTATCACAGATTGCAGCCAGCTCGAAACCGTGTGTGTTGGCAATCTGTTCGCTATGGTGCCTGCCCATGCCGAACAACGGTCCGTAGCCCACCAATCCGATGCGTATGTTCGGATTGTCCTTTATGCCGCATACATAGCGTAGGCCCTTAATCAACTGATCCTGGAAATCAGCGTGACCGAAGGTCCGGCGATCATGCCCCAGCGCCGTATAAAACACGCGCCCCTCGCCGTAGTCGCGCACATAGCCCAGCGGTTTTCGCTCGAAAGTCCAGAGGCCATGCTGAAACCATCTGAGGGGCGCTTCGGTTTTGATGGCCATGTTGCAGCATTCGTCTTCCACACGAAAGGACGTACTCAGGCGGGGCAGGATATCGTCGATATCGGATCCGACGTTCACCTCAAAGGGCCCCAGCGGATCATGGCCGATGAATTCGGTCCCGATCATTTCGATATAATCCGTATATTGCACCAGACCGGCATTGGCGCCATGTACCGCGAGTAACCCACCCCCCTGCCGGACAAAACCGGTAATGCCCCTTTCCTGGTCCTCAGTCAGCGTGCCGCCACCAATATAGAACGCTGCGGCATCGAAGTCGGACAGATCGCGCAGCCGGTCCCGATCATCGGTCACCTCCAGGTCGAATTGTCCTGAATCGGCAAGCAGACCAGAAAACATCGCTGAAAAATCGCTGTATGGCGGGGCCGGTTGGTTGATTAAGAGTAGGATACGTTTCATTCAGAATCCTTTAGGACGCCTGACCTCAGACCATTCCTTTACAAGGAAAGAGAGGAGGTGAGATGGCGTTTGGAGAGGTATGATTAATGGGCTCATTTTAAGCTCATGATTGTATGTTGTCTTGTTCTTCCTCGGTTCCGGTGACGGTCCGGATGCCGAATACCAGGTAGCCTGTCGACAGGAGAAAACAGGCAGGCCACCAGAGCCATGTGGGGAAGGGGGTTTCCATCAGGTCATGCAGGCCATCCAGTAAAACAGATGGGGTGACGGCTATTATCGCGAGATGGACCAGGGTTCTATAGGGTAACTCTTTCCGTAGAGCCGTTAAATAATGCCTGCCCAGAAGCGCGTATATCAGAACTTGCCCCATTCGGAATATATAGGAGATGATGATCAAAACTGGAAACAAAAAAGTATTAAATAGTGACCGGACAAAATCTGCGATTTCGTATAATGTCTCCTGCGTAAGTGTTTCCGGCGGACCTGCAGGGAGGGGCTGTATTTGCTCATTAGAGGCCGCATCCCGGATATGAATGTCTGTTTTTGTCAGCAGCAAGCTGGCATTCGTTCCATCCAGAGAGGTATACTCACCGGTAGCATCAATGATCAAAAACACCTGGCCCGCCTGGTCATGCACCAGCACCGGCGTATTCACGCTGGTAGATAATTGACCTTCCGATATGGTGATGACCGGAATCTGATCAATGATCAAAGGCGCTTCCTGGGTCATCCAATCATCCACCGCGTTCTGAAGCTGTGTGTACCGCGGAAGCCAACCGATGGCCAGCAGGATGATCAGATACAGGAAAGGTTGGATACGCCAGTTCCGGGCGACATCATCATAGATGTCGCCGGAATAAAATGCCATCCATAATGGATGAAGAATACTGTAACGACGCATGCGAATTCCTTACTGCGTATAGCGGGTGGCACGTAGCCGGTAGCAAATGCATAATGTCAACTGAACGTCAACGGTGAACCAATCCAATCGGATGGCATGGTAAGCTGTAAAGCCTGGGTGATTGTCGGTGCAATATCAGTAATGCGAACGGGACGATCGATTGTAACTCCTGCCGGAATGTTCAAGCCGGCCAGCACGACCGGCGTGGTCATATCCTCATCGCAGTCCGTCCCGTGAGATTGTCCATGCCCGCCGTGGTCGCTGGTGAGCATGATAAGACAACTGTCGGGCGCTGCATCAAGCACCTTTTGAATGCACTGGTCGGCGTTTCCTATGGCCTCTATATACGGATCAGACATCCACTCGTGATTATGACCGGCGATATCCACATACCCGAAATATACGAACGCCAAAGAAAATTCATGGCCCTGCATCCAGCGAACCGCCAGATCCGCCAGTTCATGATCACCCTCCGGTCTATCACAGTTATTCAAAAAGAAAGAAGCGTCCAGAAAGCCGGGTGGGGATAGATCGCGTAACTGTTCCCAATTATAAAAGGAGGCGGTCACCCCGCCGGCCTGATGGACAACCTCGATCACGCTCGGGACAGGTTTAACTTGCGGCGTCCACGTGTTGGTTGTAATACCATGCCGTTCGGGCAGACATCCGTAGAACATGGAAGAATGACACGGCAGGGTTGAGGACGGCATGACCGTCTGTGCCGTCAAGGTGTGAGCGCCCTGATCCATAAGTGTATCGATCGCCGGGGTATGGGCCTGCATCAGGCCATCCGGTCGCATGCCGTCTATAGAAAACAGGATGACGGATAAATTTCCATTCAAAATATGTTCTCCGGTGGTTGCCCTAAGCCTCCTCCCCTTTAATGAAAGAGAAGGGGAGGAGGTGAAAAAGTCCGGGGTGTTAATTATGACTTGGTGGCTATACTGAAAAGGCCACGGAGCCATCTTCGCGTAACAGGGTACTGGCCTGGTTCATAGGGGTGAAGGTCGCTTCGGCGAGCAGGGTCTCATCCAGTTCCACCCCTAAACCCGGGGCGTTTGATATGGGAATATATCCGCCTTCACGCCGATGATCTGTTTTAAACACGGCGTTTTTCTCCGATTCATCGCCTTTGCTGTATTCCTGTGTGATGAAGTTTGGAATACTGGTGTCCAGATGAAGAGAGGCGGCGGTGATCAGGGGCGATAGAAAGTTATGGGTGACCACAGCACAATGGTAGGATTCGGCGATGGCGGCAATCTTCTTACAATGGGTCAATCCGCCGGCCAATGCGACATCCGGACGGACATATTGCGGACCGCCATGGGCGAGCAATTCACGGAACTCCCAGATCGTATTGAGTCGTTCCCCGTTACCGACCGGCACGCGAACCCGTTGGGCGACCTCACCCTGGGCCATGATGCTGTCTATCTGCAACGGATCCTCGTATAACATCAGATTGAATTCATGCAGGGCGTCCGCCAGAGGCATCGCAGTGAGTGGCGTCAGTTTGCGGTGGATCTCGATGATCAGGTCCAGATCCGGGCCGCCTCCTTCACGGGCGGCAGCCACCAGATCGCGTGCCGTCTTAATTAACCGATCTACCGCCATATCCTGATATCCACCCGGAAGTGGATCAAACTTAAGAGCCGTGAATCCTTCTTTTACTGCATTCTGAGCTGCTTCGTACATCGTGTCCGGCGTAGAACCGCCGCCGAGCAAATGCAGCCGGATCTTATCCCGGCAATTGCCGCCGAGTAATTCCCAGACCGGCACACCAAAATGTTTACCTTTAATATCCCAGAGGGCAATATCGACCGCGCTGATCGCCCCGGACAGGGCGCTGCCACGAAACGGTGACATGCGATATAAATATTGCCAATGGTGCTCGATCCGAAAGGGATTCTGCCCGATCAGATAGTTTTTAAATCGCTCGACAATTTGATGTACAGCTTCCGGATATCCCCAGCAGGCGGTCTGTCCCAGGCCGGTCAGGCCGGTATCTGTACGGATACGGATGAGGTACCCCCCACCAACAAAATAGGATTCAATGTCTTCAATTTTCATGGTTCGTATCCTCTCATTTTATTAACCATTTCCCGATAATGTCGCCCAGAGTTCAGGGCCGATCTGATGGAGCGATTCGATCTGACAATCCGCAATACCGAAACGGCGGTCATATCGGGCAACCTGTTCCGGTACGGCGATGCAGGCCATTCTGGCCCCTTTAGCGGATAGAATGCCGTTAATTGAATCTTCGATGGCCACGCACTGATCCGTGGGAACCTGCATTTTTCGGGCGGTCGTAATATATACCCCCGGATGAGGTTTGCCCAGGGCCTCTTCCTGTGCTGAGTAGATGACATCAAAATGAGATCTTAGATCGAACTTATCGATCACCGCATCAATGAGCGCATACGAAGAAGAGGACGCCAGAGCGACGGGCAAGCGCAAACTGCCCACAAACCCGAGCGCCTGTTCGGCCCCATCGATCAATACCCCTCGTTGTTTGACTCCGACGATGACCGCCTCGACAATTTGATCGGCGATATCGGTTTTCGAAACCGCAGTCCATGGATGCTGCCGGTACCAGAAATCGACCACTTCATCCACCCGTAAGCCCTGTGTTTTCAGACAATCTCCGACGGTCATCTCCAGCCCCACCCGGCCGAACACTTTGATCTCGGCTTCGTGCCAGATCGGTTCCGAGTCGATCAGAATACCATCCATGTCGAAGATAACAGCTTTAATCATCAGGTTGTCGTCCTCACTCAAATATCTGTTGGGACACCAGATACTTTTTCACGGCCTCGTGGTTGAGCGTGTAGCCGAGGCCGGGTCGGTCGGGTATGAGAAGGCTGCCGTTTTCGAAGGGAAAGTCTTCGTTGACCAGGGTATTCTCCCAGGCCATGGGGCCTACCATATCATAGGGTTGGGTTATATGCGGCATACACGCGGCGACGTGTATGCCCATAGCGGCGCCCGGGCCGTAAGACACGGTTTGCGACCAGCCGCCAAAATTAAGGGCGTGGGCTAAGTGTGATTGGCGAACGGTGTCGATATAACTGGCATCGCCTATGATGGCATAGTCGATCGCCTCTTCCTGGTAGGCAGTCAGCAGATTGTCCGTACTGCTGACATGATCGGCTACGGGAAAAGAAATAGTCTGACGCAATCGTCGCCATTCCGGATAGTTGGCTGTTTTTCTCCGGGCGATCGGACTTTCAAGAGAATCCAATTTATGGCCCTGAAGCCGGTCCGCCAGTTCCTGAACAGCCCATACTTCTTTCAGGCGCCACCGTATATCCGGCCGGACTATCATGTCAGGTAGCACCGCGTGTATAGCCTCCACCCGATCGGCCACATAGTTTATACGGGCTTCAGGTGTGGTTTCATTCTGTGTTATACACTTCATTTTATACGACCGAAAACCGTGTTCCCAGCCCCATTGCGCATCTGCTGCCGTATGCTCCGGTGCCTTATAACCGGTGCATTGCGTGATAGGCAGTAGGTCTCGATACCGACCGCCCAATAATTGCCAGATGGGCACGCCCAGCGCCTGTCCTCGGATGTCCAGAATAGCCTGCTCAAAAGAGCCCGTCATCACGGGCCGTCTATCGGGTAGATTGATTTCCAACACATCCATACCCAGCCAGTCCGCTAACTCCCGATGGACCACATCCCACGGCGTGAACCGCTCTATTTGGGTCAGTCCAATGAGACCCTGATCCGTTTCTATCTCAGCGACACCATGTTCCGCCCGCTGATGGAGCGGCTGGCCGTAGGTGTCGTCCGACCACCACCAATGTCGTTCGGGCACGTTGACGACGTACAGGTTGATACGGGTGATTTTCATAACCGGTTTTCCCTGGTTTTTTAGTACGCCGTGAAATGTCCTGTTTATTTTCCCTAAGGCTGGTTTTGGCACAATCTATATCGTTCAACCTGACGAAGAAAGAGTTTTTTGGTCATTTTGAAAATCCCATAGGTGAATTACTTTCAGTACAAAGGGATTTTTCATTTGAATTTTCTATCCCGCATTGTATTTTCATTATTACATCCTAATTTCACCTTTCAGCCTGAATCAGGTCGACCTGATAAAATATCGATGTCTTTTTGTTTTCTCGTATAGCTGAGTAAAGAAACGAAATTATCATCCTGTTATCACGGTTGATTACGATTGGACGTCGTAGCGATGCTGCGCGCCCTTTGAGGAGATTCATGATATGTATACAGAAGAAGCAGGGATCAATTTCGATCCGCGTTTTGAAGATCCTGAAAAGCTAAAGGCGTTGACGCGTCGTGGATTTCTGGGTCGGGTCATGGGCGGGATTGCTGCCGGAACGGCCTTGATGACACTGACCGGCCGTAAGGCAACTGCCGCGCCTTTACCAGCCGATGAACCGGCAGAACCGAATGATGTCGGCTACTGGAACTGGGTGGCCGATCAGTTTGTTATACGCGATGATATCGCCTATATGAATACCGGTACCCGAGGTCCGTCGCCGGGCCCCGTACACAGAGCGCAAATTGCTGCACTGGAAGGCATCAACAGCGATTATCAGAGTTATTCCCGGTATGTATACAATAGTGAATTCAGAGACAACCTGCGTAACAAGATGGCAAATTTTATCGGCTGTAAGTCCAGCGAAGTAGCGTTTACCAACAACACCACGGAAGGGATGGTATTCGGGACCTTCGGTATCGATATGGAGCCGGGGGATGAAATTATCACTACCAATCACGATCACTCCGGTGGTGTGCAGCCC